>Ga0100391_1000743_pt1 | contig 37272 bp, 34 predicted proteins | sample CryGeymeta201515_FD_81541 | JGI IMG/M metagenome (GOLD analysis project Ga0100391, IMG submission 81541) | Groundwater microbial communities from Crystal Geyser aquifers in Utah, USA - Crystal Geyser metaG 2015-15 | ecosystem: Environmental > Aquatic > Deep subsurface > Groundwater | place: USA... | reverse complement strand
GACTTGGATATATGAATCAAGGGGACCAAATTAAGCCCAGGTGGACTATGGCAGTTTACCTTGTCTCCTGTTAGCCACTATGATGGGACTCAGGAGTTAGGTCATACTCTATTACTAGGTCGTGTGCCTAGCCTGCTTTGTATACACACACCAACCACTAGTTTACTCCTACTATCCATAATATTCAATAGTATTCAATATTTACTATTCTCCACACTAGCTTTTTACGTTTTGCTGCATTCATTTCTTTTTACCCAGCACTTCCAGTGGGTAAATACCCCCTGGAAATTCAGTGGGTAAAACCCCCCTGGAAACACACGAATCTGAAACGCAGCCTTGAAACTGAACTCATAATTAATAGCTTTAACTCTACTGTATCATTGAAAAAACTAAGTTTCTTGAAACCAAGGTGATGCATCATGATGCCGACAAGAATTTTATCGACACGCTGACACCCCTCCCCGCCTCTTGAAATAATGCATACTGTAGTATGATGTTGTATCTTCTTCGCGAAGCCCCAAAAAAATCTACAACAGCTTTCTGCATCACATCACATATTTCTGTTCTTTCCCCTCTACTGCACATCAATCGAATTAGAAATTATATATTATAGTCTAGTAGTAGTAGTTGTAGTAATACAACAATGAGAGTTTTGGTTGGAGTCAAGCGAGTGGTCGATTATGCCGTCAAAGTACGCGTTCAAAATAACACAGTCGATCTTAGCAACGTCAAAATGTCCTTGAATCCCTTTTGCGAAATTGCTGTCGAAGAAGCCGTGCGATTAAAGGAAGCCAATAAGGCGAAAGAAGTCATTGCCGTTAGTGTGGGACCGAAGCAGTGTTCCGAAACACTCCGTACGGCATTGGCCATGGGTTGTGATCGTGCCATTCACGTACAAACCGACAGGCGTACGGATTACGTAGATTTGCAACCCTACGCCGTAGCACACATGTTTCAAAAAATTGTGGAACAAGAAAAAGCAGACCTCATCTTGCTGGGCAAACAGGGAATTGATTCCGATTGTGGTCACGTGGGACCCATGCTGGCCGGTCTTATGGGATGTCCTCAGGTCACCTTTGCGGCCAATTTGCAAGTCAAAGATGATGGAAGTGGTGGTCTCATGGTAGAACGAGAAACCGATTCAGGAACGGAAACCATCGATATCAAATCTTTACCAGCTGTGGTAACTTGTGATTTGCGATTGAATGAACCTCGATATGTACGTTTTTGGTATTGTATTGCATTGCATTGCATTGCACAGTATTTTTTGTTTTTTATTTTCGGTTTGGGTTTGTGGCATGGATTCGATGGATACGAAATAATATGCATGCCAGTGTTGGAGTTCCCAATTTTGTTTTGTTTTTGAAAATCATGTACCTTGATTTTTTTTCAAGAACTGACATGACGAATACTCGTCTTTATTTGGTTTTACCCTCCTTTCTATTCACCCGTGAAACGCACGCTACAATTTTTACTATTACACATAAACAGGCCACCCTGCCCAATATTATGAAAGCCAAAAAGAAAAAGGTAGATACCATGGCAGCGGAAGATTTTGGTTTGGATCTTGAACCGCATAATGAAGTTTTGGATATTTTTGAACCACCACCACGAAAGGAGGGTATTATCGTGGATTCCGTCGATGCGTTGGTAGATAAATTGAAGAATGAAGCAAAGGTTCTAAAATAAGCAGGCATGGCTAGGCAATATAAGGGTTGAGCAAAGAAACAGAAAATTAAGTCTGCAGAATTTTTCATACAAACATGAATATCGATGGCACTAACATTGAAACGGAACAGAAAAAGAAGGCCTCAAAATTTTTTGTTGGCCACCTGCTTTTAATCAGAAAAATATTGAGTGAACTTGTTTTCCAGAATAGTTGCAGGTTTCGCCAGTTAGCAATTTTGATATGAATTCAATCAAAAAATCTTTGGTCTCATTGCCCAGCCAGCAAGCTAGACCCAATAGCTATTTTTTATTCAGTACAGTAGCCAGCAGTAGGGTTGTTGGCTCGAATTTGTGTCCTTTATTATGGTAACCGTAATAATAATTGGCACTGGACGGGTCGCGCCTGAACTGGACTTGGGTAATGAGTCGTGTTCGTGACAAAACTCTCGAAAGACTGCCATCCGAGAAATTGCCTCGCTTCACAACAAAAAACAAAAACGCCGTATCGACAAGAGAAATTAGTAATAACCATGTCGATCGACAAGGCTTGGCCTCTCGACATCTACCGTCATAGTGTGGCGCGAGGATGGGAGAAACAAGTACCGAAGCACTTAGTGGACGCCCATCATTCATTGAAAGCCAATGCAATGGGCGTTCCCAAAGTTGGTTGCATCGATGTCAAGCGGTACAAGCTCAAGATTCGTCTCACGACAATGGTTGAAATCAAGACGTCGAATGCCGTTATTCACGATAGCAATGAAAACAACGAAGCCTCGTCACAACAACAAACGGGCCATCTTTCTTCACGTGATGCGAAAAGCGACGGTAGCAGCAAATCATGGAAAGTCACCAAGGAAGTATTGTCCATGGAAATTGTCCGACGTCACAATGCTATACTTCTCTCTCCTAAGAAAAGCCGTCGTACAATACTGCTCAAGTTTTTCTCAGTTCGTGATTGTGTTGAATTTTCGGACGAACTGCTGCGTCTCAATCGTCACTTTCTAGAACCCCGCCATATACAGACAACGGAAACGACGATGACTCTGGCCAATGCCGGTCGTGTCCGACCCGGAGCCGCAGAAGGCAATGTCCGTGATATGATGATTCAAAACATTGTGCCATCCGAGAAACTGTTGGATCCATTGTCCGTGGAGATCCAGATGAACGATGTGCGATCCTATCTGATGCGAATCTTGAACGACCAAAGCTTTCTGGGATTCGCTGACAAAATTCAAAAACTTGTAGAAGCGTCTCCTGATACAGCGCAAATGCTACAAGCTGCCAGTATGAACCATTCTATCGAAAAGTAAAGTATTCGTTGGGTATGCTCCGGACAGCTTTTTCACTTCTTTGTCGAAAACTGTAAACAATATTTTATCATTATCAATGAAAGATTTGCATTCTTAGAAGATAAAAACCAATCAAGCACACTACACTAGTACTAAATACACCTATAGTAGCTACTGGTAGTTGGACTTTCTTTCCCTTTGGTATTCAACGTACCATGTGAGAGCACGATCTGGGTGATCGCTTCGCAGGTCTCGACGGATGAAGAGTTGATAGGCAGCAGCAACATAATCGCCGCAATAAAAGAGTCCTAAAAGCTCCTTTCGGGAGAGTTGAAAAGCGCTCAGACAATTCTTGCTGCTGCTGCTCCTGTCGTCGTCGTCGCTGCTTCTATTAGTGCCCATTTCACGACGAACATTCATGCTACCATCATGTATGATCTCATTCTTCTCCTTGGATTTCAATAGGTCAATGTATTCGTTGGAAAAACGAATGATTCCTCGTGCCCGCTTATTTCGCAACCCGAGAGGCTGAATCACCAACGACATTTCTTCTGCATCTGCGTGAGCTGCTGCCTCGGCATTTGGCCAACGGCACAAAAACTCGAACAAGGCAGCGTCGACCTGAACGCGAGATGTTCGATTCAACAAAATGGCCGAGATAAGGAGCTGCCAAGGATCGCTATAAAATAGCTCTTCCAGTAATCCAAGCGGAGTTTCTATTTGAGAGATAAACCACCAATCGGATGCTATGTTTTGACTGCTGGTGACGGCTGGACAGAGGATTGAACGGTCAGACAGTGTGTCGTCCATTTGCAATCTCTTTCTGGCCTGGGTCTTATTAGATGAATGGCTTCCAGAATTCTGTCTACTTTTGAGCAACACTTTGGTCAATTCATTTCTATTGGAATGGCTTTTCCCTTCGGGAGAAACAAAGAGGACCGAAACTTTTGGTGGTGTATTGGTTTTGAATTGTTTGTTCAGAAATTCCCGAAGGAAAATACTGTCATGTTGCTCCAAGTTAGGATCCAATTTGCACTTCCATCCCGAAAATAGTTCGTCTGATAAAATGTAAGCGATAATTAAAAATAAATGAATGAGCATCAAAGTCGCCATGCAACGGAATACTCGAGCACCAGAACCGTACCGAGTGGAGCGTCCGTCAACTCATGAACGGCCTTTCGTAGTAAGACGAATTCTCGTACAGGCGCATATGCTCTCATGTAACATCTGTTGGAACATAAATGTCGTACACTGTGTTGAATGCGCAAATCTTCCAATTCCCAGCAGGTCAGCGGTGTGGGAACTTCAGCAGCAGCAACAGCAGCAGCAGTACTAGTAGAAAAGTCAGTCTCGATCTTCACTGTTTCGCATCGTTCGTATCTGGAACGGAAGTGAGCACATTCCTGAAAGTGGCTCAGTGCCTCATTCCGAAGCGCGCGACTGCATTTGCACGAAGTGGTTTTCTCACAAGAATAGTCAGTAGAATTTCTTTTAGATAGAGCAAAGATCAGAGGTCCAAGATTGTCTAAGCATCCATGAACCGAAAGGGGCGACCTTGCAAAGTAGGAGCTCTTCAGGTGACAAAACTTCGGGTTGCTGCCCGGGCACCCATCAGAAGCGGTGGAGCACGGCGATCTCCTACGCTTCTTGTCAAAATAAGGGCTCGACTTGGTCGGCATCGATGTGCGTTATGGAGACTGGAGACTGGAGAACAGGCGACTGGAGACTGGAGAACAGGCGACTACAATTTTTCATAAAATAATAATAATAATTTTCGAGTAAATAATCAAGATTTTCATCCAGAATATTAGAGATAGGGATATTAGTTTTAGGATAGGTACGAGCTAGTACACACACGTGCACTCTTTGCTCCTGGTAGTACTGGTAGTAGTCTAGCTAGTACTAGTAGTAAGCACTTCTACAATAATACTTCAATTAATACCAATGATTCTTAGATAGATACGGCAACAATAAATATTGGTAAGCTCATGTGCAGTAACCAGGTAGAGATGCTTTCAATGGCAGGAATAGAATAAAAATAATGATTGCCTACCTACTCTAGTAATTACCAGGTAGACTGTCAGGTGACGAAGATTTGCGCCAAGCGAACGGAAGATGCCGCTCTCACAACTCGAAAATCATCGTCACCACTGGGCAGATTGAGCATTTTAGAATACCCTTGTCCCTGAAATACTAAATTTGATTCACCATCTAGAATTTTGGCCGTAACAATCAGGTCGTACGGTGCATACAGGACTTTGTTATCCCATTCCACCTCTAGTTCTTTATCGGCAGCAGCTGGCAGCAGCGACAGTAAATTGGCTTTGGAGAGGGAGAAACTGATTGGAAAGGAATGAATTTGGACCATCGGGATTTGCGCTCCTGCAAGAGCAGTGAATGGTTTGTCGATACTGGAAATGGTAATTACTAGAATACCATCTGCAGGAAGTTGTTGTCCTTTGGTCGCGCTAGATGGCAAGTAGATGACTCCTTGTATTGAATAGTCTAGTAGGCTGGAGTATCCCATGGTTTCGGAGCAAAATCCAGATAACGGAGCCGGCGTTGGTGGGATTGATGGTGTTGGGGGTACCTGTTTTGGTGGCGCTACATTTTGAATGCCCAACAACGATTGTGTTGTAATTGATTGTGGGCAGGGGTAGATCTCGGCAAATCCGGCAAGTGGTTGTAGGCACATTACACCACCACCGATCATGCAATTTCGGAGTACGTCCATCGCTGCATTCTTGGTCGTCGACCATCCGAGTGATCCAATCACCCAAGATATCAATACCAGCCAAAATAGGTAGTTGTGCATGTTTTTCTGCTTTCTGCTTCCATCGAAAATACTGGCCTACATATTTCAGAAGCTTAAAAATGAGAACAAATTAAAACCAACACATACCACAACCAAATCTGCTCGTTTGAGCTGTCAACTGTTGGGTAGTCTACTACTAGTAAATATTACAGAAATGGAGGATGATGAGCTGAAGAAAGATTTTCCCATGCCGATTGAGCGAGTGTTCGGCTTTTGATGAAAGGAACTGACATCAACATGAAACGCAAACTTCAAGCAGACCTCTATTAATTAGGCTCTACCAGTACCTACTAGCTACCGTAGTACAGTAGTATTAGTCAACTACTAGTAGTAGCTAGCACCAATGATCACGTGATCATACTACCACTACTACTAGTCTAGTCTACTGTAATACACGTCAAATCACGATAGTTTGTTGATGACCTATGACACTGAACATTGAACAATTATAAGGATAACCAAGATCAATTTATTAATGACTATTAATAATGTAGTAGTAAATATCAATACTTTTTCAAGCCTATCGTTATCCATTTTCAGAATTGGCATTCTTGAATCAGTACCTCTAGTACTCTACTAGTAGACTACTAATACTAGTAGTAGTACGGGAATCATCTTCGGGCACTTGACTACTACCATTACCGTTTGGTAGTCTACTGGTAGTATTTCGGTCACTGTGGCAGGGATTCTGAAAGAATTTTTTCTCCGTCTACCAGTATCAGTACCATACAACTGTTAGAGTACTAGCTAGTCTACTAGTAGCTGCTACTGTACAGTAGTAGCAGTTGTAACGTCGTCGCCAAGTAGTCTACTGCATGCTGGTAGCTACTGTAGGTACCACTGCTAGCTAGTAGCTATGGAGGGCAACTAAATCTTAAATCAATTCCCACAAGAAGTGAGTGACCTCACCTTGCCGTCACCTTTAGCGACTTTTCCGTGTTCTTACTCGTACTCGGAAAGGCGACCTGACACAATATTGCGAGCAGGAGTAGTAAAGCGCAGGCATCACAAAAATAATATTTTTCATCAGACTGCTTTACATTTGTGTGCCATTCATCTTCTTAAGCTTCACAACTCCCTAACGATCATTAGCATTATCTATTACCCACTTATCCTCTTATAATTTATCAAGCTTCTCCATCTCCCTTGACACTAGCAACTAGTAGCAGCAATATCAACAGCAACAGCAACAGCAGTGACAGCAAAAGTAGCTACTACAGAACAACACGGCAAAACACAGGCCTCAAAATCAAAATGCCATTTTCTAGTAGCGTCCAACACACGAGTAAAGTGCAAGAACTACCGGCTACCAACAGCAGCAGCAGCAGCAGCAGTAGCAGCAGCATGGTAACTGCACATGGAATTTACAAACGAAAATACCATCTTCGTGCGGTATTTCAATCTCTTGCTTTTGTGGCTATGGTGGGAAGTTATCACGTTTACGATAGGTTCGTGTTTCAAACGACTTCCCTGAGCGGAACGATACAGCAACAGCAACAGCAGCAGCAGCAGCAGCCAAAACAGCAGTCATCGGTACATTCCAGCAAAAGCGAAACTATGGTTTTGACCACACATGCTAGTACCAAACAGGAGCAACAGCATCGAAGATTGTCCATAGTAAGACCTGAAAGAGAGGGAGATTTTGGGACACCAGTAGCAGCTGCTACTGCTGCTGCTGCTGCTAATGGCATGCTGGAATGGGGACAGCACGAACTGACAAGCAGAAATTCGAAGGATCAACTTAACAGACATTTGCAAGACAACGAGACCGAAGCCGAGGGTGACGATGCCATTGAATTCATTGAGGAGGAAGAGTCAGACATTTGTGAAGAATTGGAAGTTGCAGATCCTGGGTGGATGACAACTTTCTACTCGATTGGTATTCTTTACATGTTCCTGGCCATTGCCATTGTCTGTGACGATTTCTTTGTCGAGGCATTGGCAGTCATCAGCGACGAAAATCACATGAACATCGACAAAGACGTGGCGGGTGCGACGCTGATGGCGGCTGGCGGATCAGCCCCCGAGTTGTTTACCAACCTGTTTGGTACCTTTGATGAATCTGAAATTGGATTCGGTACCATTCTGGGAAGTGCCGCCTTTAATGTGCTCTTGGTCATTGCTGCTTGCTCCATTGCCGCAAAGGAATTATTATCCTTAACGTGGTGGCCACTCTTCCGGGATTGCTCGTACTATGCCTTAACCCTGGTTGTACTTGCCATTTTCGTGGGAGTCATCTCAGAAAATGAAATTGAGTGGTGGGAAGCACTGCTGCTTTTTTCCTTGTATGTTGGATACGTTCTGATCATGTGGAAAAACCGAGCCCTGCACAAGAGCTTGACAGGCAAAGAATTGGCACCCGCAGAGTTGAATGATGATACTTCGTCGGGAGATGACGAAAGTGGAAATCTTGAGGCTGTGAAGGCGAAGTTTGACGCTGTCAACAAAGACGAAGCGGAAGGAATAACTGATGAGCAACTACGGGATTTATTGACAGTCATTTCGACCGAAAGGGGCGATTTTGATAAGGAAGTTGCGATTGCTAGCATTACTGCTGGCCAGAAAGGAAAACTCACAACATGGGAGCAATTTGTAGACTGGTATCGGACCTCTGTCTTTTGCGCCAAACCAGCTGGCGAGGAGGACGAAGACAACGAAAACGAACCCATCTATGCTCCTCTTTATTTCCCCGAGGATGCTGGCACCTTTGACAAATTATGGCATCTCTTGAAGTTGCCTATTATATGTTGCTTAACATTTACTGTTCCAGATGTGCGTCGACCTTGTATGGCAAATTGGTGCTATCTCGCCTTTTTAATTTCCATCTGTTGGATTGGATTTTTTGCCTACTTTATGGTGGAATGGGCAGAAATCATTGGTAATACCATCGGGGTACCACACGTTGTCATGGGATACACAGTGTTGGCGGCTGGTACATCGGTTCCCGATTTGATATCCTCGGTCATTGTCACTCGTCAAGGATCAGGAGATATGGCCATCTCAAGTTCTATCGGCAGTAACATTTTTGACATCACTGTCGGTCTTCCAATTCCATGGTTGATCTTTATTGCGTTTCCCAATCGTCCAAATACGGTCTTCGTAAGTACTTTCCTCGCACCCAGCATTTTTCACAGTGGCATTGTTCCAGCCTCGTCCACCCTTTGGCTCACACCGCTTTTGCACACTTTCTGTTGTTACTGTTTTTTGCTTGGTAGATTGATTCGGGGAAAATCTGGATTTCCATTTTTGTATTTCTGAGCATGCTCGTGCTTGTAGTGTTTACTATCCACTGCCAGGGGTGGAAACTGACGAAATTCTTGGGACTGGTCATGATTACATTCTACTTTGTCTTTTTGGCCCAAGCAATTATTCTGGAACTCCCATTTGAGGTTTGCCTGTAACAATCTTTGCTTTGTCCATTGAAGAGCTCTCATGAATGCGTTGCTTGGGAATCATTGTGGTCCAAAAGATCCGCTAAAAGATACCTGGACCGTGTATTTATTTGAATCGAAAACCCTCTGTTTTGGCCACGCCAATGGAGCTTTCGATAATTTGTTTTTGCGGCGTTGTTCCTAATCAGTCGGTACCGTAATTTATTAGAGGATGTACGCATTGACCGATCGCTGACGGTAGCCGCAGCAAGTCCGATTGTTTATGAAGACATAAAATTTTGATATTACTAAGTAGCCATTCTCGCCATATTTGCTACTATATTGACGAATACTGGAGCACTTGACCAGATGTTTGTGCCATTGTTAGCTACAAAATGGTCATCAGCTCCGAGGGTTTAGATTCAATAGCAACTAGCAACTCGAACTACTACTAAGTATCGCTTATTAGATTTCGAAACCAAAACTATGCCCAGTAGCTTTACTTGGCGAGACCTTGATTATTTTCTTTAATGACCATCCTTCGCTTCAACTTCAAGTATCTCATTTTCAGTTTGTCATCAGCTTCTTCCTCGGGCATGCGTCGCAATTGGGCCAAGGTTGGCATGGGCGTAGCCAAGCCATTGACAAAGTCAGGATATTCGTCACGTTCTAATGCCACAGGCGCATCCTTATCTTTGACAACATCCAATCCTGGGATTGTTGTTCCTGCTTTCATGGGCAATGCCGCAGGTTGTGTGGCCCGGTAATACGACGCCAAGGTGCGACATGTAGTATTGGTGGTGTGGGCTAGTGATTTCGCGGTTGAAGTCCCGAGGAAACGGCCTAAAGCAGAAAGTCCCGTCAAATGAGCCATGTGAAAGGAAGAAATACTTAGGTGTAGTGGACGGGTCTCCTTGTGTTGGTCGGTTGACAACTATCTGCGTATTCCTTTTGAGGAGATAGCTACAGTACGAGTACTCTGCTGAATGTTCAAGCTTGAGATTACCACAAAATAGATGATGTTGTAATCTGTAATCTAGCGCTACTAGCTCTAGCTAGAGTGATGAGCTTGTTAACGTTTTGCCTTTTCTTTTTGATGCTGTCGTTGCCTGAGCGCCGTACTGGCGGACAGACAGGGGTGAGCCACATTCGTGAATGACATCATCAGCTACTATGCATGTACTACTACTCTTTCAGAAGGTACTGTACTAGTAGCTAGAGTACCACAGCATTGTATTTTTTAGTCTGCTGGTTTTCTCAGTGCTGCAGTTATTCTTGAGCATCATCAACACAATCAACTCTGCACACAGTGTATCTCTTTCGAACTGATAAACAACATGCTACGTCCAGGACGCACTATTCTACCGTTCCTTTCGCTGGCACTGTTTGGACAGGCTTTTTCACTCACACCTCAACAGCGGCAGCAGCAGCAGCAGCAACCACAGTCAACGCAATCCACTGAATCCACTACCATTTCCTTTGCTAATCAACCAACAAATAATCGACGACGACAATTGTTGACGCAAAAATTACCCCTCGTTGCACCGATTTTCGTATGGACGCCAATATCAGCTTTAGCCGTAGGAGAAGGAACCGAACGAATGGTCTTCAAGCAAAAGCCTACCGCTCCCATTGACGCATTGTTGCCAGCCATTCAACAACGACTGTTGTTGGAGGCAGCCTTGAACGTGCTGGGAGGAACATCAAAACAAAATCAACCCACTACGGAAAGCGAAAAATTGGAAGGATTGAAATCAATACTACCGCCACTGGACGAGTCGCCCAACTTTAACAACCAAAATGGCAGTCAAAACAGTCGGGTCTTGAAGGAATACCCACCCGACAAGGCATTGCGTGGAGCCGTGATACGAGCCACAATGAATGTTTACCAATTGAATCTCAATTACGACAATCTGTTGAACAAGAATCCCAACGATGCTATTGAAATTACGGATCCGGGCTGGAAAAAGTCCTACATTCGAGCCAACGATGGCTTGCCCGATCTTCCGAAAATTGTCGGTGCAGATATTGATATGCGGCAACTGTTGAGGAATCAAGTACAATTAAAGATTGACGATGCAGCTGCCGAGCTCTACGCTAACGACTGTGATTTAGATGAATTGATGGCTCTGTTGCAGGATGCAGCAAGGAACTTTGATTTGTGGTTGGATCGTGTGAGAGCTGGCGATGTTCGGGACGCCATACGAATAGCTCAAAAAAAATCGTGAAGAAAAGAGAAACAGTGTATAGTTGAGTCTGATAACTCCTTGATGAAAACATGACCAGTTGTGAATCATTCTCAAAGAAAAAAGGATTTACAGTGTATATTGCTATTAAAGAATTTGCTGATATTCTATCTCTTTTTACTCCCGCTTAACCACGTTTTAGAACTCTGCTGTCTGTTTCGTATACCAGAACAAGACTGTTTCGTTCATTGCAGAAAAGGACCTTCCTTCATTTTTCCAGCATTGCGCATTTTTTAGTACATAAAGACGGGGTTGGCCTTTGTCATGATACGATCGTCTTTTTCAAGTAATTTTCTCAGAGCCTTGGTGAGAGCAAACATATTAATGTGCGAAACTCCATCGTATAGTCCAAGGGCATTGGCACCTCCTTCAATCTGTTGTTCAATAAGGTCATCAATGACGTTGGTATTGGTCGGGAACTTCCACTCTTGCTCGGCAACAGCCTTGTCTTTGCCAGGTGGTGACTGGAAAGCCATGATGTAACCCCAATCTCCTCCGAAGCTGGGAATGTTTGTTGAATAAGGGATAACGCAGTCAAAGACGGCGCGAAGTGTATTGTTGATTGGTCCATAACACGATGTATCCCTTTCACCATTTATAGCATGAGAAGGAGGGACGGCATCAGCCGTTCCCGCTTGTGTAACAAAGACACCTCCCTCATTCAGGCGAGTGAGGGCATGCTCGTAGAACTCTTTGGTGTACAAGGCAATTCCAGGACCAGCTTCTATCGGGTCAGAAATGTCCATAATAATGACATCAAACGTTTCCTTGGTGTTCATCATCCAGGCGTGAGCATCTCCAATCACCAGTTCGAATTTGGGGTTGGAGGTGACAGTTTCACCTCCCCATTCGGGCAGGAACTCTTTGCAAACTTCAATGACCTTGCCATCAATGTCCACCATGACAACACGTTCGATCGACTTGTGACGCAAGCATTCTCGAGCTGTGGCCAGTTCCCCTCCTCCTCCGATAAAGACCGACTTGGGAGGGCTGCCCCTCAAGGCACATTTCACGAGAGAAGGATGGACCAGTGATTCGTGGTAGGCAAACTCATCCATCTGCGAGCTCTGGGTCTTTCCGTCCGTTACCAATGTCTGCATGGCATTTTTGTAACATGAAGTGGTTGTGTAGTTTACACGAGGATTTTGCCGTGGATTATACCATATTATTATAGTGGTGAAGCAGCACATGTTAAAAGTTAAAAATCACACTGTGTTTATCGGCAGATATACAGTTAACATGAATATCAATAATCAATATAACCAATCACCCATACATTTCAGCTGATTCCAATATTCAGATACCTAACAATTAATAAAACAACAACAACGGCAACGACAACAAACAACAAGAGCGAAAACAAAAAAAGACAGGATCCACACCCACCTTTCCAAAATAGGTTTCAACAACATCGACTTGTTGAAATTCGGACTCGGAGGAAGAAAATATGCGGATTAAATCCATTTCCAGTCGAAGACCAGGAGCAACATCCTCTCGAAAAACAAAGGCTCTTTTGTCACGTTGAGCCTCGATACCAGAATCGTGATTTGTCATGATGATCTTTTATTTTGATTATTATTTTATTATTTTGTTGTTGTATGTTGCACGTACTTTAAATGAGATAGAATTAGCGGAAGTCAAGTTACCTGTATGCTGCTAGGGTCTCTAGCTAGTACCATTACTAGTAGGGGTAGTAGACTAGATAGATAGTAGTAGTAGTAGTAGTAGTAGTAGTAGTAGTAGTAGTTACTACTAAGAAGTGAGCGAGTGAGATCCGAGAAACAATGACAGTTACTCGTACTACACACTACTACTAGACTAGTCTACTAGAGTAGTCTACCTGGTAATTAACAACAGTTGTGGAAGAGTCCATCACTCAGAAGTAATCCTGTATTAGCTACCAGGCAGCTACTCAGTACTACCGTACTAGCTAGCTACAGTACCTGGTACCAGTACTACTAGCTAGTTATTAGCTAGTAGTACTACTCAGTACTAGAGCTACTACTAGCTAGACTAGTCTACTAGTAGACTAGCTAGTGGAATGAGGAAGCGAATAAAAGACGCACCTCTACACCATTTTGCGGGACTGAATCAATGACTGAATTTGACAGATAACAAGAAAACCCCTATCTACAGCAAAATCAACTTTTCGAAGACCTCTCCTGCACCTTTCTTTACCTTGCAGAGGGATCCGTCCAACCCGTTAACATCGCGGCCCTGTAGAAAAGGGTTCCATTACACTAGTAGCTAGTACCACAATTAGCAAACCAAGAGGTCAGCTGTTCGCAAAAACAAAACAAAAAAAGGATTGTTCGTTGCTGCAGAATGGTACTGGTCGTCAAACATTTGACGAGTCCAGTCGCCCTTCCGACTCTAAATCCTCCATCGGCTCATGCATTATCCGTCGTCACGTACAGTATTTTATTGCCCAACAGCGTAGATGGATGGTGGAACTATAAAATGTATTACCCGCCACTCGAAGATGATGACATGGGATCCTGGAATTATCGAAAGAATTTATTAAAAGATCGATTGTCTGTTCTGGATGCCGATGTGGTGTGTTTGCAAGAGTGTGCTCCCGAGTCCTTTGACGACGATTTTCAGTTCATGCAAGATTTGGGATACGATGGAGTGGAACTCTTCAAAAAGGGACGGTTTCGACCAGCCACGTTTTGGAGAACGTCTCAGTTAGAACTCACATCATCGCCGGTCCACAAAGATCGAACGTTGCTCACTTGCTTTCGACGCAAAGTACCAACAACAGATTATAGCGATGAAAATGACAATGCTCTTAACAAGAATTGGTACGTATTGAACTGTCACTTACAGGCTGGTAATCAAGCACAAAGAAGAGTGCGCCAGATCAACGAGGGAATCCGAGCGGTCTTGACCTTGGCGAGAAAGCAAGAGGAACAAGACCCGGAAAAGTCGATACGATTAGTCGTTTGTGGTGATTTCAATGGAGGGAAGGAGTGCGCCGCTGTCCGGTACTTAGAAGATGGACGTTTAGATGAAACGTTTTTAGAGGACGGAAATACTGTAACATCGTCCACAAAGACATTGCCGCTGTATTCACCACTACAAGATGTTGCCACACTGTTGGAACGAGATCCACCCGCGACATTGGTAGTGCCAGAATTAATTTCTCAAATGATCGATGATACCAATACGGCGTACGAAGACCCCCAAATGTCTCAAGCCTTGATGCAACGCCTCACAACAATTTATCAACGGTTTGCGACACACGATGTCGGTGATGGAACCAAACAAATGAATGTGGACGATGTTGAAAAGTGGCTCATCGCCATTAATAAAGAGCTCGGTCGTGGCGATGAATTTCGAGAAGCTGGCCGACAAATGGGATGGACAGACCCTGATCCCGAAAGATCACATGCCGAGCAAAAGGCTAGGATTACATTGCCACGCAATGAGCTCTTGACGCTGGAAGGCTTCCTTGCCGTTTACCAACAGGAACTTAATCGAGGAAAATTTTGGGGGATTGCTCATGACATTGCTGTCTTGGGCGAACCACTTCCTGATATTGGTGTCTTCCGAGCGCGATATGATCGGATATACTGCAGTGCATCGATCTGGCCGGTGGCAGTGGTTGATACGTGCTGTGACGTTCCTTGCCCGAATCCAACCGAGCCATCTGATCATCTCCCAGTGGCCGCTGTTTTTACCGACCGATAGAGTAATTAATCAGGCTTCAAATCGATGAACGAGAGCAAGAGCATAGATCCTGCAATACTACTCAGCAATTATCACCTCCTTTCCTAAAGAACGCTTTTAGTTTAATTCTGCGTAGTCTGTCACACATAATCCGCAGCAAACAGTCCTATCAATCGTGCTCTATGCATTGGTCGTCTACTTGGATCCTTCGTCAAATTCAGTCTTGGCTTGACTCAAAGCATCAAAAATTCGCTTGGCCAGAAATCGCTGGTCGGCTGGCAAATGATGCGTTTTATCAGGATGAACCACTCTCGATGCCTTGTGAAAGGCTCGCTTGACTTTGCCATCCTCCAATAAATCACCCAATCCCATTGGTTTCCAGTTGGCTCCAGGCCACAAAATGATATGCAGAGTTCCCAACAGAGCCCGCAGCTGTTTCTTCTTTCCGTGTTCTTCACTCCAAGCTTTGATTTTGGGTTCCAGTTGTTTTCGTGCAGCATCCTCCTCGTCTTCTTGTCTTTTCTTATTTTCTTCTCGCTCGCGAACCTCTTGCAGAGCCTTGACCTGACTCTGGCGCATATCATTGACGCGTTTGTTCACAGCTGCTTGAACGGATTGCGACTTTCCGGCGGCATTGGCAGAATCCAATGAAATTCCAATCTCCTTCTTCTTCGCCCCGTTGCCTGCTCCAAAGGACGAGTTGAAGGATTTATAATCGACTTCGACCCATCTCTGGTCTACTTCGTCCCATACTTTTTTGCTGTTGGAATGCTTTTTAGCATATTCCCGCTTAAGCTTTTCGGCGCGAGTCTCGTTGGCAGGGGCAGGAGCAGGCACAGAATGCAGGTTGTTGAAGGAAGCAGGAGAAGACGTGGTGTGATTCAAATGCCTTCCCGAGGACTGTACAGGGGGTGCTTCCTCCGCTCCAAAGTCCAACAAAGATCCTGTTTGAGCTTGTTGCTGTTGCTGTTGAGGTGGCCGCTGCTGCTGCTGCTGCTGCTGAGCTGATTGCTGACGTTGCTGCTGTTGGCGTAGCCCTGCAGCCCTAGCTTGTTGTTGATGAACGGGCGCTGGTGCTGGAGCTTTAGCACGAGGCTGAGCTCGCGGGGCAGGAGCTGGTGCCACTCCCCGTCGACCACCATTTTTGGTGTGAAAATCGTCGTGCATTTTCATTAAATCCAAAACTTTGAAAGCCATGACAGACACAGGAGGACCGTGATTCCCTGTGTCTTCTGTACCAGCTACGGCATTCATAGCCTTTCCAAAACTCTTAAAAGCGCCTTTTGCAGCTTTGGCGGCGGCGTCAGTGGTGCTAACTACTTCCGTGGGCGGAGCAAAAAATTTAGCCAGCTTATTAGATGGAGCTTCCTTCACTGGAAGGCGAGCATTTTCATCCTGAACGTCCCACCAACTGAAGGTTTTCTCTCCAGTAGACCCGGCGGGTGCCTTGTCTTCCACACAGACTCTCCAATGGTATCCATCGCCACCCAAAGGGTTCAAGTGACGAAGAGCCTCGCAATTCCTTTAAAAGCAATAATTTAAATTGAGAAAATCAGCATTTGAGGCACACACAGAACGGCAAATTTATCATCCAGGAAAAATATATACACGGGGTCATCAAAATAACCTCGACACTTACTCTTTGACACTTTTTAGGTTCGGTGCACATCCTTGAGGTAAATAAAAGGCATTAAAAAGTGGGTCGTCCTTGTCCGAATCGGAATTGACAATCTTGTAAAGGACCAGTACGGAAGCCATGACGCGATATTGTATAGAATATGTATGCGTATGCGTATTATTTAATGTTTATCGAGTATTGGCCTTCAAAAATGGTGGTTGAAAGTTAAAAATGATTTGAATCTGATAGAATTAAATTGCAAGAACAAAGAGAAAAGCGCATGTAAGAACAGATCCACAGGATGAAATTTGATCTCTCGCCTACCTTCAGTTCCTCCCTCTCTTGCAGCGAGAGGCAAATACTTTATACTCAATATTCATTTCGATGCATTTTCTGAGACTCTAGCAATTAAGAGCATCCATAGTCCATAGGCCGCCTCTTGCAATAATACATCTATCACCTAAGACACAACATAATCACATGAGGCCTCCAGCGATGGTTAACTTACTCTGAAATACCAATGCTGAGATCGGCAGTGGACTCAATGTTCGGTTGAGATATCAAGGATAACGTGCGAATAGTTTGAGGTGAGTAGTACAAAGTAGAATACTGGAGTAAATACTAAAAAATACTCGAGTATGGTACCGTAGCAAGGAGCAATGCCTCCGACTAATTTTTCGAAAGGCAACGGCTCGAAAATGCCCTGAATTATGATGAGCGAATGTGCGCATCTAAGACGATGCCTACCAGTAGTAATGACACAAGAATTAATTTTTTACGTCGAGTACAGCAGGGAAAGAGATAGATGATATCGTGACACGACCTGATGCATGAGCATATTATTACTATGCCCTACCTACTACTACTACTAGAGCTACAGTAGGTACTACCCAACCTGTTAGGTAGAACAGGTGCCGGCGCACATAAACCATTATTTTTAACTTCTAATAATAATACAGCATTCAGCAAACAAAACAAAGCTTATATCAGGCATGGAAGAAGCAAGAACATCATCCCGTTTAGGCGTTAAACGTCAGCGTAAGGAACAGCTCGAGAAAGAATTATCGTCGCAAGACAATCACAGACCCATCGCTGGCACATCAGCAGCTAACATGGACTGCGGCATCTTGCCGAGTGAATGATATCGAATCTCGGCCAGCATTATCGAAACAGTGCCGTGGGGATTCGTTTGTGGTTATCCAACTACCAATGGTACGATTATCTTCTGGGTGGGGGGGGGGGGCAGGGGTAGAATGTCAAGTTGATTCCTGATACTGCATCTTGCCTTGCTTGTTGCTTGTACTCAAACTGTTGGTCCCTTTTTGTCTTTGCGTTGTCTGCTGCTGCTGCTGCTGCTGCTGCTCCGCCTGTCTTATCTGTTTCTCAGGCGACCTGTACGGAGGATCGCATTACAGCCAATTGTGTTCTTCCAATCTTACGCTGCAAGGAAAAGCCATGCAAGAAGCGACAGTAAAATTTGGAGATGGCACCACCCTACCGTTTACTCCTTGCAAAAAAGGATATCGGCCGTATCACAACGGCAAACGAATGTATGCTTGTCCTTTACACGACAAGCAACGACAACAACGAGTGACCAAAGATGCTGGATGCTTTCGGAATGGGGAAGTCGTATTGGACATGTTCTGGACGGATACATCTACGGAAGGATCAGTGATCTCCGCATCCAACGACATCAGTAACAACAATAACAACAACAACAGCAACAATGAGAAGAAGAATCGAAAACCAAAAGTGGAAACTCCTCTTGCAAAAAGGAAAAAGGTGTAGTTGTCATGGATAGATATCGAGTTGTGCTCTCGAATGACATGCATTGCTAGGACTCCTTATTGGAAATTTGGGATGCATTGACAGATGTGCACATATGCACAGTAGTAACTAATGATCACAAAACACCTCCGAAGAAATAAAATCATAAAGTAGACCTAAGTCCAGTTCCAAAATAATAGCATTCCTTCCGTGCTGGTAGTACTGTAGTATTCGAACAAGAAGCACACCAGTACACTGTTGGTACCAGGTAGTCTGTTGTAAGCTTATTTGTAGGCACTTAACGGGACAATGTAACCCTGGCCTTATTGAAGCGCGTTAAGATTCGCCGACGATCACTTTTGCACAGATTTTTTGTTCTTTCTCCACTCACAAAACCTTCTTCGCCAACAGATCCATGTATTATTATTTATTTACGACACAACCAACAACAGGACAGAGCGTACACAAGCGAAAGGTTGCGTCACAATATCATTTTATCATGTCTCCAGCCCAAAACGATAGCGGTAAAGTTAGACGAAATGATGATGTTATTTGGATAAAACCATCGAGAAAGGCAGAACCAACTGTAAGAGTCTGTTGGATGATATCCATTTTTGTTCACGGTGTAATGATCGTGTCGTTGACTATGTGTGTCCGCACATCGACAGTGGAAGATGATATGTTCTATCCGTCCCTTCTTTTTGCTTCTGGTCTCCTATTGGTTTTGATATTAGCTGTGTTGGTAGGATCACAAGGTCCTCGTTGGCCACTCGTGTATCGGACGTTGGGCTGGGGACCAGAGCCTCGACACTATTATCGCCCCAAAACAATCAAACGGGGTTACGAGGCCGTTGAAGAAGCCTTTGCTGAAACCGTACGGGAAGGAAGGGAAACAGGAATACAATTTGCAGCCTTTGTCAAAGGTGAATTGGTGGTCGACTTATCGGGAGGTTTGTTCTTGGACGGCGCGAGAAAGAATGCTGATTATAGTAATAACAGTGACGATGACACGTCGTCACTTCTGGATTCCGACACATATTCTTGTGTTTGGTCTTGTAGCAAGGTAGTTACGAGTATAGTCGTGGCATGGCTGGTAGACCGCGGATATTTGGAATACACCGCCAAAGTGAGAGATTACTGGCCCGAGTTCACGGGTGGAGGAAAGGACGAACTAACTGTGGCACAGGTGATGAAACACGCAGCAGGACTGTATCGTGCGCCCATTAATACCATACGACTGGCAGATTTATCACGTGAAAATATTTTAAAAGGAAAAATGTCAGATATTATTGAGAAAATGGATCGCGAGTATCCTAAGGTGTGGAAGAGGCGTCTGACCTACCATGGCATCACTCGCGGTTGGATATTGAACGAAATTGCGCGTCGTGTCGATCCCCAGAAACGAACGATTGGACAAATATTGAGGGAAGAATTTACACAACCGTTGCAAATTGACAAGGAGTGCTACCTGGGCTTGCCGGCAGAACTGAGCGATCCAGTTACCAACCCCAAACTACGTCAGATAGACCCCACTCCTTGCTTTCTTTATGTGGTCTGCGCCAAATTATGCCAGCTACTCTTGATCCCAAGGACGGTTGATTGGGGATTTCCATTAGCGTATACGTGGGCCATAACATACACTTCACTGAATTGGATTCCTGCAATGGCATTTTTCAATCCGCAAAGACTTGGAATGTACAAATTTACGAAACAACCTGAATTTTCTCAAGGCGAAATCCCATCTTGCAATGTTCAGGCTTCTGCTCGAGCTCTGGCGACCATTGCTAACTCGATGGGCACATTGTCGCCAGAAATATTTCGTAATGGAGACACTACTGCCCAAAAACTACGACAAGACGAAGAAACGAGGGAACTTTATCCGCTCTCGAAAGTAACGTTCAATGATGGGGGATTTTGTGTCATGTCTCTCGATAAAACGGATTCTCCTACCGTACCTGGCGCACCCATTTCCCTCGGATGGTTTGGATTCAATGGTTCATTGATGGCCTTTCACCCACAAGGGGACTTTAGTTTGGCGTTTCAGCCAACCTGTTTCAATGAACTGGATCCTCGGTCGCGCGTCCACAAAATTACGGAGGCCTTTATGAGTTGCGCTCGAAAGCTGCACGGCGACAATTTTGGGGAAGTGAAATAATAGTGCAATGGCTTCGGGATGTGCCTGTGAAGCAGTGTTAGCTCTACTGTACTTCTAGTAGCTATTACCAGCTCGTAGTCTAGTAGTAGTGGTCAACCACGTGCAAGCTATTAGATTATTATTTTTATTCGAGTAGTGGGATTAATATTGCCAGCATCTCATAGAGTAGTAGCAGCAGTGGTATTTCAGTACAGTAGAACCACGGGAGCATGCATCGGGAGTCAATGGTGACGTCAATCACATGATTCACCCACGTCAGGTTGACTCAAGGGTTATTACATCGATCTTTTTACAAATTCGATGATTCAAGTTCGTTCAGATGGTTTGTGATGTGGAAGAACTTGTCAAAATTCGTTGGCGTCACCAGCAGCGAGAGCTCATTAAGAGTAAGACAGTAAAGCTCCACAGCGATACAAAGATGCTACGGTTACAAGTCTTTATCTACTGGTACCTGTCGCTGGCACTCTTCCACCAAGAGGTGGTTGCCTTTGTCCCACAATCACCGGCACAACAAATTTCCTCCCGATCAGTGTCCACCAGACCAAGTACCTCCACGTCGGCACGATGGAACGGAATGTGGAACAGAGACAGTGAACTTGAAGGAGCCAACAAAGTGAAAGCCTGTATCCCTTACATGCTGCCAATATTGGACGGAGATCACTTTGGAAAATATCTGTACGATCGGATACCACCATTGGGGTTGGTGCACGATGCCTTACTAGGCGGATTGCTTCACATTTGGGATATTTTTCCTTTTTCGGGCTTGACTTTGTTCATTGCCCTGACGCTGGGCACTCGAGGAAACACAGAAATGGACAGAAATGTTCGATTTTCGGCACAGCAGGCAGGTCTGATCGATGTTTCCCTAATTGTACCGGAATTAATTGCAGGTTCTTTTGAAGGAGATGATACCGTGCCCAGGTCCATCTTGGAACCTTGCAGCAATTTTACCTACTATTACCTCATCTGTGTGATAACCTACTGCATTGTCAACAATCTGCGAGGCAAAAAACCGGACGGTATCCCTTACATTTCAGGATATTCGGAGATGATGGTTGGACCGTTTTAGGTTTTAGGAGTATGCGATATGCAATATGCATTGCCTGACAGACAGACTGAATGGGACGCCCTTGTTAGTTTTAGCTACAGATTAAGAAGATATTTAGATAAACACGATAGAAGTTGCCATCCCAAGAACTGTGTAAAGAGATTACAAACAACTTTCTATTAAATTTTAATTGTTACTATGCTCTGGCATTGCTAGAGTGAAAAATTATCACTGCAGTAGCGCACTCACTAGGCACTAGGCACCCCGGAGGAGCTGCCATCATACGGATTTTTAGATGCGACGTATCATATTTATATGCCCGATGGCACGAGCTGGTTTATCAGATGCTAGCTTTCCCGTTTCCCCGTTGTTAATACTGTACTCTGGCAAAAATCTAAGCTTTGACTCATAACCTTTTGGAGACCCCGCAAAAGACCATGATGTTGTTAGTTGTCTCATGTCTCATGACTTGTCATCTTTGCTATCCTCCGCTTTTGATTGACCCCTGCGACGACGCTTGGGTTCTGGTGGCTCAAGAAGAGCAGGAGAAAATCCACTCAATAATGCTGTTCGAGCAAGGATGTCATTTTGGCTTCGAAGGTCAATTTCTTCTTGCTCTAGTTTTGTCAATAATTTCATCATGGCGGCACATTCTCGTTTGATCCTCTGAAGACTCGGTAACGGCTGCTGCTCTTGCTTTGGTGGTTGCTCCTGCATTTTCGGTTGATCCTCGTTGTTGGAATCTGCCATCTTTCGTTATTAGATGTTGAATGATGATGAGACTTCTTCGATCACACCACATGCAAAATGCAAACAAAGAATAATAGTAATTCAATACTGTACTCTAACAAATAAATAAATATTGCACAACTAACATGAAATACGAAATGATGCAATTGAAAAACCTTTGAGACGCACATTGTCTATGGTGTTATTATTTCTTGCTTCAACGAATGATAGAATCTCTCTCTACACACACACACTATTCCATCGTTCATAGTTCATAGAGTAGTAATTAAGAAGTATCCGAGGATCCGAGGGAGATGCTGCGGTCAATGACACGTCCCCGCCATAATAGTATACATTCACTAAGATTCACTTCTAGAGCAGATACAACTCAAAGGTAGGCTAGTAGGCTGACTGGTTGCCGCCGTTGATACCTACAGGAAAGTGAAAGAAAGACTGATCAATTGGAAATTGGAATCCTGCCAATAACCAACAACGGGTAGTGTTCACGTTCATAGACTGCCTCCAACATCTCACGCTTTAATTTAGAGAAATTACATATGCATTATCATGATTCGGACACTTTCTACTCGATCCGCGATATCATTGAAAGGTAAAACTTCTAGTACAAGGACCATTCATGCTCCAAGAAAACGACGACTCAGTGAATATGCGGATACCTCATCGCAAAATATCACCACCACGAAAGTGTTGAGTTCCTTGTCCAACCAGAATCATATAGACTATGCCAAAGGCTGGGCATGGCAGCAAGTTTTGATGAGCCATCGTCTGAATCAACGGAGACAGCTCAAGCATCAGCAACCAGAGCACCCTAATATTCAAGACGATGATGATGATTGTATTTTGCTGTTGGAACATCAACCTGTTTATACGTTGGGGCGTGGAGCCAGCGAAGAGCATTTAACATTTTTGAACTCTGATGTCGCTGGAAATAATAGTCCCGAAGTGATTTCCCTTCGCGAAAAGCTTTCCAGAAAATATCGAGGCCAAGATGCAGCACGACTCTGCGTGGATCGAAGAGCATTAGACGACATAATCCTAAGTCTGCCTTTGCAACAAGCCGTAGATCTGTTGGCATCCAAGGCAACACCAGTACTGGCTCCTAATGGTGTTCCTATTTTTCGGGTCGACCGAGGAGGGGAAGTAACGTTCCACGGGCCGTCTCAACTCGTGGTCTATCCCGTCTTTGATCTCAAACGACTGCCTTTCGAGGCAGATTTGCATTGGTTCCTTCGAAATGTTGAAGAAGTTGTGATCCAAACACTTCGGCATTATGACATCGACGGCGTGCGTGATGACATCAATACAGGTTAGACCTCTAGTGGCATAATAACTCGAAAAGCAGCTCTAGTTGCTGCCATCTGAGCTGATTCTCAACTCGCTTCTTTTTTCATTCATAATTGCAGGAGTCTGGGTTGATCAAATGAAAATATGCGCAGTGGGGGTATCCGCTTCCAGTTGGATTTCCTCCCATGGCTTTGCGTTGAACGTTTGTCCTGATTTGACCTATTTTGATACGTCAATGATTCTACCTTGCGGCATTGAAGGACGTGGCGTGACCAGTATTGAACAAGTGTTGCGGGAGCGGGGTGATGAGACATCAAATCCGTGTGTTCGCGACGTTGCAAAGACAGTCTTGCGGTGTATGCAAGATGTATTTCAGATCGACATCGCTATAAGTGAGGTGCAGACTATCTAGCTATCCAATTACATGCTGCTGTTTTTTTGGAGACTACAGGGAACTTTGAACATTCATGATGTGTGGACTGGGTAGCTATTCTGCTAGCTAGTACTCTAGTAGTAGTACCTGGTACTAGTAGTAGTCGTTAATGCAGAAACTTAGACGCACACTCAACTCAATCCAATAGTGCGCTGACTCAAAGAAAGTGAACGATCGACCGATATGAAACCATCATCATTATTACGAGTGGTATTTCACACAAACTGCAGTAGACAGTAGTCGTCTAGTCTAGTATACCTGGTAGTCTACAACAAACTTTTTCTCCACCATGAGAGCCACCCTAGCCTCCCTGGTGGCGAGCAGCAAGTGCTACTACGATACTCTTGACGTCTCCAAAGATGCGTCGCTAGACGAGATCAAGAAATCATTTCGTAGAATATCAAAAGAGACTCATCCGGATGTCGCCACTAAGGGCTGTCCTGAGCGCAATGCAGAACGATTCAAGCAAGTTTCAAATGCTTACCAAACACTATCCAATCCCAAAGAACGCCGGCGCTACGATCTGGAGCAGCAAGACCAGCACTGGTTTCGCAATCGACAGCATCATACGGGAGCTGCCGGCCAGCATGGTGGTTTCGGATCGTACGCACGCACGGGGAACATGAATGATATTCCCAAAGGACCCAAAGCTACGGGTCTCTACGCTGTTCTAGAAACCATGTTCAGGCCCCGCAATTTTATTTTGGGTGTGGCGATGCTCATGACGACCTCTGTTATTTACAATTACTGTTTTGAATCCGAGAGCGAACAGCAAAAACGACTATTGATGCAGAAACACAATCAGGGTCGACAGTTGGTGGAGGCTTGGAAAAATCCAAGTACTGGACGGTGGGAACAGCCCGCACCGTGGGATCCTGTTTATCGACGTCTGCAGCCCAAACTGGAAATGGTTCCGCGTGAGCAGGTAGCTACGCGGACAAAAACAAGATAAGTTACTGAATGTTCGAAAGCAAAAGGTAGCAATCGATTGGAAGAGTGGGAGACAAACAAGAAAATACTTTGTATTTTATTTTGATTGATTTGAATCTGATGATCCACCCATCATTTGTTGCGACAGCCACTCCTGGCATTCCTTTTGGACCTGTATGGCTTCCGGAAAGCCCGCCGTTGCTAGACCCCACAAACCAGCATGGGGCAAATTTTTACAAGCGCGCAATTGCGAAGTCACCCCTAGACTACGTAACCGTTGATTGAAGACGACGGAATCATCCAAGAGTGGATCGTTAGAGGAAGCAAACATCAACGTCGGTGGAAACAAGGCTAGGATATTGTCGGGGGCATACAAAGGAGATGCTAAGGGGTGCTTCTTGCTGATTCCAAGAGAAAATGGAATATAAGCATCCGAAATTGCAGACATGACGCCACTGGGAAGGACTGGATCTTCTGTCCCCAATACGCGCGAATGACTTAACTCCAAAGACAGGTTCAAAACTGCACACGAAAGCATTATGGCATCCGGAAGACGTACTCCAGTGCTTGGAGTTGACTCGGCTTGGTCTTCACTTCCACTGATACTCTCAGAACACAGATTCTCATCGTTAGAGTCGAATACCGACTCTGAAGAAGCTTCCTTGACTGTTGACTCTGTGGTGGATGTCTTTGTAGGGTTGTCGCCATCCATGCACAGGTTTACACATAATGCACTAGCTAGATTCCCTCCTGTAGATTCACCTGTGACGACAATATTATTGACCTCAAAACCAAGCGTACTGACAGCATCCCCGCTGACTAGAGTTGTATAGACGTTCGTGATTTGTTGTAATGCAGCTGGGAAGGGACTTTTAGGCAGCAAGTCATACTCCGGAATAATGACAACAGCACCAGTGCAGGCACTCCAATCCAAAAGATAGAGCAAGTCAAAAGCAATCATATGCGCAAACCAACCCCCGCCGGTGCAATGAAGAATTATATCCTGTTGTCGGTATCCATCATTGCGTTTCACAAATAGCTTTTTGGGAATTGTATCCATAGATGATGGGGCTGTCTCTTGCGATTCGTCGATGGTTGATAGTTGCAGCGTGAGTCGTCGACAATCTCGGCGATGAAAACGCTGAATAGCAGCCGCAAGTTCTGGGCACGGATGTTTGGCAATGATGTAGCAGGGCACTCCGGCAATTTCAATCCTGTCGGCAACGCTGGCACCTTTCAACAGACGAGATGCACGCAGCGAGAAATTTTTCAGTGCAGGTTTGGAGACAATGCTCCACGATTTTTGGATCAAATCACGAAAGTAACAAGGCAGCGCTTGGGGAGAATTTTCATTGTCATTGTCAGCTCCCGTCAACGAATAGTAGGTTTGCATAGCTTTGCGAACAATCAGGAAACGAATTTCGCCATCAGTAATAAAATAAGAGGACTTCGGGCAAGCGTGTTCGATACAAACGTGTGAACAACATGTTAGAAGATCCTACTATTGGAACATTCCGACTTTTTCGCATGCACGAACATACCTTTTGGTTGGGTTGCTTTTGTCTGGCGTAGTCGATAAGGCGCTCTTCTCTAGAGACTTCGCCCTGTCCCTTTGATTGCAGCTTGATCAATGATGTTGACGAGTCTGTCCTGTTTCGACCATCACCTTGCACAATTGTCCACTGCTGCTGCCACTCTTCTATTTCCTCCTTAGTTTTGTCAAGTTTGTTTGTCATCAAAAGCTTTTTCCAGGCTCGAATCATCATTCGCTGCACAAAAAAGGCCGCGCTCACTTTGGCAAGCGTTCCAATGGCATCCTTTGCTTCAAGTCTCCGATTGCCATCATCATTGTCCTTCCGCAAGAGAAACACTGTGACACCCAATACTCCTCCGCAATATCCAGCATTTATCATCCATTTTCGCCTTTGCCGCTTTTGATGTGTTTTCTCGGCATGATGTACGTCATTACACTGTCTTCGGCAGTTGGCAAAGACAAAATGAGCGTCGTCGATTCTTACCAAACACAATTGCAATGCCACAATTAATCGAAACAATAGTGTGTCCGTCACATTTTGAGAGGAAGAAAAATAATGACGTTGTGCTCCAACTGTGGCAGGAGTATGAATGTGTTTAGCTGGTGACTTGGAAAAGCGACAATGACGGGGCGAGGAGGAGTGTTCTTCGTCCTCCTCTAACTCTCGCTTTTTCCGAGCTTCCATTCGATTTCGTAAGAGTTTCACACAGTCCGAGAGAGATGGCATTTTGCCGCCTCTGGCAGGCGTGGACTGCTCTGATAATAAAGCCTCGTTCTCTACAGTATTAGCGTTGTCTTCCTGGAGTAGTTGCATACAATATTTTTGCAACATGGACTCTGTACGCAGCAGAGCTTCTTTCACTTCGTAGAGAACGGAGTGACTTCCTCTGGTACCAAGCTCGACCACCTCTTGCAGGTGTTGAATGCATGTTTCCAAGAGCTGAGCAGCATCAAACGCATAATAATGATAGGTTGGAGTTATCATGGTGAACATGGATGTTCCGTCTTTCGTTCTTTTCGTTTTCTGTGATGGATGGATGGACTATGGAATGGTTGCAAGTTGCAAACGCCTTTCCTCGCCTCGCACCGAAAAAGAAGAAAAAGGCAAACAGCCCCGGATCTCAGAGCGATGATTATCCGTGTCTAATCCAATATTCTGGTAGGTTTGGTTGTTTCTGTCATGTCTTGTTTGGATTTTAAATCTATTCAAGTTGTCCTTCGCCTTGAAGCAACGGGTTTACCGTACAGAGAGTCGATCATTTTTTTGGATGAGTTGACACCTTTGACATCTTCATTCGTGCATACGGGCGGACTGGAGGGCTGAAGATATTAAGTACGATTAGCTATGTCGGATAGTCCCGAAACTAACACAAAGACTAGGTAAAACTAGAAAGTCCTTTCAACTTTATTCTTTATGTATTGTGAGCTTAGCTAGCTATCCTAAACATGTATTTCTGCAGGGTATCCAAGGTCGTCAAGATCCATATCTTTTGACAACCATGTCGGCCCTGACACCTATAGTCCATTTGTTTGGTTCCTAGCCTATCTAAACTATAGACTTCCTTGTAGGGGGTACAGACCTAATGCGGGGGTCTGTATGTCGTCCGTAGTTCATGGATCCGGAACAACTCGACATAGCTACGAGTAGTTTGAACTACGGAGTCAAGAAGAGGAATTTGGTAATAAGAGGGCGAGGACGAAATTATACTACTAGATTACTCAGTAGTAGTATTTTAGATGTATCTCGTTAGCTAGCCAGAGAGCCTAACGAGTCCGTTGTCGTTTGTCTGCCGCCGAATAGTTGCCGGCCGAACTACGCGACGACACATCGGGTGTATCAACATCTCGAATACCAGCTTCCAAAACTTTGTACGTGGCGGATCCACACGGCTTGTGGGGCGATTTGACAAGTGTGCACGTGCGATAAGTTTGACTGTGGCTAGATGATGGCATGGACAAAACAAGGCGAGTGGTCGTTGCGTGAGCCCATGATTCACCCAAAGCTGGTACTAGACGAGATTGTGTTTCTCCGCATGATGAGGCAGCAGCAGTAGCACCAGGATTTGGAGCTCCGAATTTCGTCGTCATTTGATTGATGACCACCACGGCCACTTCGAAGGAGGAAGCAACGTCCGAAAGTATGGAAGCAACAGTAGCCAATGATCTCGTGCGAGCCATAAAATTTCCTCCCGGTGGTGCACACTATGAATTGTTTCATAAAATCAAATTCGACGTGTGATGATGAGTCATAACCAAAATAAAAACGAAACACTGCAATGCTTTTTTTTTTCAAACTTACGCGATAATGAAAAGCAATGCTGTCGACCACAACCAATTTCACAGGGCATCCCAGTGTAGCACGCTCTTGCAAAAAGCTGGACAGAGCCATGATAACGGCCGTTTGGGCAGCTTCATCGTGAACACGGTACACATGAATCCCCTTCATGATGGTGTCTGGATGGAACCACGGTGGTACACGTTGTCGTCCCTTTCGTTCGGCTGACTTTCGCACATGATCGACCAAGGCTCGCGCCATAGTGTAGCACCGTTCGGGACTAAAACTCCCTTCTGTGTCGATGTAGACCGTCTCCCCGGCAACGCCTCCGTACTCTACGGGCAGTCGAGCATCGACACTGAGTTGCATGACCAATTGTGTTTTTCCGCATCCTGGACTACCCGCAATTTCTGTGACTTCTCCCAAACCGACTCCACCACCCAACAGAGTATCGATGGATCGGCAAAAGGTGACGAGATTCCGTGGTTGTGGATCCATTTTATTTGTTGATTGTTTGTGTAACAATTGTGATGCCGTTTTAGCTCGCAATCCACTGTAAAGAGTGTTGTTTCCCTGTAGGCAAAAAAGCAATCAAACTGGAATGGTGAGTAAGGGATGTTTGTCACTTGTCACGAGTTATGAATGATTCATGTTGGACGAGTCACAACTGGTTAGGTACAGTTTTTGTGGTAATCACTGTTTTTACCTGATTTGCTTCTTGTCCTTCCATCATAGTATGACTATCACCATTCATAGCCATCATGGTATCATGAGTTGCAGCACGTTGTGACAGAGTTGTTGTGGTGGTTTGTTGAACCAAACAGCCCTGCAATTCTCGAACGTAATCGGTGGCTTCTCGCAACGAACATCCCAATTCAGCAGCAAGATTCGCCAGACCTCCATCCTTTCGAGATTTGGTTACTTCTGCGGTACTGGTAAAACCCCTCTGCTGAAAGAGTTGGAGCGTCGAAGGACGGAGAGGCAAATGAGAGAGAGGAATCGAAGCACAGGTTGACAGAGACATGATTTTTGTTTGTTTGTAATCTCTGATAATCCCGTCTTTTTGCTTCGCGGCTTAGCCTATCAGACACGGAATTGTACCCAACAAGACTTGAAGACTAGAATTAGCATCAACTGTGTACTGGAGTTGAAACATTCATCGATGACCGTGACAACATTTCTCGTATTTTCGGTTTTAGTATGGTTTTTGGTTGTCATTTTTTACTCCAGTTTTATTATTAGTATTTCTCGAGTATTATTATTATCGTCATTGCTGGAAAACCCGCAAAAGTAAAAATTCACGAATTGGACGCTCATTTAATCAGTCATTTTTAGGCTATAAAATAAAAAACACGGAGTACTCGAGTAGTACTAGCGTAGACCTAGTAGTAGTAGTCTACTCTACTAGTAGTACCGTACGGTAAGAAACTTCCAGTCCACCGATATCACAGTTTGCTTTGTTGGACCAAGTAATAATACCGAATCAATTATTCATGCATTCACATCTACATTAAACCTATCTGTATCTGCATTATCCTTTACATAAAATACACATTTGAACAACTAGACCACCTAAAATAATGGTCCAATCACTGAATACTAAGGCACTTCTGACGCTCGCGTCGGTGGTCCGACGACCCACCTTGCTGACACCACACGTGGCTGTCGACACAATTTCTCAGGTCAATTACGATATCCTCAAGGAAAAATGTGGCATTCGAGCGGTAATATTTGACAAGGACAACACCTTGACGGCACCGTACGAGAATGAAGTTCATTGTAATGCCAAAACGGGCCTCGAATCTGCCATTCGTACCTTTGGCGTTTCTAATGTGGCCATTCTCAGCAACAGTGCCGGCACCAAAGACGATCCCGACTACAAGGATGCTATCGAAATTGAAGCTTCGATGGGAATTGCCGTCATTCGACACGACGAAAAGAAACCGGGTGGATTAGAGGAAGTTTTGAATCATTTTTCCCTACAAGATCCAGCTGCACTCTGCATGGTAGGCGATCGATTGTTAACCGATGTAGTCTTTGGCAATTTGCACGGAATGCTGACGGTCCATACTCTGCCATTGTGTCGGGGAGCCGACAATGCCGGTGACAATAAAGTGGCCAGTATGATACGGGATGTTGAAAATACCGCACTGTACGGCAGTTGGTTTGGTGGTCGGTACTTACTTCAACACAAACGAGATCACAAATATTGGGCGGGAGAAGCACTTTGTCCCTTGATTTTACCTGGTAGCGGTCCACTTCCAACAGATTCGGTTACTTCGCATGAAGCGGAACAGGAAGATAGGTAATACTAGCGAGCAAAGATACCACTCGAGTATTTGTTACAGTAGTAACTACTAGAGTATTTTAGTGGTATTAGCTTGTTAGGAGCATTCGAATAGCTTAGTGTTAGCCTACGTTCATCATAGAAAATATCCTAAACGCAACACTCAACAATCCGACCATTTCAAGTTACTTTGGAAGTTGTAAAAAAGCTGGGTGTAGCACAGCTCGTTGTGTTGCTGCCGCGTGCGACTTGTAATTACGAGAGGTAGGACTCGTAGGGGGGCTACCCGGTCGAGGAGGACTGGACATGCCTTTTTTGGAGGGTGATGAGCGACCACTGGGAAAAGCTGCCGAGGACCAACTCTCTTCATATCGAGGAGGACTATTTGGGTGGTGATGCGACACTGGTAAAAGACGTATTCTCGGAGAGATTTTCGTTGCAGCTGCCTTTCGCACCTTGGCATTTTCTTTTTCAAAGGACAACAAGGCTTGACTAATCGCATAGATCCAAGCATCTCTAGCCTTCTTCGGTGCACAAAAGGTTCTACTGGCAGTGGTATTGCTCGCGACAGTCTTGGCATTGCGAATGTCAAAACGAAATGCATCCCATGCTGCCTTATCCTCCATATCAACGGAGAAAGCTACGGTTGAATCTAATATAATCACATTGGAAGGCGTCGGAGATCCAGCGTACCAATAGATCATCAGTAACGGAACCTCCACCTGATAGCCTTCGAGGTTCGCCATCTGCAGAAAGATGATAGAAGAGAATCAATGATGTGTGTGAGACTTGATCCGACTGCTATCTCAAAAAAAAAAGCCACTTGGTAACACACTGTACTTGGCTTACCACCAAGCGAGCCCATCTCGGCTTCCAGGAACGGCTTCCAATCCAATCTTGTCCAGTGCCTTTTTTGTGAACCCAGCCTTCGGCTATAATGCGTCTTGGATGGTAGTACAATCCTTCAGTGACGCCAGGAACAAGGACATCTTCATCATCTTCATCGTCAGAACCAACGCTCTCATCAAAGGCGCTATGTTGGGAGTACTCGTCAATAATTGTTTGCGGTCCTCGCTTGTTGCGGGATGATAGAGTCAATTGTCGCTCATCAATGCAGTTCTTGCAACATGGACAGTCTGCTAGCTCCATGACATCTTGGGGTCGAAGGGTTCCACAATAGTCAAATTTAGTCATGGATGGCGGGGTATATAATTTTTGAGTTTTTGGCGACAGTGTCGGAGATCTCGGAGGGATCTTGGGAGGAGGCATTCTCTCTACAATAATATCATCATCATCGTCGTCCAAAAATTTACTGGTAGTAATGCATCTAATAGTAATTGTCTCCTGCTGGACGGTAGTAACTCCACGAGGAGATGGCATTGCGTGATTTACTTGCAATTTTTTTTTTTCGATATTGTTATTTATTTATGAATGAACAAAAGAGAGGCTTCTAGAGTAGAATGTAGAATAAAGGAAGTGTAATGTCAAGTGTACTAGTAGGAAATATCATTTTTTGACAAATTCCTATCTCGAAAAAAAGCAATTGCACAATTCCGCAGCAGCTTGATACTTTAAGTACATGTAGGGCGAAACAACGGAATGTTTTTAGACAGAGAGGAGGGGGGGTGGATACTTATTTATTTTCCATTGTTGCATCCAACGGATCAAAATTTGATGAGCTTTTTCTCTCATTTATCCCGATGATATTGAGTCGTGTATTAGAAGTGCGAGGGTTGAGGATAGCCTAATATTTTTTTCGTTTTTCATCGACATTCCTCATTATCATCGTATATCGTATCAGTATCAATGATCAATGCAGTCATTCTCTTTCATCTGTTAACCCAAAAAAAACACAGCAACCAACAAACCGTGGTACTCTGCTCTCTATCCTTTCTTTGCAAGAAAGAATCATGGCAACACCTAGCGACGACAAGAATGGAGGAGGTATATCGGCCGACACCTCAAAGAGGGTATGTCAGCACATGAACGAGGATCATTCCGTCAGTGTTTATGCCATGGCGAAATCCTTGCTACCGACAGGTTACAAAATTATCAGTGCCACTCTCGTGAGCGTTTCTATGGAGGGCTGCACCATTGCTGCTGCAGCTTGCCAGGGTGATTTATGTGAACAGAAACATTTGATGTATCCCTTTAATCCTCCCATGTCTAGTGGGTCGGAAGTCAGAAAGAGAATGGTAGATGTTCACCATGCAGTGTGTACTCCCAACATTTCTTGGTTGGTCACGCACTCTGATGCCTTGGCTGTATTGATTGTGATGGCGCTTTTGGGTTACGGCACCCATGTGATTGGCTCTGATCAATTAGCAGCAAATATCGAGGGCAATGCGTCGTTGAATTCGCTTGTATCAGCCGTGTTTGGATCGGCGGCTTTTTTTAGCAAATTGGTCCAGGCTTCGTGGATCTTTGCCTTGGTGGCTCACGCAGGGGAAGGTCTCTACGTGGCTTACAAGGCTCAAAGCGAATTAAAATTGCAATGGAAAAGTCGGTTATTGTGGTTTGGAATGGTATGCACTGTTGGCTATCCCATCACAAAAGAGTTTTTGGATTTGCTGAAGGTTCACCAAAAACAACCCAAAAAAGACGAAAAAGGGCACTGAAAATGGAAAAATTAAGCCTGATGGATTTGATTTTAATAATCAAAACATTTTTGAGATCATACATTCGTAAATGGCTCAGATGTGAAGTGCGTTGTACCATTATTTCTGTGGACTTGGAAGCGCACTATACGTACCATTGGTAGCTCTTCTGATTTTTTTCCTGATTTACCTGATTGGAGACGAGTCTCGCCCTTCCTACTCTAGTAGTAGTCGGAGCAAGACGTGAATTTTACCATTGTAGAGGGCTACACACTGCGATTCCTCTTGGGGGGGACGTCAATTATAACTCGTGACACCTCAAGATCGTGAATAAAAATACTCGGAGACGCACCTCTGCCATCGAGACACGTCGATACTTCTTGATACCCGTAAATGTAACTGCCCTTACGCTTAATAAAATAAAATGCCAGCTTTTGTTTCTGTCAAGACTACTTTCAAGACCTGCTACCTCAAAATTTCAACAGTAGCATTGCATATAATTGCACAATTGAGGAGAGTCTCGAGAACATTGATTATAGCAGATCAAGGCATTGGCAACTGTACATAATATATCTACCATGACCGGACCTGCAGTTGATGACGAGTCTCATGTGAGGGTAGTTGCCCGTATTAGGCCCCTCTCCAAGACCGAGATCGAGCGCAACTCTCAAGAATCCATCACCTCTTTGAGCACATTAGAGAGATCATTCAGCAATGGATTCAAAGAAACAAACGATCCCGAAGTCCTCCAAGTCTCACCTCCTGATGGCCAAAAGCGGTGGTTTGAAGTAGATGCTGTATTCGACAAGAACTCAACACAGGAAGAAGTATATATTCGATGTGGAGCTAAAAAAGCAGTCTGCGAAAATGTATTCAAAGGCTTTAACTGTACGATCTTGGCATACGGTCAGGTACGCAAAAAGCAGATTAAAAAAAAACAAAACAAGGGTGTCGCAATGGTTGTACAATTTGTTTGGATGATTCCCTCAACTTTGTTTCTTTTCTTTTCCCCTTTTTTAAATTAAAAGACTGGTGCTGGTAAAACTTTTTCCATGGGTAGTGCTGTTGGCGGATCAGAGGTGACAGAAATGGACGGAATTATACCCAGATGTTGTGCAGATTTATTTGCTTCCATTGACGAGAAATGTGATGGAAATGCCAAAGTAGAGCTGTCGTATTTGGAAATTTACAACGAGGAAATTAATGATTTACTGGCTCAAACCCCAAAGCCTCTCAAAATAAGAGAAACTCTAGATGGAGAAGTTTACGTGTCTGGATTAGAGTCTCGGGTGGTCGCTTCGCCGAAAGAAATTGGTGCGTTTATGGACGAAGCTGCATCACGCCGAAATGTTGCGTCCACAGCAATGAATGCCGTATCCTCTCGCTCGCACGCCATTTGTACGTTAAACATAAGTGGAGTGACAGAATCTGCTGATGGAGTCGACAAATTTTCGTCCAAGCTTGTTCTGGTCGATTTGGCAGGATCCGAACGGATCAAAAAGACCGGAGCCGTGGGAGGTAGACGTCAAGAGGGAATTAACATCAACAAAGGTCTCTTTATTCTTGGGCAGGTCGTGTCGGCACTTTCGGAACGGGGAAAGGGCGGAAAGCTTAAGCGAAAACCACCATATCGAGACTCCAAGCTCACTCGTCTTCTGCAAGATTCGCTGGGAGGCAATTCACGAACCATTATGGTAGCCTGTGTTTCTCCAGCCGACTACAATATCGACGAATCTGTCAATACAATGCGATACGCTACCAGTGCCCGAAACATTAAGAACACGGCAACGCGCAATCTTGTCAAAAATATCTCACCAGAGGAAGCCGCCAAACTGCAGCGAGAAAATCAACTTCTGAAACAACAAGTTAAAGAATTAACAGAAACTGTCAAAAATCTTGCAGGCAACAAAGATGGTGTCTCCTTTGCCATCTCAGACGATGAAATCTCTGTAACATCGGCGGCAACTGCTCCTCTGACCAGTCTAGAGGGAGGCGAAGAGCACTCTCAGCGCGTGCATGAATTGGAAAAAGAAGTGGAAGCTCTCAAAAGAGAACTCAAAGCAGCCAAGGGCGATGTACGAAAATCGGTCACTGACTCGGCAATTGAACTTCCTGCCATGAAGGTCGAGCTTGCGCAGTTGAAAGAAGAATTAGAGCAGGCGGAAGCACTGGCTGCTGAAAACGAAGATTTGCGTATGGAACTCGATGATGCCAAGGCAGATGCCGAATCTGCTCGTTTGGCAGCAGCGAAACTTTCTGATATTATGGACAAGCTCAAAGAGCTGAAAAAGGACGAGCTTGACAAAAAGAGGGTGGAATATAATCATATGAAAAAGGAAGAGGCGTGGGTATCCTTTGTGTTTCAAATGTTGAATAACCACAAGGATCAAATGGCAAGACTGCACGAAGATTTTGACTTGGTTCTTCGCATTGTTGAAAGTCCAACCATGATGACAGTACCAGGGCAAAAACCAAAACGAAATCTATGGAACACCATTTCTCGCAACTTGACCGACGAGCAGGTTTGCGACCCTGAACTGAGACAACAGCTTCTGCGTGATCACGTTAATTTTTTCTGCAATAAAATGAAAGAGATTGAAAATGAAATCAAAGCAGAATCGCATTCACTCAAGCAAATTCGGGATGGAATCAAGAAAGATCGAGAGCGCTTGCAGGGCGACATTGGCATGAATGAGTTTGTAAATGAAACTTTGAAGACGGACGATGCAGATCTTCTGCACCAGCTTACTGAGATGCTGATTGGTCCCGTTAAGATGCACACGGAAAAATAGACACAATCTCAGCGCTGCTTTGACAAAAATTGCTAACTGCTCGTCATGAAATTTTAGAATTTATACCACGGCACAATTTTGCTCAACGTTCCACCTTTTGCCTACGAGTACGTAAGAATGTCTAAAATAGATTAATTTTCCCGTTGCAGTGTAATTTGCATACAGAACGAGATTCTCGACTCCTTTCCACGCTGCTCTACAAACAGCAACACTAGACTACTACTAGCTACGCGTCGATAGTACCGGTAACTAATACTACTCTACTAGTGGCAGGTGGTAGTAGTAGTAGTCTACCAGGTACTGTAGGCAGTAGTAGCTAAGCTACTACTAGCTGGTAGTAGACGACTAGTCGGAGTAGTACTATCTAGTAGAGCTAGTACTACAGTAGCTTCTCCTACTGTACCTAGTACTCCTCCTCCTGCCCTACTTAGTACTAGCAGTACTAGTAACAAGCAGTACTGCCTAGTAGCTACTAGCTAGCAGTAGTAGTGGTAGTAGTAGTAGAGTACTACTAGTAGTAGTAGTAGTAGAGTAGTAGTTGTAATACCTACTAATAATGTGTTCTCTAGTAGTACTACGAGAACGGGTCGTTATGTAGTACTCTACTCCTGGTAGCTACTAGTGGTCATTCGTCCCACTAGGAAACTAGGATATCCTAGTCCCAAAGGTAACACTGCAACCTTTGCGACAACCAAACAACACCCCTTAGCATCCAAACAAACTACTCTATCTTGTAGATCT
>Ga0100391_1000739_pt1 | contig 37320 bp, 26 predicted proteins | sample CryGeymeta201515_FD_81541 | JGI IMG/M metagenome (GOLD analysis project Ga0100391, IMG submission 81541) | Groundwater microbial communities from Crystal Geyser aquifers in Utah, USA - Crystal Geyser metaG 2015-15 | ecosystem: Environmental > Aquatic > Deep subsurface > Groundwater | place: USA... | reverse complement strand
TACGGAGGCCAATATTTTGCTGAGTGGAATTGGCTTTGAAAGTGGTGGAATTGCTTCGGCTCACGCGATTCACAACGGATTTACAGCTTTGCCCGAAACACATGCCTATTATCATGGCGAAAAGGTTGCTTTCGGCTTACAGGCTGGATTGCAGCTGATTGATGCTCCTGAAGAGGAAATCAGAGAAGTTGTAGCATTTTGTCAAGCTGTTGGCCTTCCTATAAAGCTGGCAGATATTGGAATTGATGAAGCGAATAGGGAAAAATTGATGATCGTTGCCCGAAAATCAACCGAGGAAGGCTCCACTATTCATCATGAAGGAGATGACATCACAGCTGAAAAAGTGTATGATGCTATCGTGAAAGCAGATAATTATGGCAAGCAATTTGCAGTTTCTAAAGATTAAATATTTGAGCCCACCCGAATAGTCAATAAACTGCTGAATTTTAGTTTTTTTACACCTGCCCAAAATGGGGAAAGCTAAAAATCAGTAGTCTTAGAAAGTCCCCCTTGGGGTATTTAGGGGCAAATTGACTTTTCGGTGTGGACTCAAATATTGATTATGTATCATGCTATTAAACAACCAGTAATGAACTCATTTAGAAAGTAAAACCTTTTATCATGCTACCAGGACCAACCTTAATTTATGCTTGTCCGAAATGTGGACAAAACGTTGCAAACGAAAGCCTGATGAGCGGAAATACCTTTGGTGCCCGCTATTTTTCTGATGGCAAACGCATAGCACCCATGCTGCCGGAATTTCCGGATTTGATCCGCTGCCAATCGTGCGGCTTTTTCTTTTTGCTACACGAGCAGGAACCCATTGATGAATTGTATTCATTTGAGGATCAGTTGGATTTTGATTTGAACGAAATAGATCAGGCACAAGCTCCTGGTCTGGATGATTTGGTTTTAGCACTTAAAGAGGAAGTTGCCCGAAAAAAGGAAAATGAGATTGCCATCCGGATGGATTTGTGGCGCGCTTTCAACGACAGAACCCGAAATGGGAAGTCCATGTTTTTGAATGAAAATGATAAACACTTATATCATAATAATTGTGAGGCGCTGATAGTTTTGATTGAGCCAAAAGAAGATCACTTTAAGCTTACTTTAGCTGAGCTATACAGAAACCTAGGCCGTTTTGATGCGTGCTTGAAACTATTGGATAGCCTTGAAAACCAGCGATGGATTAATTTGAAGCTGCAATTTTCAAAGGCTTGTGACAAGGGGTTGACTGAGGTTTTTGAATTAAAATAGTCAGACTTATTACTTGAGGAAATAGATGCAAAATTTCTTCAAATAATGAACATAGGCTTTCTCCCGCAAAAAATTATTTGTTTTAATTTTTGAATTGCATTGTTAGAAACTTTATTAATTATCTCAGATTGAATAGCTTTGTGAAGTTTAAAAAACTTAATCAAAACCTGCCATGAAACCAAACAATGTACTTATTGGATTAGCCTTTATCTTATTGAGTCAGTTAGCTTTTGCGCAAAATAAGGATTTGAGGTATTCTAAAGTTTTTTATGAAGCCTATGAATCCTTTCATGTTTCAGGAGCAGCATGGGCAGGGGAGGATAGCTTAATGCTGATCTCCGGAGGGAGTGAGATGTACTATTCATCTGCAGGTTCTGTTCACCTGTTTGATATTAACGGCGAAATGATTTGGTCAAAAAAACTGGTTCTTCAGGGTCATAATATCCAGCCTACTGATATTGTGAACAGCCCGGATGGTAACTTTTTTATTACTGCAACCCTATTTTACTATCAACCTTCTGGGAAAGATATGCTATTGATAAAAATCGATAAAAGTGGCGAATTGATTTGGGCTAAAAGACTTTCAGATGACAGGTATTTGCATACAGCAGGGATGAGTTTAACCGATGATGGGGGAGTGCTTATTACAGGTTCTGTTTATGAAAATCCGACATCCTCATCAACTGGTTTGATCTTGATTAAATACGATTCGCAAGGCGAACTATTGTTTGCTAAATCCTTTTTTCATGAAAATTTACATCTTACTGGTTTATCTGTAGCCAGCTTTGATAATGAAGAGATCATAGTCGGAGGGCAATACAGAGCAGATGGCGAATACGTCAGGCAGACAGCTATCATGCAATTTTCTTCGGGAGGCGAATTGATCAGGGCAAAGAAAATCAGTTTTGAAAATCAGTTTGATTCTGAATTTGGTGATCTGATCAGTGTTGATTCCGGCTATTATTTTTCCGGTAATTTTGGCGGTACACCAGGTTCGGCTCTTGTTTACATGGACAGGAATAGTAATTTCATTTGGGCCAAATCAATGGGTTTTGGTGGTTCAGGATCTAGCTATTACGGCGAACGTCAAAGGATTAACAGGGATATTTCCGGAGAACACTTATTGATTTGTTATGAAGGCAGTTTTGTTAAGGCCGATTGGGATGGAAATCCGGTTTGGGCGCAATTTCCTGAAATGATCAATAGTCAGGCATTGTCACTTTCTGATGGCGGATATTTATTTATCGGATTGGGCCCATTATTAGCAGTTAAGGAATTATATGAGCCACATACAGGTTTTATACGAACAGATGAGATGGGTGAAGCCCTTTCGTGTAGTTATGGTTATTCGATTGAAAGCAGTGAAGACACGCTTGTTTTTGATGAATTTTCGGCTGAGTCATTTGATTTTGGAACAGCTACATCGCTTTTGATTGACTATGAATTGTATGAACTTAGCTCAAACGATGAATGTGTTTCAATCATTGGCAATACCAACGAAAACAATACCACTAAGCCTGATTTACAGATTTTCCCCAATCCCGGTAAAGGCCCTTTCAGAATGATGTCCGAAGCTATCAATCCGGGGCATTTGGCCAGCCTTGCGCTTTACAATGTAAACGGAAAGCTTGTTTATGCCAAAGAAGCGCATTGGAGCGAACTTCAACTGCTTGATGTGGATTTGAAATCTGGAATTTATTTTGTCAGAATTTCCGCTGAGGATAAGGTGTTTACGGCTAAATTGGTGGTTGATTGATTAGGCACTATTGCTAATTAGAACTGATATTTCTTATACCCTATTATTGCGTAAGTTTAGCCATTACTTAATTGAGTAGTACCTCTTGATTGTATCGTGTTTACATGAATAAGAGATTTTATTATTGTTTAATGAATTTAAACCTAATTGTCTCTTTTTCGCTTGTAAAGATTATGAGCTGATACACTCCGGAAGTCAAAAATGAAATGTCAACAGCTTGCGATAAACTTTCGCGATCCAGCTCTTTCACCAAGCGGCCTGAAATATCGTAAATAAAGGCTTTAGCAATTAAATTATCTCGTCCAATGACAGTTAGATTTATCGCATGCTGCGCTGGATTAGGGTAGATTAAATTAGTTTTTGATACCGTTTGTTGCTCAGGAATGCTTACAACACCTCCATTGTTTGTTTTCATAATCAGCCCGTCATCACCACATATAAATCCCACGTTAGGAGAAACAAACGATATACCTTTATACCATCTGGAGGGCAGGTTATCAAATCGATGCCACTGTGATCCGCCATCATCAGTGATGTACACACTCGCAACATCAGCAAGTGCATAACCGGTTGTCTCATTTAGAAAATAGCATTGAAGAATGGCATGAGAATCAGGTAAAGGAACATATTCCCAATTCAATCCACCATCGGTTGTCCGATAGCAAGCCCCGGAGAAACCTCCAATATATCCAGTAAATTCATTTACGAAGTAGATATCCAGAAGAAGCTCATTTTCTGTAACATAGTATTCTTGCCAGTCGTTGCCTCCATCATCCGTTCTTAAAATCCGGCCATTTGAGATTAATGCAAAACCGGTGTTTTCGTTGATAAAATGTAAGGCTCGTATGGGGCTGTCATCAGATTCATAAACTATATCCCATGTTGTTCCTTCGTCTTGACTGCGCAGTATTTTAGAAGGGATATTTTCGAAACAAATAAATCCAATGGTATTATTGATGAAATGTAAATCAGTAATACTTTCTTGATGGCCTGTTTGAAGCTCATCCCAGGTGATTCCCCCGTCAACCGTTTTATACAGCAATCCGTTTGCGAATGAAATATAACCTTGATTTAAAGACGGGAAAAACATCTTTGAAGGTAGTCTGTGTGGTATTGATGAAACAGTATTCCATGATTGGCCTGTATCTGTCGTTTTATAAATCTCAGTGCTGTTCGACTGATTAGGCGTTGATCCAATAACGTATCCTACTTGTTCAGTAACAAATTGAATATCCTGAAGGTTAAGATTGCTAAAGGAATTGCTGTAATTGGTATAAGTGGAGCCTGAATCAACAGATTTTAAAATTCTACCGTTATATCCTACAGCAAATAAAGTGTTCGCATCAACAAAAACAAAATCCCTCACATCATCCATCACAACAGTATTCCAGGAAAGTGCTCCATTAGTTGTTTTAAGAAGTTGATTTCCTGAGATTCCATAGCCCGTGTTTTCGTCCGTAAAAAATAGGTTTGAAATAGTGTGCGTGCTCATAATAAAATCCCAGGAAACTCCGCCATCAATTGTCTTCATAACAAAGTGATCACTCCCTGACGCGTACCCGACAAGCTCCGAAACAAAAAAGACATCAATTAAATTGAGCATTGGATCTGTTGAAATTATTTCCCAGTGTAAGCCACCATTTGTTGTTTTATACACATGGTGTAAATCTCCCACAGCGAATCCTGTGTTTTCATCAATGAAGTGGAGTGCGTTAATATCATAAGGTGAATTAAATAGCAATTGCGACCAGTTTACTCCTGCATCAATAGTTTTAAGCAGTTTTCCGTTTTTTCCGCAAATAAAACCAGCGCTGTCATTCACAAAATCAAAGTCATTATAAATTTCTTCAGGAACATCAATGGTTTCCCAGCTGTTGCCGCCATCCGTAGAACGATATATAGTGCCTTCGTAGGTTTTTAAAAATCCAGTATCAGGATTGATGAAATGCAATTTGGTGATGCTTTGATCCAATCCGGTATTAATGTATGCCCAGGTATTTCCATTGTCAGTTGTTACATACAAATTGCCTTTTTCGCCGCCAGCAAATCCATGCGATTCATTCAAAAAATGCAATGCATACAAATTCCAACCAAAAGGACTCGGGTTTACCCATTCCCATTGCCCAAATGCAATCAGATAACCCAGAATAAAACTTAGCGTTAAGATTTTCTTTTTCATAATTGGCAAATTACAACTTGTAAGAAGGGACTGTAAATTTAGTTAAAAAAATCATTGTTGTCCGGTATAATTCACATAAAAACGCTCAATCGTTGGAATAATACCGTCCCTACGGGACTTGAAATGAATATGGGTAGCCAGTGTTTTACAAATTTGGAAAAAATCCCGTAGGGACGACATTATCATTCTACCGGACAACAATGAAAAAAAATTAATTATTCATAAGCAGGTTCTATGCTTCCAACGAATCAATTGTGTTTTTTCGCAGCCAATTAAACCGCTACTTTTGCAGTTCAAGGTACAAATAAATGGGAGAATCATCAAAGATCATCAATCTGGGCATATTGGCACACGTAGATGCTGGCAAAACTTCTATTACAGAACAATTGCTTTTTAAAGCAGGAGTAATCCGAAATTTAGGTAGCGTTGACAAAGGCACTTCTCAAACGGATTGGCTTCCGGTAGAAAAGCAAAGGGGTATTTCTGTGCGTGCGGCTTCTGCCTCTTTTAGCTGGAATGATAGGCAAATCAATATCATTGATACACCCGGCCATATTGATTTTTCGGCTGAGGTGGAAAGGGTTTTGCCTGCCATGGATGCTGCCATCCTGGTGGTTTCTGCTGCCGAAGGCATACAGTCGCACACCGAAACGCTATGGGAAGCCCTCAAAGCAATTAATATGCCGGTACTAATATTTGTGAATAAAATCGATCGTGATGGTGTTGATTTGATTCAGCTGGAGGAAGAAATGAGAATTGCGCTGAGCCACGAACTGCTTTTGCTACAAACTGTCAGTAAAGAAGGCACGCCTGAAGCAAAACCACATGACGTATTTAGTTTTCAAGCTGATTTTGAAACAGATTCTGCAATGGCAGATCAACTCATTTCGAATGATGATAATTTGCTTCAAGCCTTTCTTCAAGGTAAGCCTGTAAGTAATCAAATGCTGCTGAATGCGCTTGGTTTGCAGTTTAAAAATCGTAAACTTTTTCCGGTTCTTTACGGTACGGCAAAATTTGATCAGGGGATCGACGACTTGCTCAATTGGGTTGTGAAGCTGATGCCAAATGCCAAAGCTGACAGTGAAAAACCGCTCTCAGGATTTGTTTTTAAGGTAGCGCACAGCGAAAAGCTAGGCCGGATTGCCAGTGTTCGTTTGTTTGCAGGCACGCTCCGAAATCGGGATAATGTTTTTGTTTCAGGATTACAAACCATGGCTAAAGTTAGTCAGATCAAGAAACTACAAGGACAAAAACAAGAAGATGCAGGTGAATTGGTTGCCGGGGATATTGGCGCTGTGTTGGGCCTTTCAGGTGTAAAAGCAGGTGACTGGCTGGGTGAACCCAAAGCAAAATACTTGCCTGTGAGCTTGCATAGGGCCTTGCTAACACTACAGGTTTTTCCGGAGCAGGAAGCGGATTATCCTGCTCTGGTAAATGCCTTGCAACAGCTTGATGATGAAGATCCTGCACTTGATTTGCTTTGGTTGAAGGAGGAGCGTGCCTTACATATCAGGATTATGGGTTTGATGCAGCTGGAGATACTACAAGCCATCCTGCTCGAACGCTTTTCAATCAAAGCACAATTTAGCGAAGCACAGGTGATTTACAAAGAAACACCCTTAATAGCAGGTGAAGGTTTTGATGCTTATACCATGCCTAAACCATGTTGGGCGGTGGTACGGTTTAAAATTGAACCCGGAGCTAAAGGAAGTGGAGTGATTTATCATTCCGAAGTAAGCGTGAACGATATCGCAGCAAAATATCAAAATGAGATAGCACGTGCTATTCCCCGGGCAATCCAGCAAGGTTTACAGGGCTGGGAGCTCACCGATTTAAAGATTACCTTGATAGCCGGAGAAGATCATGTGATGCATTCCAGACCGGGAGATTTTACCATCGCCACGTTTTTGGCTTTAATGAATGGTTTACAGCAAACCGGCACAAAATTGCTTGAGCCAATGCTAAGTTATACCATCACAGCTTCTGAGATGTATCTCGGTAAAATTATCAGCAGCCTCACACAGCTGCGTGCAACTTTTGATTCACCTGAAATGGTGAGAGACAATTGTATAATTTCCGGAATTATTCCACTGGCTAATGCTATGGATTATGGTGTAAAACTATTGGCATTAACAAGTGGGAAAGGAAAATTTGTAAGCCGATTCAAAGCTTATGCTGAATGTCCCGAAGGAATGGGTAAAAGCATCCCTTATCGTGGTGTAAGTCCGTTGGATCGCGCAAAATTCATTTTAAAAGCACGTAAAGCCTTGCAATAAAATATGTCAGATAAGTCGTTGAACAGCAAATTCCTTGTCGTAAATGAGGCATCCGAAAACAACCTCAAAAATATTTCTGTTAGCATACCACATCAGAGCCTCACAGTAATTACTGGCGTTTCGGGTTCCGGGAAATCATCCTTGGCGTATAATGTGATTTTCAAAGAAAGCCAAAGACGTTTTTTGAGTTCTTTTTCATCATTTTCGCGCCTGTACACTGCAAAATTAGAGAAGCCCAAAGTAGCTTCCGTAGCCGGATTGCAGCCTGCTTTGCTGGTAAAACAACGAGCAACGGCCTCCAATCCACATAGCACTGTTGGCACACTATCAGGCTTGTATGATTATCTGAGGTTGCTCTTTGCACGGTTGGGTGTGGCTGTATGCGCTGGCTGTGGCGAAAATTTTCAGGATACTGAGCAATTAACGTGCAGAAAGTGCGGTCAAGAGAGACCGCGCCAATTGTCGAGCCTGTTTTCGTTTAATAGTTATCATGGTGCTTGTCCGGATTGCAAAGGGCTGGGAGTGCGTGAGCAAATTGACCTGAACAAATTAATTGCAGATCCTTCACTCAGCCTGCGCGAAGGTGCGCTGGTTCCTACAACCCCAGCAGGCTATATTGTTTATTCGCAAGTGACTGTAGATGCGCTTAATACCGTTTGTAAGGCGCATGGCTTTGATGTGGAAACGCCCTGGCATGCGCTTACCGAAGATCAGCGAAAAGTCATTCTTTACGGAAGTGAAAAAGTAAAAGTGCTTTTTGGGAAACATGCTCTGGAGTCGCGCCTCAAATGGAAAGGCATCACAGCACGCCCGCGTGTGGAAGGTTTTTACAAAGGTATGATTCCCATCATGGAAGATATTCTCAGGAGGGATAGAAATGACAATATTTTGAGATTTGCCAGTGCTTTCACCTGCCAAACTTGTGCGGGTACGCGTCTCAGCAAGGAGGCATTAGCTGTTGAACTGTTTGGATCAACTATTGCTGATTTATCTGGACTTGCCATTGAAACGCTCGAAAAGCGATTAATGGAAATCAGATATGTAATTGAACAACAGGCTGTTTTCGATGCTATTATGGAGAAAGCGTTCAAGCGTATTAATTACCTTAAAATGCTGGGACTGGGCTACCTAAGTCTTTCGCGCGGGGCAGCTTCACTTTCGGGGGGCGAGGCCCAGCGCATCAGGCTGGCTGCCCAAATTGGCAGCGGGCTTCAGGGGGTGCTTTATGTGCTTGATGAGCCTTCAGTGGGATTACATCCTTACGACAATCACAGGCTGTTGAATGCACTAAATGACTTACGGGATAATGGCAACACAGTTTTAGTTGTCGAACACGATGAAGATACCATCAGCGCTGCAGATTATTTGATTGACATTGGTCCGAAAGCCGGTAATAATGGGGGACAACTTATTTTTGAAGGCAAGCCGGAAATGCTTTTGCAGCATCCTGAAAAATATCCCGAAAGCATTACTGCACAAGCACTTTCGCAATCCTTTCAGCTGAAACAAGATGTAAGAAAGGGAATTGGGTTTATTGAAATTCGGGGTGCGCATCAGCATAATCTCAGGCAAATCGCGGCACGTTTCATCATGGGAGCACTCAATGTAGTGACGGGTCTCTCAGGAGCCGGAAAATCGACGCTTGTTCATGAGGTTTTGGCAAAAAGTATCCGGCAGCATAAAGCCATTGGATGCGATGCTTTTGGTTCAAGCTCGGCTATCGACAGCCTTATTGTAGTGGATCAGTCACCAATTGGGCGCACACCAAGGAGCAATCCGGCTACTTATACCGGACTTTTTGAAGTGATAAGATCACTGTTTGCCGAACAGCCTCAGTCCAAGATGTTGGATTTCAAGAAGGGACAGTTTTCTTTTAATACGCCTGGTGGCCGATGCGAACAGTGCAACGGTGCAGGAAGCGAACAATTGGGAATGCATTTTTTGGGAGATGTTGAGATTCCTTGCGAAAGCTGCGGTGGAAAGCGTTTTAATGATACTACCCTGCAAATAAAATTCAGGGGAAAGAATATTTTTGAAGTTTTGGAAATGACATTTGATGAAGCTTCAATCTTTTTTGAAGGTATTGCTGCTGCAACAAAAATTATTGATCAGATCATTCGCCTTGAAGTTGGCTATCTCAAACTGGGGCAGCCTTCTACAACGCTTTCCGGAGGTGAGGCGCAACGGGTTAAGCTGGCTTCGGAATTGCATAAATCAACAAAAGGTCATGGCTTGTATCTGCTCGACGAACCAACAGTGGGTTTGCACAAAGCTGATGTTTCCGCTTTGCTCAATGCCTTGAATGAGCTTGTTGATCAAGGGAATACGGTTATCGTAATCGAACATGATCCGTCAGTCATTCTACAGGCAGATCAACTTATCGACCTTGGGCCGGCAGGAGGTGAAAATGGGGGAGAACTTATTTTTAGTGGTAAACCTTCAGCACTGCTTAATCACCCTGATTCATTTACGGCTAAGGCTTTGCGTAGGATAATGTCACAAGGTAGCGATGATTTTAAGTCGAAGCGCAAATCAGTCAATAAGGAGTCATTTATTCAGCTAAAAGGTGTATCTACGCACAACCTTAAGCAACTGAATGTAAGTATTCCACATGGAAAAACTACCGTGATAACTGGTGTTTCAGGCAGCGGTAAAAGTGCTTTGGCTTTTGATACACTCTACACAGCATGCCGCAATCGTTTTACGGAGAGCTATACTTCTTATGCCAGAAGGATGATGAACAAGCTTAGCCGACCCCAATTGGAAGAGGGGAGTGGTTTTAGCCCGGCCATCGCTATCCGGCAAAACAGCTTTCACAATGATCAGCGTTCAACAGTTGGTACCATGACTGGTATTTACGAATCGTATCGTTTGCTTTTTTCGCGGATAGGTAAAACAAAAGATAATTCACCTCATGAAATGCCTGCGGCTATGTTTTCCTTTAATCATGCTAAGGCCGCTTGTGAATGGTGTAACGGACTTGGAAGAGTTACTTTTGCTGACCCACAGCTGTTTATTACGCATCCTGAAAAGGCGCTCACGGCAGGTGCTTTGGACGGTACAAAGCCAGGTAGCTTTTTTGGTGAATCTGATGGACAATATGTACAAACCTTGAAAGCCGTTGGAAAGCTAAAAGGGATTGATTTTGAAATTCCTTTTAATCAGTTGGATGCGAAGGCAGTAAGTATTGCATTTTATGGCAGCGGTGAAGATGTTTTTGAAGTTGACTGGCAGTTTAATCGAGGTGGTAGAAAAGGAAGCCACCAGCTAAGGACGAAATGGAAGGGTTTTGCAAATTTACTGGAAGAGGATTACCAAATCAAAAAGCTTGGTAAAAGAGGTGAAGCTTTGACTGGAATTATCAGCGAAAAAAAATGTCCTGCGTGCAAGGGAGCTCGGCTAAAACCAGAAGTATTGGCTGTAAAAATTGATGGACTTTCAATAGCAGAGGTTTCTGCTCTGAACGTAAAGGCTTCGCAGACTTTTTTTGAACAGCTTCCCGAAAAAATGGCTGGTATCGACAAAGCTGTCGTTTTAAAGCTGCAGGCACAAATCCAGCAAAAGCTGAAAGTTTTATCGCAGCTTGGACTCAGTTACCTTTCCGCCGATCGTCCTGCAGCAAGTTTATCCGGAGGAGAATCACGCAGGGTTCGCATGGCCAGTCAATTGGAAGCTGACCTTTGTGGAATTACCTATGTGATTGACGAACCTACAACTGGACTTCATCCGCGCGATACCAGGCAATTACTCGGGGTGCTCGATCAGCTTAAAGCACTTGGCAATACCATGGTTTTTGTGGAACACGATCCTGATGTGATTCGTAATGCAGATTACATTATTGAATTAGGCCCCGGAGCTGGCCATTATGGTGGAAAACTTGTTGCGTCAGGAAGTTTAAACAACTTTCTACATACTAAGGAATCACTTACTGCTGCTTATCTAAATCAAAAGTTGACCATTATTGGCTGCGGTATTGACAATGCTCAACCGATATTGAGAATAAAAGTTGCTGTTGCCAATAATTTGCAAAGTCTTGACTTGGAAATACCAACATCTCAGCTGATTGCAATAAGTGGTGTTTCAGGAAGCGGAAAAACATCGCTGGCTTTTGATGTGATTGCAGATTCATTTAAAGCTGGAAAACCAATTAATTGCAGTTCAATTGATTTTGCTGATTTGCAGCAGCTGGTCATTACTAATCAGGAAAAGATCTCCAGTTCAGTTTTGAGCACAATTGCCAGCATCACAGAAATACATGAGCTTATTCGGAATTTATTTGCACAGTTGAACGAAAGCAAAACATTAGGGCTTAAAAAACAGCATTTCAGTTTAAATAATACTGAAGGAAGCTGCCCGCATTGTAAAGGTCAGGGTAAGGTTAAGGTGAGTTTGGATTTTCTTTCAGATGTTTACATTACCTGCGATGTATGCGAAGGGAAACGCTTTAAGCCTAAAGTTCTTTTGCCACGTTGGAACAACAAAACAATACATGAAGTGCTTGATTTGGAGGTTCAGGAAGCAATGATTCATTTTGGTGATCAAAAAAAAATTGTTGAAAAATTGAAGGTTTTGGCTGATGTTGGTTTGGGCTATCTTCGGTTGGGGCAAACGACCAATACCCTCTCAGGTGGAGAATCTCAGCGACTTAAGCTCGCCAAAGAACTACTGAAAGGAACTAAACAAAAAACCCTTTACATTTTTGATGAACCAACTTCGGGATTGCATTTTAAGGACGTTGAGCTTTTATTGAAATTATTTAAGCGGCTTGTTAATGAAGGTCATACAGTTATAGTAGTGGAACATAACTTGCGCGTAATTACAGCTGCCAACTGGCTGATTGATTTGGGACCGGAAGCTGGCTCCGATGGTGGAAAACTTATTTATAATGGCCCAATAAGTAAATGTATTGCTGCACAAAACAGTGCAACAATAGCTTGCATAAAAGCTTCAATGTGATTTTTTTCCGTGATTCAAATTATTCATCTTAATTGTCATTGAGCACCCAGCCTGAATCATTTCAAAAATGGATGTGTGCGCTAAGTCTTAACGTAATTTTGAAATAGTTTTAATGACGATTTCTGACTCAGAATATACTAATCGCGTATTTTTGGCACTTAACTTTTACTCCAAAATTATCCCGAAATGAAAAAAATAGTTAAGTTGTTCATGATTTTTATGCTTCTTCTTTTTGTCTTTCCTATCCAAAGTATTATTGCTCAAAATATTACGGCAAAAGGAAGCGTTTATGAGGATCAAAACATGAATAACAGCTTTGATGAGGGCGAAAAAGGTATTCCTTCGGTTGCGGTATCCAATGGCCATGATGTTGTATTAACCGATAAGCAGGGCAAATATGTTTTGAACATTGATAAGCAGGATGCAGTAGTTTTTGTTATCAAACCGGCTGCTTACAACTATCCGACGAATGAATTGAACCTTCCACAATATTATTATTTACACAAACCTGAAGGGTCGCCTGAAATGAAGTACCCCGGCGTTGCCCCAACTGGAGCTTTGCCTGCTGAAATAAATTTTGCGTTGATACCAGTGGAGGTGGTGTCTGAGGATTTTAGTGTATTGGTATTTTCCGATCCGCAACCTTATGCGCTTCAAGAGATTGACTATTATACTAAGTCATTTATTGAAGAATTAAAAGGCGCTGATCAATTTGCTTTTGGATTTACACTGGGCGATTTGGTCGGAGACAGGTTGGATTTATTTGAGCCACTTACAAATGCTACAAGCCAAATTGGTTTGCCCTGGTTTAATGTTTTGGGCAATCACGACATGAATTATGATGCCACCACACATGCGCTTTCTGATGAAACTTTCGAAGAGCATTTTGGCCCTTCAACCTATGCTTTTAGTCACGGAAAAGTGCATTTTATTGTGCTGGATAATATTTACTATCCATATGACTACAATGATCGGTTTTATACCGGTGGGCTCACAGAACAGCAATTTGAATTTGTTGAGAACGATCTGAAATATGTCCCACAGGACGCACTAATTGTGCTTTTGATGCATATACCGCTCTTTTTTGAAAAACAATATGGCGAAACATTTATCCAATCGCAGCGACAAAGGCTTTTTAATCTTTTGAGCGATCGTAAATATACCTTTTCTATGTCGGGGCATACCCATACGCAGCGGCATCATTTTTTTGATGCCAGCGAGGACTGGAATGGAGCTGTTGCACATCATCATTACAACATCGGTACGATATCGGGCGATTGGTGGTCGGGAGAGTTTGACAAAAATGGTGTGCCGGATGCTGTGATGCGTGATGGCACACCAAAAGGATATGTGAAGCTGCATTTTGAAGGAAATAAATACTCCTACGATTATAAAGTTTATGGTAAGGCTGAGAATCATAAGATGCGCATCTACGGACCAAAATTGGTTCCACAGCATAGTAGATTCAATGGAGAGTTTTATGTCAATTTCTTCGAAGGCAGCGAAAATTGTCAGGTAAGTTATCGCTATAATGATGAAGAAGAATGGAAAAATATGCGTTACGTCGTCGAGCAAGATCCTTACATTGCCGCTCTGCGATATCGCTCAGATACAGAGACATTAAAACCTGGATCAGGTGCGCGGCCTTCAAATCCTTCAAATTGTTATCATTTATGGAAAGTAAGAGGCAATACCCAACTGCCACTTGGAACCAATATCTTCAAGGTGCGTGTAACTGACAGGCAGGGTCGTGAGCATTTTGATGAGATGGGATTTGAAGTGATGATAAAGGATTAAGCACGACCCGGATAATCAATGGTTATTTTTTCGAGACGACTTTAAACTTACCATCTTGCCTTTGTGTGTGAATAATTCTTGTTTGTTGTAGCTTCTGCTGTGAACCTGAAAATCGCATATTGCCGAGCCGTTGCGACGCATGCACAATCCCTGATCATTTATGGCATCAGTGATTTCTTTCACGGTCATCGGTTTTGATTGCTGTTGCAGGACTTTTTTTATTGCAAGGTGTAGTTCCATAAGTTATCATTTACAAACAACGATTTAACAAATATCAGCATGTTTTTGCTCATTTCCTAAGTGTAAGTAACCCTCAGTACTTTTTTCTACAATGATAAAGAACTGTTTAGAACTAATTCACACAATCTTTGTTAAAGGAAAATTAAATTAACTTTGCACCGACTCCCGGTAATAAAACTCACTACTTGCATTATACGGTCTGTTTTTAAGGAGGCAGGCCAACCGGGAGTCATTTTAATTTTGCTTATGTTTGAAGGACCATTTTTAGCGCGTTTTTTCGTAGTTGTGCAGCTTTCCAGTTTGTTCTATCTGTTTTTTAGCGGGCCTTGGATTGCTGATTATCCTTTATTTTTGGGGATTGAGCTGGCAGGATTGCTGCTTGGAGTAATTGCCATTTGGCAGATGAATCCGTCAAATATTAACGTTACACCAGTGCCAAAACAAAATGGGCGGCTGGTTACGCATGGCGTATATTCAGTGATTCGCCATCCAATGTATTTGGCTCAGCTATTGGTTGTTGGAGCTTTAGTAATGGAACAATACAGTCATTTACGGCTGATCGTATTGCTGATTCTATTGGTGAATCTCATTTTTAAATTGAATTATGAAGAATCACATTTGGTTAAACATTTTGAAGGTTATAAAAAATACATGCAGTCAAGCTGGCGATTGATTCCGCTGCTTTACTAATGCTGCAATTCTGTCAGCTGTGTAAAAATGGCACGCCAAAACACCAAAATCTGCCTGATGGCACATAAATTGATCCATCGCTTCTTTTAAAAAATCAAACCATGGCGATACAAAACATAGAAAACCACGAAGTGATGCGTGCGGCTTTTAAACCAGACAGGAAAAATTACGTGTTGCTTTATAAAGCTGGTAATGAATCAAGTGACTGTAGTTTGGCAAACCTTAGGCAAGCCACAGAAAAATTGAATGATGTAAATGTATTGATAGCCGATGTGAATCGGGTGCGTGATATTCATGAAAGATACCAGGTGAAAAGTGCACCATCCCTGCTTGTTTTTGAAGGAGATAAGTATGTAAACATAGTGAAAGGATGTAATGATCCTGCTTATTACATTGCTCTTTTCGAAGAATCCTTATTCAATGCTGCTTCTAAGGAAGGAGAAGTGCCACAAAAGCGAGTAACTGTTTACTCAACACCAAGTTGTAGTTGGTGTAATACCTTAAAATCTTACTTTAAAACACATAATATTCGTTTTACTGACATTGATGTAAGTAAAAACCAAAGTGCTGCTGAGCAAATGGTTCGTCGCAGTGGACAACAAGGCGTACCTCAAACAGATATCAATGGTGAAATTATTATAGGTTTTGACAAAGCGAAAATCAACAGATTACTGGGAATTCAATCAAATAACTAATTTAAATATATCAATATGAAAGAGTTACAACCTTTAAACGAACAAGTTATCCTTGATATGACTGAGGATAAAGGCGAGCAGCGTACCGCATCGGGTTTGATTATTCCTGATACTGCCAAAGAAAAGCCACAAACTGCCAAAGTTTTGGCTATTGGTTCAATCGAAAATCCGGCGATCAGCATTGGCGATGTAGTATTATTCAAAAAGTATTCAGGTTCTGAGGTGGAATTTGAAGGCAAACAATTGCTTGTGATTCCTTATGCTGACCTGTTAGCCAAAGTTGTTGCAACAGAAGAAATTTAAAATCTTTGTTGACCTGAATTTTAAGCAAGTTGCCGAAGTATTTCGGCAACTTTTTTTATGCCTCTCGTTTGGAAGCGATTCTGTTAAGCATTGAAATTTCTCTAAATTTGCAAGCTATGTTATTGCCCCGAACCATAACTTTTTTAGTGATTTCGTTTTCCTTGCTGCTCAAATTGGATGCACAACAGCTATATCCTATTAAAAAGACCCTTGTGCTTGATTTGTCAGATTCACCACGCCATGTATCACGTAATCAGCAGTGGATCTATTACAGTGTGATAAATGATCAGCAAAAGGGAGAGCCACTCAAGCCTGCTACATGGTATTTTCAGGGAAACCTAAAACTTGAAGGCACTGCTTATCGCACCAGTTTAATCAGCTTGAAAAGCGATGAGGTTTTTGCCAAACAGCAGCTTGTATATCGCGGTATGCACGTGGATGATATCGTTTATCCCGATGTGATTAAGGGTAGTTTTGTGCTGCGCAGCAGTTCGGGAAATGAGTGGAAACGAAACTTTGATCAGCAGCTTTCAAAGCATGTTAACGAATGGATTCAAGTCAGTCATGTAGATTTGTATGCGCCTGATCAGAAAATAGTTAATACTGAAGTGAGTGGATTTGATTTTTCGGAAAGCAAGAAAATCCAAATTGAAAAACGCGTGCAATTAGTTAATCGATTTTATGCTTCTGCTCATTTGTTTCAGGATTTATTAAAAAGCCCGGAACCCGATCACAATCTCACTGCTTTGTTTATTGCCTGGGATATAAACAGAAAAGCAATTCTTAGTATTACACCCAGTATTCCAAACTTTGAACAGGTTCTTGAGCCTGATAGTATTGCAAAATGGCGCATATACTACGATGGAATTCAAAGAAAAATGTTGCGCTATCAAACTTTGTTGGAGCAATCAATCCGGGAAGATAAGAGCTTTGATTTATCATCATTTGCTGTGGCTTATTCCAACTCGTTGAATGAAGCATACAATCAGTCGTTGAAGGTGGATTTTAGGGATCATGAGGGGTATCAGTTTTTGGCAGTTTTGCATGCGGACGAACCGTTTATGGGTATGCTCGACAGGATAGAAGTTGAAAAACCAGTTCCTGACTTGAAGCAAAAATTGGTCGAACAACTGTTGTATGAGGCGAATAAGCTATACGTCAAACAGGATTATGCTACCGCACATTCACTTTTAAACTCAATCTATATTAGCGAATTAGCGCTTAAATATCCAGCAGAACGACAACGATTGAACGAGCTTTTGGCTGATGCACGTAAAGGTGTTTTGGAAGCTTTTTTTAAGGTAAATATTAAAGCTTTGGAAGCTAAGAATAGTGAAATGGCAGACAATTATTATTTAAAATCTCTTGTCTTTTACGAGCAATCTTTTCAAAAAATTCCTGACGATGACATCAGACTTGCCTCGGCACAACTAATTGATGCTTATCAACAAGTTGCTGAGCAGAAGGCAAGTATAGAGCCACTAACAGCAATTCAAGATTTGCGAAAAGCATTACAAACAGCTCGGATATTTGATAATAGGATTTTACAAGAGGCTTTGCTGCAACGAATTACTGTTTTAAGTCAACAATATCTTAATACACTTACTGATCAGATTGCACAAAATTTTCAGCAGGGAAATATCCAACAGGCTTACATTTTAACAGAAGAGGCGGAAAGCTATTATAATAGTCAGCCTGATTTGGCATTAAATAGGGTGGCACTCGACAGGCAAAGGCAAGGACTTAAGGCCATGCAACGTGATGAATTGTATGCAACGGGGCTTGATGCAGCTCAGTCTGGTGCAACATCCGAAGCATTAAAAACGCTTACTAAAGCCAATCAGATTGATGTTGCAGGATCAGAAAATCAAGGGGAAAATGTTGATCTGGCAAAAAAGCTTATCATAGAAAGAATAAGAAGTGCCAACCAGTCTGTTTGGGCAAATGAGTTGGATAAAGCCTGGGAGATTTATGATGAAGCCAGCGAAACAACAGTATCTTTTCAACTTAATAATGATCCCGACATCAGAGATGAATTTAGGCGCTTGGATGATAATATTATAGAGCGTATTTGCATGAATGAGCAAATTAAATATGATCAGATCATGCTTGAAGCTAGTCGCGCGCTAAGATTCGGACGTGTTCACGATTTGAAACAATTAACCATGCAGGCTCGTGAGCTGGTAGATAAAAACCGGGGCTGCGGTATTGCTACCAGTAGGTTGGAGGAATATGAGCAAAGTTTTGAGGAAACATTTATTTATTGGGATGCTTACCAGGAAGTGCTGAATACCATGTATTCAAAGGGATTTGATGCTGCTATTTCAGACTACCTTAAACTTGATGAAGCGGTGAAAAGCATGGATTTATCTGCTCTTGGAAATCCACATCAGGATATGTTTGCATTCCTGAAAGAACAGCAAAATCCCGTGTTAACTTCACTGGCGGTGGAATATTTCATTAAAAATGAAGATCATACAGCCGCAATCTTATATTTCGATCTCTTTGTGCATCAGCAACCTGCCGAAGGACAATTTGAATCATTTTTGGAAAGTGCAGCACGTTTTTTTGCCGCCTTTGATGCTCAACATGCTGAAAATAAAGACTTATCACAGCTTGTAAGTCAATATGTTCCTGCTAATAAGACCTTTAAAACTTTTATCAAGAACTATCGCAAGACCTATAACTCCTGATCAGGAAACGCTGTTATCATGGCTTTATAACTTTTGTCTGTTTCGTGGCTTTTGTGTATTTTTGGTTCGCTAACTCTATCTCACTAAAACAAAAATGATTTTATGAAGCTTTTATTGATCAGCAATTCCACAAACGCCGGTGAAGCCTATCTTGGATGGCCACAAGCTTACATCAGTGATTTCATGAAAAGGCACAACCTAAAATCTGTGCTTTTTGTACCCTATGCAGGAGTAAATTTATCCGACCAAGGCCTCGAAGCGTCCTATAATGCTTATGAAGTGCGTGTAAAAAAAGTTTTTAATGCGCTCGGTTTTGAGCTATCGTCCATCCATCATGAGGCTGATCCCATAAAAGCAGTACAACAAGCTGATTGTGTGGCTGTTGGAGGTGGAAATACTTTTCATTTGGTAGCCCAAATGCAAAAATCTGGAATAATGAATGCCATTCGCGAAAGGGCCTTGCAAGGAATGCCTTATATGGGTTGGAGTGCAGGGTCGAATGTTGCCTGCCCAACCTTACGTACAACTAATGACATGCCAATTTTTGAGCCGGAAAGTTTTAATTGCCTCAACTTGATTCCTTTCCAGATCAATCCACATTACCTTGATGCAAACCCTGAAGGTCTTGGAGGTGAAACTCGCGAGCAACGTATTAATGAATTTTTGGTAATAAATCCGGAAATGAAAGTTGTGGGATTGCGGGAAACAAGCTTGCTCGAAATGAATGGAAATGAGTTGATGCTCAAAGGTGTCCGTTCGATGCGATTGTTTAGTTATGGAAAAGAACCGGAAGAAATTAGTTGTCCTGCTGATGTTAGTTATTTACTATAATTCGGGTTGTTTTGTCAAATGAAAATGCTGTTTACAGGGTAACGCAATTATTTCACGAAAAGCTTGATTTTACGCTCCCAAAAATTGAATTAAAGAAAGATGGGAGCAAAATCGTGTAGAAAAGGTATCAAAATAGCAATAAAAATGTTTTTCTAAGCAATATTATTCTTTTCTGTGAATTATTTAAAGTATTGGGATTAAGTTAAATAAAACAAAAAAACCGGGGTAACGATTACCTCGGTTTTTGTTTTTAGTGATCCCGGAAGGACTCGAACCTTCGACCCGCAGCTTAGAAGGCTGCTGCTCTATCCAGCTGAGCTACGAGACCAAATTGCGGCTGCAAAATTAATAAAATTGCATGATAATTTTGCCTTCGAGCAAAAAAAAGACGGCCATTGGCCGTCTGGGAAAGATAAATATCTGTTTAGTAGCGGTTGCCATAACCACCATCGCCGTCGTTGCGTTTGTTAAATCCGCCTTCGCGACGCTGATAGCCACCGCCACCACTGCCGCCTTCGCGACGCTGATAGCCACCGCCACCACCACCTTCACGACGTTGGTAGCCGCCACCGCCACCACCGGGATTGTCAGTTTTAGGACGAGCCTTTTTAACTACGATTGTATTACCCTCAACTTCGGTTTCGTTGAGATCATTGATAGCAGCATAGCCTTGCTCATCATCAGGCATTTCTACGAAACCGTAACCTTTAGAACGGTTTGTGAGTTTGTCAAAAATTACTTTGGCTGAAGTTACTGTGCCAAATTGCTCAAACAAAGCCTGAAGGTCTTCGCTGGTTGTTTTGAAATTAAGTTTTGCAACAAAAATGTTCATTGTAAATAAAGATAAAAGATAAATAATAACTCAATAAGTACTGTAAATCGCATGAAATCTGAAGGATAAGTTCGGAATTTGATGGCAGGTACGTTGCTTATTGAAAATAATAATTAGATTAATACCGGACAAAGGTAGTCAAATAGTAATACGATCGTAATTTTTGAGAAAAAAATTAATTTTTATCATAATTTTTTGATCCATCTTATTGCAGCTTCCTCTGTACTAAATGGTTTCGTTTGATAACCCTGATCCTCAATTTCAACCAATAAGGGAATGAAAATGACTTTTGGATTTGTTGTTAGTATGGCAATACGTTTGCCGTTAAATATCTCAGGATGTTTTAGATAGTAGGCCGGAATGCGTTTGTAAAAACTAACTGGAATTAGAAAATTGGCTTTTCTGTACTCCAAAATAAATCCAATCGTCTCATTAGGAATAATTTTGCGTTTTATGGCATCATCCCAGCTGGAGGTGATATCATCAATTCTTATATCACCCAAATAAAACTTATACATGATACAAGTCTCTGTATCAAAATAATAGGCGTAATTCTTTGTCATATGGTTGGTTTTAAGACATTGAATTGCAGGGACAAACTGGCTTAGCCTACAAATTTAGTTATATTCACAGGGTTTGTCAAGAAGTTGACAGAAAAAAAAATAATTCATGCTTTATCTTTTAAAACTCCCAGCGTCACTAAGGCTATACACTTCTTGAATTTCTTTTAGGCGTGCTTCAAAATCTATGTTGAGATCGATTAAATTACCAGTTTGAATGTCAAATACCCATCCGTGCACTATAGGATACCTGTTCTTTAGATAAGACCTTTGAACAGTAGCTGTTTTAATAACATTAAGGCATTGCTCTTCAACATTTAGTTCAATTAGCCTGCGATAACGGGCATCAACCTCCTCCAATGCGTTGAGTTCTGTTTTATGAAAACGATATACATCGCGAATATTTCGCAGCCAGGGGTTTAGGATTCCTAAATCTTTAGATTGCATGGCTGCCTTCACACCTCCGCAATAGTAATGTCCGCAAACTACAATGTGTTTAACTTTTAAATAGTCAACAGCATAATTTATTACACTTATTACATTCAGATCGTTGTTGCCGACTATATTAGCGATGTTGCGATGCACGAAAACATCGCCAGGTTTAGCGCCCATCAATTCCTCTGCACTTACACGGCTGTCGCTGCATCCAATATAAAGAAAATCAGGATCTTGACCTTCGGATAGTTTTTCGAAAAAATCGGAATTGAAAGCTTTCTTTTCAGCTACCCATTTTTTATTATTTTCAAAGATTTCGTTGTAAGATATCATACTCAATTCGTTGTTTGAGTAAACGAAAATAATGTAAAAAACAGCGTGAAAATTATAAATGCGTGTTAAACTGATTCAATAACTGTTGCAATGCCTTGTCCAACGCCGATACACATGGTGCATAAAGCTTTATTTAAATCGTTGCGTTTTAGTTGATAAGTTGCTGTTGTTAAAAGTCTTGCACCACTCATACCCAGCGGATGCCCTAATGCAATTGCTCCACCCAAGGGGTTTACGCGTGGGTCATCGTCAGGAATTTCAAGTTGGCGCAAACAGCCCAATGCTTGTGCAGCGAAGGCTTCATTAAGTTCTAAAAGTTGAAAATCAGAAAGTGACAAGCCAAGCCGGGCAAGTAATTTTTTTGTAGCCGGAACCGGTCCCATACCCATAATTCGTGGGGGTACACCAGCTACCGACATACCAGAAATACGGGCGATAGGATTTAAATTAAAACGCTTAACGGCCTCCGCTGATGCAATGATAAGGGCTGCAGCGCCATCATTGATGCCGGAGGCATTTCCGGCTGTAATCGTTCCGTCTTTGCGTGTTAGCACTCTGAGGTTTGCAAGCTTTTCAATACTTGATAATCGTGGATGTTCATCCGTAGTGATAACTATTGGTTCTCCTTTTCGTTGAGGAATCACTACATCAATGATTTCATCTTCGTAAAGACCATATTGTTGTGCATCTGCTGCTTTTTGCTGACTTCTAAAAGCAAAAGCATCCTGATCTTCTCTACTGATATTCAGCATATCAGCAATATTTTCAGCAGTTTGCATCATCGAATCCGTGCCGTAAATTTTATCCAGTTCGGGGTTGATAAAACGCCATCCGAGTGTAGTGTCAAACAGCTCTGGAGCACGTCCAAACGCTGTTTCTGATTTTCCCATCACGAATGGAGCCCGCGACATACTTTCTACACCGCCAGCAAAGATAAGATCTGCTTCACCAGCCTTAATAGCTCTGGCGGCTGTTCCAACAGCATCCATTCCTGAGCCACATAACCTGTTGATTGTCATGCCCGGAACTGAATCAGGCAAACCAGCAACAAGCAAAGCCATGCGGGCTACATTACGATTATCTTCTCCTGCCTGATTGGCACAGCCTAACATCACATCATCAATAGCTTCGGGCTTGATGCCAGGGTTGCGTTTAAGTAAAGCTTTAAGCGTAAGCGCAGCCAAATCATCTGGACGAACACTTGCCAGGCCACCAGCATATCTTCCTACCGGAGTGCGCACAGCATCACAAATAAATACTTCTTTGGTCATGAGTAGAGCTTAGTTTTTAATTATTATGGAAAGCTCACATTTTGAGTATATAATTCCTCAAGACGTGGACGGATATAACGGAAACCATTGAGCAGAGCTTGCGACAAGCGGTCAACTTCCTTCTGCGTAAGGGCTGTTGAAAACATACAAGCACAAGTATTGATCATAATCAGCTTTTCTTTGTAGAAAAGATAATCAAGTAGTTCATTTATAACAGCATACACAGCAGGACGCTGATAGGCTTCGCGGTAGGTTTGTGGCGGTACCTGCCTGAAATGCAGCCTAAACATCGAGCCAGCTCCTGTTATAGAAATGGGTACGTCAGCCAATCTGATGGCATTCTCAATTTGAATAATGGCTATTTTGGTAAGATTATTCAAATCGTCAACAGCTTGTTGATCAAATAATTCCATTGCAACACGTCCGGCTGTCATGGTAATAGGATTGGCAGAAAACGTTCCTGAATGAGGAAACCTGAGTTTAGCCTGGCGCGGATCAAGCACCTCCATAATATCCGATCTGCCGGCTAAGGCGCCAACAGGAAAACCGCCGCCAATAATTTTGCCCAATGCAGTGAGGTCAGGTTTTACACGATATTTTTCCTGTGCTCCACCGTAATTAACCCTAAATGTTACTACTTCGTCAAATACAAGCAGAGAGCTGTTGCGGCGAGACCAATCGTATAATGCTTCAACAAACTCATGTGTGCCCTCGAGCAAGCCTACGCGGTGTGGAACAGGATCTATGATGATACACGCAATTTCATCTGCATGATTGTCGAGAATTGCCAAAGCACGTTCGATATCATTGTAGGGGAAAATGATAACGTTATCCAAAACTTCCTGCGGAGTACCTTCGGCTAAGGGCACACTGTTGGGGCTGCTTATGTCGCCCCAATTGAATGGATTTGAAGTTTGACTCACTTCCGCAAAATCGTAGGTACCATGGTAAGCACCTTCGGCTTTAGCAATTTTAGGTTTTCCGGTGAAGGCTCTGGAAGCTTTTATCATAGCCATAACAGCTTCTGTACCACTGTTTACAAAACGAATTTTTTCAAATCCGGGCGCACGTTTGTGAAGTTCTTCAGCTAGTTTTACTTCCGCCTCGGTAGCCAATGTGTAAGCCGTTCCTTTTTGCAATTGCTCTATCACAGCTTCCACGATGGCAGGATGTGCATGGCCATGAATCAACGAGGCCATATTATTGGCAAAGTCGATGCGTTGCACACCGTCCACATCTTTCACATAACAGCCTTTTGCTTCGGCGACGTAATGTGGGTGTGGCTTATGAAAAACAGTATTTCTGCTCACTCCGCCCGGAATCAGCTCAACGGCTTTTTGGTAGAGGGCATCGCTTTTTGGGTAAGATTTCATGAAAAATCAATTTGAAATTTAAATGTTTTTCTGCGAGCTAAGCTATCAGTTTGGCTTCTGTTACAGCTTGTAAATAATCAAAACTGACACCTGGAGCCATCTCTATCACTTTTAATCCTTGATCTGTTATGTCGAGAATTGCAAGGTTTGTGTAAAGACGGTTTACAACTGCTTTGCCTGTAAGAGGATAACTACATTGTTTAACGATCTTTGCTTCACCGGTTTTGGTGTTGTGTTTTGTGATTACATAAATGGTTTTTACGCCAGCCACCAAGTCCATTGCACCACCAACAGCGGGAATGGCACCCGGCTCTCCGGTTGACCAGTTTGCCAAATCACCATTTTCGGCAACTTGTAAAGCTCCTAAAACACAAACATCGATGTGCTTGCCTCTGATCATCGTGAAGCTGTCAGCATGATGAAAATAGCAGGCTCCCGGAATTGCTGTCACGGCCTTTTTACCGGCATTGATAAGTTCGGGATCCTCTTTGCCAGCCACCGGAACTGGCCCCATTCCAAGTAGGCCATTTTCGGTATGGTAAATTAATTCGCGGCCTTCAGGAACAAAAGCAGCTACTTTTTCGGGAATGCCGATGCCCAGATTGACGTAAGAGCCATCAGGAATATCAAGGGCAACTTTTTGTGCCATTTGATTGACATCCCATCCTTCGATGATTTTATTTTCTACCATGGATACCTCCTGTTCTCTGCAACAAGTTTTGATTCCTGCGCCGGGTTTTCGATCTGAACTACACGCTGCACAAAAATTCCTGGTGTTACAACACATTCTGGATCAAGGGCTCCCAAATCAACGGTTTGTTCAGTTTGAACGATAGTAGTTTTAGCAGCAGTACACATAATGGGACCAAAATTGCGGGCTGTTTTGTTGTAAATAAGATTTCCGTAACGATCGGCTTTTAAGGCTTTAACCAAAGCAAAATCGGCTTTGATGGCGTGTTCCATCACATAGGTAACACCCTCAAAGGTTCTGCTTTCCTTTTGTTCGGCCAAAGGCGTTCCAACAGAAGTAGGGGTATAAAAAGCCGGAATACCAGCACCGCCAGCGCGAATTCTTTCGGCCAACGTGCCCTGTGGAACGATTTCCAGCTCGATCTCTCCTTTTTTATATAATTCAGGAAAAACAGTGGAATTGGCGGTTCTTGGAAAAGAGCAGATCATTTTTTTTACCCTTTTATGTGCTATTAACGCTGCCAGGCCTACTTCTCCGCTTCCTGTATTGTTGCTAACAATGGTAAGGTTTTTTGCTCCCTGATCGATGAGGGCATGAATCAGTTCAATTGGGCTGCCGGCTTCACCAAAACCGCTAATCATGATGGTAGCACCGTCAAAGATGCCGTGAACTGCTTCTTCAACGCTTGTTAATATTTTATTAATCATAACATTATGATTTCAAATTTGGATTAAGCATCCAATTTTTCTCGTAATGCCGCGTCAAGGCTTAACTCAATTTTATCCAATTCGTCTTCGAAGAAATGTTTATCGCCAAACAAGGGTTTAAGCTTAGCGATGGTATTCTCGTTTTCATCATATTTTGTAAGGAAAACCTTATCCATCCACTCCATGTTACGGCTTTCGTTAAACTTGAGTGCAAAGGCTTTTTCTCCATTTACCATTACTTCGCCCAACATCGAAACTTTCCCGGCTGATGAGGTCATGGTGATATAACGCGAAGGTCGGGCTATAGAAGGCAGCGAACGATAAACTTTGCTAAATATTTGATTAATAATGGTTAAAGGTACTGTAAAGTAATGATGTTCACCAGTAGGACGTGCGCAATACATGGAATGGAAACCAACGGAAAGGGTTGCAAGTACATTACCCAGGTCAATCCAGTTTTGAGCGGATTTATCGATGTCGATCACACCATTTTCATCTGAGAAAAGACTGATATGATGCATCACCGGACTTTGACTTTTAATTGCTACCCCATGATTTTTGAGCCTGCGGATGGCTGCAATAGTCGAAGGATTTAATACTTCGCGTGGCGTTGAGAAATGCGACATCAAAACTACTTGCAAACCATTGTCGTTAAGTTTTTTAAAAAGTTTCAAAAACTTGTCGTAATCGCTGCTCAAGATCATTTCGGGATGGAAAGTAAGTACACGGGTTCCAAGTCGCAATGTTTTAATGTGAATCAATTCAGGATCTTCAATTACTGGCAGCATATAAGCTTCCAGCCGATCGTAAGTTATGTATCCGGCATCTCCACCGGTGATCAGGATGTCGGTCACCTCTTTATGCTCACGCAAGTACTCAACAACCTGATTGATATCCTTTTGAACGAACATATCTTCGTCGCCTCGCACCTGTGCATGCCTGAAGCAATAGGTACAGAATGAAAAACAGTTTTGTGTACTCGCATCAAAAATAAGCTGAACATGAGGGTATTTATGCTGACTTCCTTTTAATATTTCAAGCTCTCCATCTTCGTGTTCATACCAGGGTTTGTTGAGCAGCTGTTTACCATCGTGTGGATTAGTTTGTTTGATGTAATCCGTAATGAGATTTTCTTTAGCTACTTCATTATCAGCTTTTTGATAGGCTTCAAAAAGTTCAGGATTGATCATTCCCGGCTGAGGGAAAACCAATTGAAAAAGTGAATCTTTAGAAAAGTTTTTCCAGTTAATCTTATTTAAAACATGTTTTGTTGCCAGAAAACGATACACCTTAATAAACAGTTCGCGCTGCTCAATATATCCGATGTCGATGCCATTGTCGTTGAGTACCGAAACAATTTCGCGAAAGCCTTTCAAACCTGAATAGCGTTCTTTTCCGGTAAATATGAATGCTGTTGATTCCATGATGCCGGAATGCTGTGGATAACTATTGTGTAATCGGGCTAAAAGACCTGATGGCAACAAATTCTCAATCAGGATATTATGCTTGATATCATCGTTATAATGGTAGCGTTCCATGATGTATGATACATCCTCAGCATTAATAAGTTCGTTAAACTTTTTTTCTGAAATTTCAGCTGGCATGGCTGATGTTGTTGTTGACATGATTATTAATTTTTGAAGTTATTTTCTGGCAAAGAAGTAAAGTTTGTAAATGTTGTTGCAAGTATCGCAATCGTTTTAAGTCTATGCAAAATTAGGAGATTTAATGCATCCCAACTGCTCTTTGACTTAATTTAGAAGCGGTCTAAAGTAAAAAATGATTGTTGCTGAAATATTGCAAGCCAAAGAATCCGTTTTATAATTTTGACAGCTATGCCACAAGTGGATGCAACAGACAAATAAAGTGGGTTCAGAGCTCATGAATATCCCTTAAATTTGCAGCCGAAATGACAAAAATTACACAGCAACTTAAGTTACCGGTTTTCGAGATCATTCGTGATGTTTCAAAATCAACGAATCTTCAAGTTTATGTGGTTGGTGGCTTTGTGAGGGATGCGCTGTTGGGAAGGCCATCCAAAGATATTGATGTGGTAGTGGTTGGTAATGGTTTAGAATTGGCCGCTGCAGTTGCCAAGGCGATTGGAAAAAATACCGAAGCCAAATTCTACGGGCAATTTGGTACTGCTATGTTGCGGCACAGAGGCCTTGAGATAGAATTTGTTGGAGCCCGAAAGGAATCCTACAAACTATACAGTCGTAAACCTGACGTGAGACCCGGAACATTGGCTGAGGATTTAAACCGCCGCGACTTTACAGTTAATGCATTGGCAGTGAGTTTAAATGAAAATAATTTTGGTGCATTGATTGATCCTTTCGATGGCCAAAAAGACCTTGAAAAGCAAGTGCTTAAAACTCCCCTTGATGCGGATATCACATACTCTGACGATCCACTACGGATGATGCGTGCGGTAAGATTTGCTACTCAACTTAATTTTACCATCGAGGAAGCATCTTTTGAAGCGATCAAACGTAACAAGAACAGGCTTAAAATTGTTTCGATCGAGCGAATCACGGATGAGTTAAACAAAATTATTTTAGCTAAAAAGCCATCCACCGGATTTAAATTACTTTTTGATAGCGGCTTACTTCAGGTTTTCTTTCCGCAATTTGCGAATCTTCAAGGCATTGAAGTTGTTAATGGCAAAGGGCATAAGGATAATTTTTACCATACTTTGGAAGTTTTAGATAATCTTGCCAAGCATTCTGATGACCTGTGGTTGCGTTGGGCAGCCATCTTGCACGACATTGCTAAACCTGCCACAAAGCGCTTCGATCCTAAGCAGGGCTGGACTTTTCATGGCCATGAGTTTCGCGGCGCAAAAATGGTTCCGGGAATTTTTAAGCAATTGAAATTGCCCCTTGGAGATAAAATGAAATTTGTGCAAAAGCTTGTTCTGCTTCATCTGCGACCTATCGTGCTGGCTCAGGAAATTGTAACAGATTCTGCCGTGAGAAGGCTGCTTTTTGATGCTGGTGATGACATTGATGCTTTGATGCAGCTGTGCGACGCGGATATCACTTCAAAAAATGAATATAAAGTTAAAAAGTATCGCGAAAATTTTCAGTTAGTGCGCCGAAAACTAAAAGAAATTGACGCAAAAGACAAAATTAGGAACTGGCAACCTCCTGTAAATGGGGAAATTATCATGGAGGCATTTGGATTGAAACCTGGCAGGGAAGTGGGAATAATAAAACTGGCCATACGCGATGCGGTGCTCGATGGCGTGATTGGCAATAATTTTGAGGAAGCATATAATTACATGAAAACTATTGCGCAAGGCCTTGGTTTAAATGTGCAAAAAGAGGTAAAAAATCCCAAACAAATTGAAGTTTTACCTTTGCCCGGAGAGATAAATAATGGCAGTGAATCCTGACACAAAGAAATACCTTGTTGTGCTGGCTGGTCCTACCGCTTCGGGAAAAACGGCCATGGCGATAAAACTGGCTCAGGCATTGAAAACCGAAATTATTTCGGCTGATAGCAGACAGATTTACAAAGAGATGCGCATTGGAACAGCTGTGCCAACTACTGAGGAATTGGCAAGTGTAAAACATCACCTGATCCAACACATTTCAATAAAACAAAACTACGATGTAGCACGATATGAGCAGGAAGCGCTGCATTTGCTTAACCATTTATTCACTAAATATCCCGTTGTAATTCTCACGGGTGGCACAGGACTCTATTTGGATGCAGTTTGCCGGGGTTTGGATAATATTCCTGAAACAAGTCCCGAAATCAGGGAGCGAGTAAATCAATTTATTGTTAATCAGGGAATAAAAGCCTTACAAGATGAAGTTAAAAAACACGATCCTGATTATTATGACGTTGTGGATATAAATAATCCACGAAGGTTGCAAAGGGCTTTGGAAGTAATGTGGCAAACAGGAAGGCCATTTAGCTTTTACCGAAAGCGACAAACGGTGCCACGTTCCTTTGAAGTTGTTTGGACAGCCATCGACGTGGACCGGCAACAATTGCATAACCGTATAAATATGAGGGTAGAAAAAATGGTGAGCGAGGGACTGATTGCAGAAGCAAAAAGCCTTGCTACATATCGTAATCTAAATGCTTTAAATACTGTGGGTTACAAAGAGCTTTTTGCCTATTTTGAGGGTGATATGAGCTTGAATGAAGCTATGGAAAAAATCAAAACAAACACCCGTCAGTATGCCAAACGACAATTTACCTGGTTACGTAGAAACACTGAATATAAATGGTTTAGAAATGATGATTTTACTAGCTTGTTAAACTATGTGCAAAAAAAAATGAAGCATTGAACTCATAATTTTTTTCTAAAAATACTTCCGTGATAGTTCATCAATGCTTCAGCCGGACTTTTTAGGATTTTTGCGGCAACAAGTTCCTCATTGTTAAGTGCTTCCCGAAGTATTTCCTGAAATTGAAAGGCGACAGCTCCAATGAAACCTATGCTATATTGTTTATAATCAGTAAAATATTTGATGTTGTACTGAATATATTCACGGAAGGAATCAAGAACTAATTTTTTAACCCACCAATGGTTGTCATTTTTGGCAGCAAAAAAAGCGAAATTGGCCAGATAAGCTGCGTTGCTGTTTTGTTTGTAAACGGAGTTCAAAAACGCGCTTAGGCTTAGCGGGTAGTCATCAGCAAATTTTTGTCTTAAATCTTTTGGCATAAGATTTTTGAAATAGTTTTGTGCGATTGTTTTTCCGAGGTATGCTCCACTTCCTTCATCACCAAGCAGATAACCCAAGGATGGGGTAGTGGCCATGATTTGTTTGCCATCGTAAAGCCCTGAGCTTGATCCTGTTCCTAAAATACAAGCAATACCGGCTTTATCGCCAAAAAGTGCATGAGCAGCTGCCATTAAGTCGCTGTACACTGAAATTTTTGCCTGGCTAAAAAAACTAATAAAAGTGCTGTAAATGGCTTCTTTTTTTGCTTCGTCTGCACAGCCGGCACCATAATAAATAATTTGTGAGGCATGTTTGGCTTCCGGATTTGTTTTTAGTAAATTCTGGATAATTTCTAATAGTCGTTCATTCGGATGTTGCCACGGATTATAGCCATCTAACCTGATAACAGGCATCCACCTATCATTTTTTCTTAACATCCAATCCGATTTTGAACCACCACTATCTATCAGGATTTGCATCAGGAAAACTTATTAATATGATTTGGACTTTGCAATTTTGCGCTAAGCTACTAAACTATTCAGAATTTACGGAAAGTTATGCTAAAGTATTCAAAGAAATATTACTGCAAGGGATATATTGGCATCAAAAATCTTTTTCAACAATACCTAACAATCAGAATAAATTTCTAACCTCAAGTCACAGCAGATTGAATTAATTAGTGATAGAAACTCAAATTAGTTTCTTAAGTGTGCCTAATATGTAGAATGTTTACTTAGTTTTGCAAAACACACGCTTATAGCCTAAGCATGTGCGACTAATACCTTAATATCTAAATGCTTGAATTAAAATAGCTCTATGAGAAAATGGCGCATCGAGGACTCGGCAGAATTGTACAATATCAATGGCTGGGGAATCAATTATTTTTCTATTAATGATAAAGGAAACGTAACTGTAACACCCAAAAGTGATGCAGCAGGAGTAGATTTGAAAGAATTGATCGACGAGCTGCAACTTCGGGATGTTGCATGTCCTGTTTTACTGCGTTTTCCGGATATTCTTGACTCACGTATTGAACAGATGGAATCGTGTTTTAGAGTTGCTGCAAAAGAATACGACTACAAGGGGCAAAATTTTTTGGTTTATCCTATTAAGGTCAATCAGATGCGCCCTGTCGTTGAAGAAATTGTGAGCCATGGTAAGAAGTTTAATATCGGATTGGAAGCGGGCTCAAAGCCAGAACTTCATACGGTTATTGGTATAAATACAGATAATGATTCGTTGATTATCTGTAATGGCTATAAAGACGAAGATTATATCGAACTGGCTTTACTCGCTCAAAAAATGGGACGAACCATTTTTATCATTGTTGAGAAACTAAATGAATTGCGTTTGATTACGCGCGTTGCCAAACGCTTGAAAGTGAAACCAAATATCGGAATTAGGGTCAAACTTGCCAGCTCAGGAAGTGGCAAATGGGAAGATTCGGGTGGAGATGTGAGTAAATTTGGTTTAACTTCGAGTGAGTTGCTCGAAGCACTTGATTTCCTGGAGCGTAATAAAATGCAGGATACTCTTCGCTTGGTGCATTTTCATATCGGAAGCCAGATTAATAAAATCCGAAGGATAAAAATTGCTCTTCGCGAGGCTGCTCAGTTTTTTGTACAGATTTATAAGATGGGCTTTGAGCTTGATTTTGTTGATGTTGGTGGTGGCTTGGGAGTTGATTACGATGGCACCCGATCAGCAAATAGTGGCAGTAGCGTAAATTATACTATCCAGGAATATGTGAATGATGCTACTTTTGCTATGGTTGATGCTTGCGAAAAAAATGATATCCCACATCCAAATATCATTACCGAATCAGGCCGATCATTAACTGCTCACCATTCTGTGTTGGTGTTTGAAGTGCTCGAAACAGCTCAATTACCTGCCTGGGATTATGATGCAGAGCCCCTCGAAGAAGATCACGAATTGATTCATTTGCTTTACGATTCCTGGGATAATATGAACCAATCGAGTATGCTAGAAACATGGCACGATGCACAGCAGATTCGTGAAGAAGCACTTGATCTTTTTAGTTTGGGAATGCTCGACCTAAAAACCCGGGCACAGGTTGAGCGCTTATTTTGGTCGATAGCGCGCGATGTTCAGCAAATGGTTTCTGAAATAAAAAGACCACCTGAGGAGTTTTTAAACCTTCCTAAACTCCTGTCGGAGAAATATTTCTGTAATTTTTCCCTTTTTCAATCGCTACCCGATTCGTGGGCTATTGATCAGATCTTCCCAATTATTCCTATTCACAGACTTGATGAAAAGCCCGATCGGTATGCCACTTTGCAGGACATAACATGCGATTCCGACGGGAAAATTGATAATTTTATTTCTACCCGAAACATTTCGCATCACTTGCCCGTCCACGTGCTGAAAAGTAAAGACTCTTATTATATAGGTGTTTTTTTAGTGGGAGCTTATCAGGAAATTCTGGGCGACCTGCATAATTTGTTTGGTGACACGAATGCCGTTCACGTTTCTGTAGATGAAAAGGGATATAATATTGATCAGGTAATTGATGGTGAAACAGTTGCCGAAGTGCTTGATTATGTGCAGTATAATTCTAAAAAGCTGGTCAGAACTGTTGAAACATGGGTTACCCTTTCGGTGAAACAGGGTAAAATTTCTGCCGAGGAAGGAAAAGAATTCTTGTCAAATTATCGCTCCGGTCTTTATGGTTATACCTACCTGGAATAGAACATGAGGTTTTACACTTGCGGTGAGCTTTTGCTTGATCTGATTCATGAGCCTAATGGCAGCCTAACTGCAGTTGCGGGCGGTTCACAGGTTAATGTAGCAATGAATTTAGCTAAAGTGAATCAAGAAGTGAGCATGATGGGCTTGCTTGGAAAGGATGGCCCCGCAGCAGTGATTTTGGAAAAACTTAAAACAAACAAAGTTGATACAGCTTTTTTACTTCAGCACGCAGATTACAAAACCGGCTTGGCATTTGCCAGTATTGATGCAGCCGGAAAAGCAAGGTTTGATATTTATAAGTCCAAACTTCAGGGTATTAGTTTAGCTATTCCTTTTCCTGAGCTGAATGAAAAAAGTGTGATAAGTTTTGGTAGTTTGGCTGCTCTTGATCCGGTGTGGCAAGCTTTTCTAACGCCTTTAATCCGAAAAGCACACGAAAAGGGCGCAGTGGTTTTTTATGACCCAAATATTCGTTGCGATTTCAATCCGTATTCCGATGCTGACAAAGTAATTGAAAATATGCGCAAAGCTCAAATCATCAGAGGGTCGGATGAGGATTTTCAAAGCATTTTTGAAACGGACAGGCCTGAAATTATTTCTGATAAAGCGGCATTATCACCTGAAACAGTTTTGATTGTAACCCGCGGCAGTGATGCGGTTGATTGCTATTATAAAGGAGATTTGAGCAGCTATCCTGTTCCTGCTTTACAGCAATTGCGCAGTACGGTAGGAGCGGGGGATGCTTTTAATGCTGGTTTGTTGTATGCCTGGGCGCATATGGGGCTTAGTACTGGTTTATTGAAATCAGGAATTCCAAATGAAGTGTTGGCTCTGATGATGGGCATGGGCGTGAGTTTTGCAACAGATGTTTGCAAATCATCAGGTAACCAGATTTCGGATGCTTTGGCCGAGCGCACCAAAACCCTCTGATTTTTTCTTGCTTCCCGACTTAAAGTATTGCCAATCAAGGTAATATAGTAGTTTAAGGCTAATGCTGTTACTGATGGGAGCATCAAAAGTGTTTTTTAAATTTCTCCAATAGTGTTCTTCTAATTTTTCTTGTTGATCATTACTAAAAATGGCGTTTTTCCATACCAGCAAAAGTTCGCTGCCAGGTGCGAAATCCCATTTAAAAACCATGTCGATATTAAAAGCGTTAACAGCAAAGTTCTCGTTATTGTGGTAGGTGTTAGGTAATAATTTCCCATCTTTTTGCAAATCATAAAATGATAAGTAATTAACCCTGAGCCAGTAGTGACGTGCCCGAAACGAAAGTGAGGTTGCCGGACTAAAAACGTAGCTTGCTTCGAGGCTTGAAGTAAGCTCGATAATGTCGCGACGACCAAAGATAATGGCCGTAGCACCCATATTATTTGTGCTGTCTTTTACATATCCGATGTTGTTGAGGCTGTAATCAATAAACAAGCCTGGAATCACTAAAATGTTATTACTTGCCCGCCAGCGCGGTTTGATGCTGCCCCACCAATTGAATAAGTCCTGACTTGGCACATTCCAAAACCCTAAGCGCAAATCAACCAAAAAGGTTTTCCGGTAATCAGGAGATGACCAAAGCCCTAATGAGTAATTAGGATTGGTGATGTAAGAGTAACCCGGAACTCTTGGTTCGAAGTGGTCGTGAAAACCTAAGGGTCTGAAGCTGAGATCAAAACCTGTCGTAAACTGCTTAACTGTAGTTACATTTCCATTCATTCCAATCAATACTTGATTGAATTTCCGCGGTACATTAAGGTAGTATTGATTAATATAAAGCCGTGACCTAAGGTTGAGAAACTTACCGAAAGGCTCGTAAATATTGTACTTTAGATTAATGCCTTGAGCAATTTCATTGTTCCTGCTCAAAAAACCCATATCATTGGGATCATAATCGTCCGAGACATACTTAAACCATGTTTCGGCCAGAAAATTTCCGCTTACTTTTTCAATTCTTACCAGAGCGTATTCACCTATTTTGGGGCTGTTATCGCTGGTGTAATGCTGGCTGATATTGATGTTCCCTGATGTTTCATAGCGATTTGTTTTGTCGCGCAATCTGAACTCGCTACCACTTACGTTGGCTGCAAAGCGATTGTCGGGTTTGTAAACATTCGTATTGTATAAACTGAAAGTGGAGTTCTTCCAAAGTGCCTGATCAAAAACGAACATATTATAATTTGTAAAAGGTGCAGTTAGGATACGCTGCTCATTTCCAGAACTGTCTTTCACTTTGGCCCAAGTGTTGGCTGTCATGGCATTAAAAACGCCAATACCAAGCCCCTTGTTGGTTTTACCGCTTAATTTGAAAGCGTTTATAAGTTGTTCGTTTTCAGGGTTATCAATAATTTGATCAGCATCATATTGCTGTCGGATTTGATAATATCCATCAGCAGTGGAGCCTATCCGTCTGCTGTAAAAAATTCCTCCTTTGTTAAAAAGCTCAGTACCTTCTGTAAAAAACGGTCGTTTCTCTTCGTAGAAGACTTCATAGGGCGAGAGTGAAAAAATCTTGTCATCAGATTCTACCTGTCCAAAATCTGGAATAAGCGTTACATCAAGTGTGAAACTTTCTGAAAGTCCTGCTTTGATATCCATACCTATATTATAGCCATTTTTCCAGTTGCCGGTTTCGCTGTTATGTTCAGTAAAGGCAGAAAAATAGGGCGTTCCACTTAAACGTAATGGAGGTGTTACCTGTTCAATTCCAAAAAGTTGACCCGATTGTTGCAGGCTTCCGCTAATGGTAGCATCAATAAAATTCCAGGAGGTTACCTCTCTGAGGCGTTGTATGTTGCGTTGGAAATTGATGCCCCACTCTTGTATTTCTGTTTTAGGAAAACGCAGGGCGGCGTAAGGAATTTTAATTTCGGCAAACCAGCCATCTGCTACTATTTCTGTTGCAGAAATCCAAACGGCATCCCAATCGTAATCATCCTGATCCTGTCCATCAGTTTTATAATCTATTTGCACATTGCGGACGGACACAAAAAACGCAAATCCGTTAAGTCCATCATTATAAGGATCTAACACAATGCCAAAATAATCAGCCATACCAAAAATATCACGACTTTTCAAATCTTGCCATAGGCTATCAGGCTTTGGATCAAGAATATGTGCGCCAATGTAGATAGCCTGATCATCATAAAGCAGCCTTACGCGCGTATCATATGTTGCCGGTCTGCCGTTTCGTGGTTCGCGTTGTAAAAAATCATGTGCTGTTTCGGCATATTGCCAGGCATCTTCGCTGAGCTTTCCGTCAATCTCAATGTCAATATCCGTGCGATAGGCTGTTGTGCTTTTTCTTTGCTGCAATTGAGCAATTAAAAAAACTGGTAAGGTTAACAGGGAAAATAAAAATAAAACTCTTGTCATCGTTTACAATCAAATCAGCAGTTTCACTTTTGCAAAGGTTTATATCGTTTGGCAGGGCTAATGTATTGAAAAATTAAATGTTGGATGCTCGCTTTATGTTTTCGGTCGGTAAGATTAAGAATTTGGAATAATTTAATCGTGCCTGAAAGCGCTCAGATAATACTGGTAGTTTGCTTCATCAAAACAAACAAAATTAATTTGTGAGATATTTTTCAATTTGGGGAGCATTTCAGCCATTAATGCTTTAACGATCAGAACAGCTTTCTCTTTTGGGAAGCCATAAATTCCGGTTGAAATATTTGGAAGAGCAATTGATTTACAACCATTATCGTCAGCAAGTTTGAGGCTGTTTTTATAGGCTGATTTAAGCTTTTCTGCTTCTTCCTGATCTCCTCCTTTCCAAACCGGCCCAACGGTATGTATCACATATTTGGCTTTTAAATGAAACCCATTTGTAAGTTTAGCTTCACCCGTTGGGCATCCGTTCAATTTTCGGCAGGCCTCCAACAGCTCCGGTCCGGCAGCACGATGTATGGCGCCGTCCACACCACCTCCACCGAGAAGTGAATTATTTGCTGCATTAACGATCGCATCGGTTTGCTCTAAAGTGATATCTCCCTTTTTAACTTCGAAGGTGATCATGCATCTTTTACGATATGTTTTTTTACGAATAATTGTCCTG
>Ga0100391_1000734_pt1 | contig 37428 bp, 30 predicted proteins | sample CryGeymeta201515_FD_81541 | JGI IMG/M metagenome (GOLD analysis project Ga0100391, IMG submission 81541) | Groundwater microbial communities from Crystal Geyser aquifers in Utah, USA - Crystal Geyser metaG 2015-15 | ecosystem: Environmental > Aquatic > Deep subsurface > Groundwater | place: USA... | reverse complement strand
ATGCTCCTGCTGCCACAGATGCTCCTGCTGCCACAGATGCTCCTGCTGCCACAGATGCTCCTGCTGCCACAGATGCTCCTGCTGCCACAGATGCTCCTGCTGCTACAGATGCTCCTGCTGCCACAGATGCTCCTGCTGCTACAGATGCTCCTGGCGGCCGAAAGTAAAGCATGAGTAGGTAAACCCAAATAACGAGCGTCGTCGTCATAATGTTGATTGTAGTGGTTATAAAAGTGGCTGATGGTGGTGATTTTGGTTTTATTTATATGAGTTGACACTTTATATTGTCGTCGTCTTGTGTACCTACAGTACAACGTAATATTATATTGTTTTTATGACGAACATTCCTTTAATTTATAGACACAAGCAAGGTTAATGTTCTTGCGCGTACTGAATTGATAATTATAATAATATTGTGTACTCGCTATAGCGGACAAAGAAGTAATAAAAGTTTTTCACATGATATAAAAGTAGAAGTAAAAGTGCTCTAGCTAGCTGGTAGCCATTGCAATAATAGCAAAGGTCCAAAATTTAGCAGTCAAAGAAATATAGATATATCATTAGTAACAGTAGTAGGTGGTTTTTTACAAATATAAAGTAGTAGTACATTGTTGTCCATAAGCAATGCTTCATAGAGCGAGATTGGTTGAGGCATTCATCGAACGACCTTTTTCTACACGAGGAACGGCACAACAATACTTGTAGTAGCCACACTCATAATCAGCATGACAAACATAGGCCCAAAGTTCGAAAACAGCGCCGGGGGTGAACCGCTTATTGAGAAAGATGGTGATTCTTCAATGTCAAAAACAGGCGTCGTTGTCGCCGCCGACGAAGATATGCTTGTACTTCTCATAATAGTCCCTTCCTCTTGAGCTCCTTGTTTTTCTACAGTGTTGCTCGGTAGAAAGGACTTGCTTTTGGTGTCATGATCATCATCATCGTCGCTTGTACACGAAACTCCCGGACAAACTTGTGACAAAGTGTCGATGAAACAATCCAAGTATTTCGTTGTTTCATCACGACATTCCGGACAACATTCCATGGCATCGTGAAAGGTCCGACATGATTCTTCCGTCACAGTGGAACAATCTTCAATTTGCGTTCCGGGACCAGCTGTGCGTCGAAAAGGGAGGGAAGGCAAAGGAGTATTATTTTGTGTTAGTATTTTCCGTCTCTTATCTCAAAATATAATAATATGTTTACACGTATAAAAATAAACGTACATCCACCTGGATTGGAATTACAATTCCGAAAGGCACATTTCAAAACGATGCATTCGACGGTATTTTGAACCACAGAACTGCACGATTCCGATTGGTCTTCGTCTTCATTTAGCTGTTCTGGAAATGCCAGGGTCGAAGCTGATGGAGGAACTGCACTCGCGCTACTGCTACTATTAGTAGGATTCCCCAAAAGTCCCTCGGTTGTTGTATTGTCAGAGTTGTCATTACTGTTTTCGTCTTGTAGTGGAGGTACTGTCGTGAGTAGGAGGAAAGGTGCAGTTGTAGTTGCTGCTGTTGTCATGTTAACAATGAGACCTTGCTCATTATTCTCACTTTCTTCTCCAACAATATCAGCAGCAGCAGCCTCACCGTCGTTATCAGCTGTCGTCGAGCAGGTTGCCCCAGGACAGTGACTACCAACGGTAAAATCCAGCAAACAGTCTAACAATGCCGTCGTTGATTCGGCACAGGGTGGACAACACGATAAATCCAATGCTCCGCAAACTTGAGCTTCAAGTATATCACAATCCTTCACAGCGTTACTGTTATTGCTGCTGCTATCTTCTTCATTTTCCTCAATCGTAGTGTCGCCTGCTGGTAGTTGGTATGGTAACAGTGGACAGGTGGGTGGCATGTGGCATGGAAAAAGTAGAAACAGAATGAGATGCATACACGTATCACGTACATAACTTACAGTAGTAGACTCACATACAAAACGAAGCAACGTACCATTTTCTGTTCCATCCGCACAAGGTCGACCCAAACATTGCATCAGAAGACAGGTTACCATGTTGGAAGTAAAATCAGAACAGTATTTCAGTGCGGCTTGATTGTCGTTACTTTCAAATAGTAGTCGTTGTGAACTTGTTTCTCTTTGTAACGACGACAAGACTTTTGAGGAGAAGTATTCTTCGTATTGAAAAGTGAGAAGATCATGTCGTTGCTGCTGCTGCTGCAGTTGCTGCGTCATGACGGTGGTAGTGGTGGAATCGAGCGACAACAAACTACCGTACGTATTTCGGGGAGACACGGGTGTATTTGTCATCACGACATTATTATTATCACGAGCAACATCATCACTAGTATCATCATCAACGTCATCAGCATCAGCAACATCGTTGCTTTCAAACGACAAAGTTGTCATTATCATCGTGGAAGACGATGAAAGCGAAGAAGAAGAAGAAACGGCAATTGCTGCTGTACCCAACAGGATACTCCTCAGAAAATGATAGTGTTTCATTTTTTATGTGGGTTATACAATACTAGTAAGCATCTGTATATCTCACGAGAGAAGAATAATAATGATGAGAGAGAGGAACCACTGGCCTACTTGGTTGTTGTTTCTAGAAAGGACGTTATGTTGTTGTGATTTTTGTGTGCATCTCCAATCTCCAATCTCCAACAACATTTTTTTTTGGTACTAAACGTTTGTGCTGGTTAATTACAGTAATTTTCAAATAAATAGCGAATCACGATTACTCATGATCAGTCAAAGAAAGTGCTTTGTAAGTTTGCCCGTCCAATGAAGTACCTGGTACCATAGTAGTTATGAATCACACACACAAGCAAGTCCCAGAAACGTACCTGGTACTGTACCCGGTACCCGGTACCCGGTACCAGGTACGGTAGAAGGAAAAAGCTTCATCCAACTAATGTCTCCTTCCCCGATTCGCCAATTATAGTACTGAATTTATACATACTACAATACGGAAATAAAAGCCTTTCATGTTTTTGATGCTTCTTGTTAACGACGATGAAATGAAATATTTGCAGACACACATTGGAGTACTGCCACAACAATAATAGAGATGCTCTTTGACTTTCTCATTTTTTCTTCTTCTCTACCAGGTACCAGTTACTACTTGACTACCCTGGTATCAAGATTTTTTTTTAATCTCACATCATAAAAGATTGCACGACCATTATTTGTTTGGTCTCCTACTCGCCAGCTACTACTACCACCGTAGTAGTACTCAGTTGTAACTAAATTTTTATTTCTCTAGTCTAGTAGTAGTCTACTTTGCTGAATTTCTTCTCATTCTTGATGAAGACACATGCAAAAGTAGATGACTATTCCGAACCATTTTTATTATCATCTGTCCCACTACTGCTAGAGCTAGAGCCAGTCAGCTGTGTCACAAACAAAACATAACGATGTGGTTCCCATTTTTGGAACTGTCTTCTATTCCTTGATGCATTGAGGAGAGATCCAGCCAGTAAAGACTGTAGGTGACTTTTTTATGAAAGATGTTTCTGCATACACAAAAACATCTGTCTCGACGAGCTTGTCTCGCGTGGCACGTGCTTAGGTGCATAGTAGCTAATCCGTGACATCCATCATTGTCGTCCCTTGTTGTGCATACTATTATTATTACTACTACTACTACTACTACTAGTAGTAGTAGTAGTGGTAAGAGGTGGGAGGAACCGCCATGGTTCGACAAATTTCCGGTTATCCTTACTTTAACCTGAAACAGTCCACAACAACTAATACGCTAATGCTAACCTTATTAATTCGTGGTGAATCCAAATCTTTTTATTCAAGATATCAAACGAAGTTTAAGAATAAAAACTTTTGATGTCTTTCCGTCTTTCCCCAATGCCCAATGCAACAAGCGCCGTATCCACCTACTCCGATTACCTTTTTTACCTAGAGCCTAGAGAAGTAAAGTTGGAAGTTGGAAGTACCTAGCTACTACAGTCTCATTAATGGCGCCAACTTAATAGTTTAAATTGCTGGCTCTTTCTTGTAGCTCCTCTTGATAACACAACTCTCGACTGACGCGCGATTAGATGCGTGACACTTCCTCCCTCCATGCCCCTTGATGTTGCTCCGAAGGCCCATGGACTAATTCACACCAGAGTGAACCTCCCATTGCAGGGCAACTTTTTTTTTATACTTTCTTTCATTTCCATCGGCACATTTTTCGTCTCCCAAGAAGGTTGTTAGAAACGGAATCTAGACATGGACAACTCCAACGAAAAAATGCTCGGAATAAAAAAATGCATAACATTGCAGCAGAACAAACTACTGTATTACTACTACTCCTAGCTAGTAGCTACTCGAGTACTAGTAGTAGCTACAGTAGCTCGCTAATACTAGCAGTACTGTAGCTACTACAACATGTACTAGCTAGTAGCTACTGGTAGAAGTAGAAGTAGTATTAATAGTACCAGACTCCTAGTGAGATTAAGGTTTAGGCCATAATTATTAGTACTGATCGAGTCAGTGTGCAGTAGGCAAATCTTGGAAAATGCTTCTTTGTGCTGACGTTTTGGCCATCATCATCATCATCATCATGGGCCTGGAGTATTCTGCAAATGAAATTCTGCGAATCTCTTAGGCCCTCACATTCATTCGCATCCTTCCGGATTCGTTTCGTACGTTGAGCTAGTAGGTCTACTTTCCATCGATCATTCAAACCTGCAATCTGTTGACAGTTTGACAGTGCAGTTTTGAGTAACACAACTTCTTCGGTTGACAAAAATCAGTAAAAGAAGTCATACGGGGAGTCACACGTACCACTAGTACAACAACATAATCTAAAATCAATCACAATATTTAACAACATTAGAATTACCTTTTCAGAACCTTCAAACGAACTCATTATTTGACCATGGAATCCATCAGTAGTACCAGTAGTAGTATTAGCAATCACAGCATCTTATCTGCTGCCAGCAACTCCAACCACGTCAAGACACCAGCATCCACACCACAACATAAAACCATTACACGACGAATCGTGACGGTCCTACCATCGGATATGCAACTTTCGGATGACCCTGCGTTTCGCAATTTTTTGCAGCAATCCAACCAGATTGAATACGAATTTGAATCACCATAATTCTTCCCTTGTCGTGAAGAAGAAAAGAAAAACGCGACGCACACACAAAAGTACCAGGTACCAGCTGTTAAGGTACAATGAAAGGAACGAGAGACTGGAGTGAGGGATTGGAGAGCAGAGAGCATCCAATTCCTGCAAGGAATTTTCTATCTATCGTGGAGGAAAGAGTCAGACAGACGGCAATGTGCATAAATATGGTATATGAATATATATTATAGATACACATGTCGTATATAAATTTATAAAAAAGCAATTTTATACAATAGGTTTCTTGTTGGAATCCCTTTTCCAAGGGGTTTTGTTTCGGAATCATGTAGCAGGCGAAACGACCAGGTACACCAGTGATGAGTTAGTTTCTTGATCAAAGAGGGCAAGCAGGTAGTGCCGCCAAGAGTAAAAACCGAGTACAGTAGCTAGTCGTTTGAGGTTTGCGCGTGCTACTACGACTAGTAGTCAGCTCCGGCTATGAACAACTACGAATACGTAATTTCCGTGGCAAGAAGATACAAAACATACTGTGCTCGGAATGCCTAAATCCCACGTGTGCACACGAAGAGGGGAAACATCATGGCTCTCAGTGTTTCATGGCTGGTGTAACAACAAGCAACAAGCAAAACAAGCACAAGTGACAACTCTTTTTTCACCATCTTGGTCAAGAACTCATCCAAGAGAAAGAGCGAGTGAGTTGTCTTGTCTCTCTACTTACATCTGCATACTACTACTAGCTAGTACTGTATGTCAGACCCTGACAAAATCAGAAATAATAATGTGCCAGTGGTAGAAAACTACGTACTAGAGTACCAAATAAGTCTATCTATTCAAACGTTTTCTTCTCATGATTTGGAAGGAGGTACCAGGTAGACTAGTAACTTCCGTATCCGCAACCCTATGTTTTTCTCTGCAATTTTTTAGCACGCCGGAAGAACTCCTCGTAGCAAGGAAACACAAAACGTGTACTCGGAGTACCTGGTACTTACGTAGTCTACTACGAGTAGACTAGTACCATAGACTACTATTACTGCTGTATTAGCTAGCTAGCTATTGTTGGATACTACAGTACTCCTACTCTACTCGAGTACAACAACCAACATCATCTTTCAGTGCCACTAGACCTACCAATGTGGGAGGAATGAAAGGCAAAAAAGAATCGGCGACGGTAACAAAAAACATACAATACAAATAATAGATACAGTAGGCTACTACTAGCTAGTATTTGAGTAGCTCGAAACTACCAGTGTACATAGCAGCAAACAACAACAGAAGTTACAAAACGACGACGCGCGCGAAAGATTTCAAATATCATTCATTGTTAGCATCAATATAATATGTCTCGTCTATCGAAGAACGAAAACGCGAAAGAGCCCTTATTAGTATCAGTGTCAGAAACAGCAGCCACTACTGCGAGTGAGGATTGTGGTCAAGTAGTGTTGGGAGCGGGAGCTGGAGCTGGAGCTGGAGCTGGATCAGTAGTACAAGAACACCAACAACCGTACATTAGTCGTCAAGAACAAGACAACAACAATAACACGACGACGATGTTTCAAGATGATTCAACGGAATGTGCTATTTGTTTTGAATCTTTGGATGAAACGATTACTAAACTACGTGTTGTGACACTGACGACGTGTGGTCACAAATGGCATTGGAAATGTTTGCAACAACAAATCGAACAAACAAATCCCTGTAATAATAACAACCCTAATGTTGGAGGAGGACAACGATTGGTATTGACAGGATGTCGGTGTGCCAAATGTGGTACTGTTTGTGACCATCCGGAATTGTCACAGCTCGCTACATTCCGAACGAATAAAATTCTTCTTCAAAAAATTGATGCCATTTTGATGGATTATTGTCGTCGTTCGGATCACAATAACAATAATAACACCGAAACAACACAAAACCAAAAACAGCAATTGGAATTGGAGTTGCAAGATGCTAGAAGAAAGTATGCTATATATTTGTGCAGTCATTGTAAAGAACCATATTTTGGAGGTACCATTGATTGTGCTGACACAGTCGAAGGAGAAGTGCCACCAGAAGAACGTCTTTGTATTGCCTGTGCACCAGAACGGTTTGTCGCTGGACAATGTCACCGTCCCTTGCAACATCGTACTGCCGCCGCTGCTGCTGCTGCTGGTGGTGGTGGTGGTGGTCACGTTTGGAAGTGTCGGTACTGTTGTCAGGTAGCGACACACGTATGTTACGGAACGGTACACTTTTGTCAGGCCTGTCACGATCGAAATTCAGAACGAGTGGAACTCATAAAACAACAAAAACAAAAACAACAACAACAACAACAGAGTCGTTGTGGAATTACCAACAACAATAGACCACCATCCTGTTTGACTGCTATTCCGTGTAAGGGTGGTAACGACTGTCCTTTTCCTAAACCAAGTGCCGATCAGAAGTATCACAAGAATGGATCTACTGCTGACTGTGAACAGTTCTATGGATGTGTCTGGTGTGCCTCCTTGTCCCCGTCCTCTCATCCCAACTCTGATCAAGAACAAGCCTTTTATGACACACCACCCGGATCTCGCAACTTTTTACAAAATGCTTCCGGTGAAAAAGGACATCCTCAACAACCCATTATTTGTTGGCAACACCACTTGCCACACTCTTCTTCGTGGCAGGTTGAACAGAGCGATATACCACTCAGCAATGCTATAACCACCAATTTTGTTAGTAATTTTCGTTGGTGTGTCATGACACAAGTTGTTCCATTGTATCGTTACCTTCGACCAAGACAACCACCACCTCCACTAACATCACCTCCGATACGTGTCGAAGTATCAGCAAAGTATATGGGACGAACTGATTGTCCTTCCGTTTTTCGTATGGAGGCTTTGGTACTAGATGAAAATAATCGAATCCTGCAACGAAAAGATACCGGACAACGATCAGCACCAGCTGATTTTTGGGATCAAGTATCATTGGTCCTCGAAATACCACAGCAGCAGCAACAACAACAACAACAACAACAACAACAGTGTTCAGTAGCCATTGTAGTTCGCGGTAAGGATTGCAACTTTTGGGCAGGAAATTTCGGGTCGAAAGTTACAGACTGCAAGGTACGGATACTCGGTGAACCAGACGAATTGGAACAACTTTTGTTACCCGAAGGATTGGATGAAACGTACTTTGTACCTCCTCGAGAAAGAAGAAGACGACGAACTGGTGGAGTGTTTGCTACTGCTTTCGATCATCATGAACAACACCAACAACAACGACAGCAGCACCACCACCAACGACAACGACAACGACGACGGCAAGTGACAACAACAGTTGGTGGCGGTGACGGCGTCGGATTAGCACTGCGTTGGCAAACGATGGTCTATGAAGGACTTTTTCCCGTCCTATGTTTAATAGTTCTGGCATGGCTACTTCAGACAGAATAATACCGTATCGTACAGTTTAATTTTTTCCGACCTTTTGTAGCTGTTAAGTAAAATAATATGCATTTAGTTGTAAAGTAGTATTCAATGAAAAGCGTGCGCGAATGCAATGGTAGTGATAAAAATACGTTGTGCTGAACAGAACAAAAAAATAATGAAAGAATGGTGCGCATTATTTCATGAATAATATATGAAAAGATCAAGGCAAGATGGCGCGAAGGGCGCAGCCATTATGAGATGCAACAGAAAGAACTGGAAACACATGCAACCATTGGGATAGACGATAGACCCAAAACAAGGTGGTCTAGACTGGACTTCACTTCGGCAGCCGCCCATATAATTAATTGGAAGTGGAACAAGACACAGTACAATCGAACAATCAATCAGATTTATGATTGTTCGTCTTCGCCGTCTTCTTCTTCGCTTGGAGTGTCGTCACTTGAGCAGTGTGAAGAACTGCTGCAGCACGTAGAGCTAGTATCTGACACTGAAATGTGCTCGTGATCTTGCGATTCATCGCTGTGGCTGACACCGTTACCAATATTCTTCTTCGTATCGTCGTTGTCGTCGTCCTCTTGTGATGTTGCTGGAGCAGATTCATCCTTGCTCATGGTAGGATCAGCCGTTGATGTATCACCTTCCTTGAGGACACGAATCACAAGTTTGATTAACATGTGACACCACATGGTATTTAGCAAGACCAGTACCGACAATAACGTCATGAAAATATTCAATGCTGTGTCGGACATGCCTCCCTCGGCGTGAACGAGAAATTGTCGCGATTCGGCAAAGACGGACCATACGTACTTGAAGGGGTACAGGATGACTCGTGCAGCAATCCAGGTCGCCAACAGGGTAACGAATCCTGCAAGTTTACAGTATCTCCACTCTAGTTGTTTGGCCACCTGTGTAAAGTCCTTGGGAACATCCGTTACGGCGTGCAGCGTAGAAACAATCACTCCAATGCGGTGCGTTTTCAAATGTGACGATCCGATCAACAGCAGTGATGTTACAATGTGATGTACTACCATGGCGGCAAAGTCGGCCCGTTTGCGTGCATTGCCCTGAACAATGGCAGATCCTAAATCTTCCAAATGATACGCCAGCTGCAGCAGGTACACGATTTGTACGGCATTGCTGCAGACGTGGTGTGGATAGCCCTCCCATAACTGCTGTGTGTCGTACCAGTACGACGGATTGTGATAAAACTCGTACAGGCCCAATCCACAAACGATGCACCTGAACAGGAGACGATAGGAAAAGCTGCGAAAGTTTTCCATCTGTTCGGGATGCTCGTGGACCCACTCTGGACCGTGAGAAAACTTTCCCAACCGTTTTCCCAGTTGGTACAGTACTGGTTCGAAGATGCAAGAACGCGAATATCGAATCGTTATCATGAGAACGCACAAGGCCAGTATAGACATTCCCGTGGTTGCATCTGAAAAGGGCAAGAGGCGCACTCCATTACTCCCGATGCTGCTGCTGCTGCTACTACTGGTATCGGACAACAACAACAAAGTACTCGTACTGCTTGATGCACAGGAGGACATGTTGTAATAACTGTCGCTGCCTTCAGAGCTCGAGCAATAAGAATCTTGCGTGTCCATCATGGTTGATTCTGCTACCGAGGAGTAGTAAGTAGTTGTACCTGACACTGACATGATATTATTGTGTACGTTAAGACAATATGTGTGCGCGCGCGTGTGTGTGTACTGATACTGATGGTTGGTTGACTGGTCCTGCAATTAAATGACAACGCCTTTCTCAGGAGTTTTCAAGTGTATGGTTGTGGTTGTTGTTATGGCTTGCGGCTGTGTTTGGTGTACACTGTACACTGCAATGACAATGCTATCCTCGTTGTTATCAAGTGCCAACTAGTCTAGTTACTACACGCGTTACCAATGACAGGCGCAACTATACTGCACTGTACAAAGTAACGTTTCATACACAACAAGACAAGCAAAGTGTGTATGAGAAGCCGAGTGTAAATTGAGCTTACAATGAGCAGATATCGAACGAAACCCAAACTAATTGCAACAGGTTAAACTTGCTTATAGGAACAGTTAGATCAGTTTTTCTTCTTCTTACCTATTGTTTGATGATGCTCACTATGTAGATGAAACTGAACCTAATTGTTGTACTGTAGTGGGGACTGCAGTGTGATGGTGTGATGATAATGATTAATGATGATGATGATAATTATTTGCTGCGCGATACAAGTAAATAAATAAAAATTAATACGGCTTTGCTTTTTTTAATTGTCGAACTGGTAACTGCTGGAATTCGTTTTGAACCATGTTGGGAGCTTGTCCGTCCAAATCACAGATTCTTCCTCTAGTAGACGCTGGCAACAACATTGCTCGAGCAATAATTATTAGACATCCGAGGTAGCGAGGTTTCAACTGGTTGGAGATTAGGTGCCCTTGAATAAATTATTTAAATACACTAACGCCTACTGTTCGACGTTAAACATTTATATTATGAAAGTCATGCGGGATTGTTTTTTCAACCTCATTTTTAGGCCAGAGCCGCGTGCAGGGTATCAGGTAGTGTCACACAATACGATCATGTCACTTTTACTATCCGATGGAGTGGAAAAAACCGAACAATTCAATCATTAGCTATTTAACAGTGACACAGCGCTAGATCATCACGCAGGCATAATTCCTTGTGCTAAATAAATAATATGGACACGGATAATAAAAAATTAAATAACACCACATTTCACGTCAAGCCGGGCATACAGTGTGGCACGTCCGCAACTACTGCAGATAAAAACATCCGCGTTTCGACTTGCTACTATCTAGCTAGCCACAGTCGGTATTCCTTGTCCTAAGCCTTCTTCCAGTGCTGCTTCCGGTAGGTGGTTGTTGGCAAGAAGAGGCTCTCTGAGATCGTCACTCACGCCCGCGGCAACGTTGTTTCCATTACTCGCCGTTCTTGTTGCTGAAGTCGTACCAGTCGTCCTCATAGTAGGAGCATCAACAGCAGGTGGACGGTAGAGGCGTAAAGCTAGACTGCTAAAAACCACACTCACAGAACTCAGTGCCATGGCCAGTGCAGCCACAGTGGGGGGTAGACGCGTATGAATAAACGGAAAGCACACTCCTGCTGCCAGGGGAATTCCCAAGCAGTTGTAGATCAGTGACCACATGAAATTCCATTTGATGCGAGAAAAGATAACCCGGCAAAGATCCAGCGCAGTGCAAACATCCGCGACGGAGTGCCCTCTCACAAGGACCATATCCGAAGCTTCCGCGGCAATGGCTGCACCTGTTCCCATACTGATCCCGACGTCTGCTTGTGCCAGAGCTGGACTATCATTTATGCCGTCTCCAACGTGTGCGACAATGAATCCCTTTTGCTGCAACTTGCGGACTTGGTGGACTTTTGCATTCGGCAGTGCCTCTGAAACAACTCGTTGCGGTGGCAGATTCAGCTGACTCGCAATCGCCTGTGCTGTACGTGCATTGTCGCCCGTTACCATCCAGACGTCGATTTTCATTACATTCCTCAAGTAAGCCACGGTGGCAGCAGCGTCGCTCTTTAATTCGTCTGCCACGCCCAGCACCACACAAAACTGATTGTTAATGGCCCCTAGAATTGCAGTCTTTCCCTGCTCTTCAAGAACCTTCATCTGATCGTCGACATCTTCGGTTAATGGATTGTCGAGCGATGCAAAAAAGGCACGATTTCCCACGGCGACGTGGTAGGGTTGAGAATCGTTTGCGTCTATCTTCATGTATCCGGAGGCGCCGCGACCCGTCATGGAACGAAATTCGGATGGCTGCAAGAACGGCCGCTCCTCGAGATACGAAGGGCGGTCCTTCGCTGCTTTCGACAATACCTCCTCCGCGTACGATACAATTGCGTTGGCCAGAGGGTGTTCCGAAGACCGCTCCAACGAGGCAAGCAACCAAAGCATGGTTTCTTTTGAGAGAGGCTTTCCGTCTGCAGACTTTGGTGGGTCCTTCTTCTTTTTGCTGCCACTGCTGTTGCTGCAACAACGACTTCCCTGTTCTGCCAAGGGCATAAAGTCAGTGACAGCAGGAATTCCCTTGGTAACAGTTCCAGTCTTGTCGAGGACGACAGCGTTAACTTTGCTGGCAGCCTCGAGTGCTTCACCTCCCTTCATAAGGATCCCTAGCTTCGCTCCCATGCCAGTTCCAACCATGACGGCTGTTGGTGTTGCCAGACCCAGGGCACATGGACAACTAATGACCAAGCAGGAGATTGCAAACATCAAGCTAAACGTAGCAGAATCTTCGTGGAGGTCCGTGTACCATTCTTCGGGCACGACTTGACTGCTACAGAGGGCGTACCAGACCAAGAATGTTACGATTGAAGTAGTTACCACGACGGGAACAAAGACGGAACTGACAGTGTCGGCAAAATTCTGCATTGGAACCTTGGAAGCCTGCGCATCCTGCACCAACTGGATGATCTGTGCCAACGCTGTGGATGATCCGACACCAGTGACTTCGCAAAATGCAACCTGTCCAGCGCCGCCACCACCTGTGGCTTGATTGGTATCTGGACCTGTCGACGCATTTTCGGTCGAACTTTCGACACAAACAGTCCCTCCCAAAACAACCGAACCCTTTGTTTTCAATACAGGCAACGATTCACCTGTTACCATACTTTCGTCCACTGACAATTCCCCAGCTAGAACCTTTCCATCCGCTGGAATACTCGATCCTGGAAATATTTTAACAACATCTCCCTGCTGCAAGTCGTTGGTTGGTACCGTTTCTTCCCGGTAGGCCTCGGTCATTGGATTCCACGAAGCCTTTCTATTGTTGCTTTTGTTGTCGCCACTGCTACTATCATTACCGGTACTGCTGTTCTGTACCGGAACGACACGAACGGCCGTGGCTGGCTGCAGTTGCATCAAGTGACTGAGAGCATCACTGGTTCGATGGACGGCAAACGCTTGCATCCACTTGCCCAGCAATACGAAACATATTAAAACGGCACTGGTTTCAAAAAAATGAGATTCGTGAACGTGATTGGTCATTGTCGCGTACAGGGCGTAGCCGTAACTGGATGTCGTACCCAGTGCGACCAAGACATCCATACCGAGCGTTCCTGTACGAAAGATGTTGTAATAACTGCTCTTGTAAAACGTGTAGCCACAAATAAATTGTACCGGTGTTGCCAGGAACCACAGTACCAAAGATTCGACGGCAATTTGTTTGTGAAACAAGTGTACGTGTTGTTTGTGCCACCACTGCATGGCCGAATTGGACTGTGGCAATATATGCGGCAGTACCATTGTCAAGAGAAGGATGGGTAACGTTCCAACCAAACTCCACAAAAAATCGCGTTTGTGGCTGCGAAGCTTTTCTTCTTGTCGACGAGCAATGCGATTCCAATTGTCTTGCTGTGTCGGTTGTTGTTGTGAACTGTTGTTGTTCCCATTGTCGTCACCACGAATTGTTGCATCGTTGTCGTGACTGGACCCACCAGTAGTAGTGGCAGCAGTAGTCGTCGTTGTCGTCTTGGATGTCATGTTGGGCATAGTCATGACATCCACCACAGTATATCCAATATCTGAAATGGTTTCTTGAACCTGTTCTACGAGAGTTGTATAATAATCGTAGTCGGCGGACGATGGTGATAATGACGATGGTGGAACGAATTCCACGTGTGCTACATCGGTTGACAACGACACTGTTACCGATCGTACCTGTTCCATGGCATTTAAAGCATTCGTCAAAGCTTGACTGCACATGGTACATGTCATACCTCCTACCACAATATCCACATAGTATACTGCGGGGCGGCGATTGTTGTTGTTGTTGTTGTCGTTGTTGCTACCAGTAGTCGTAGTTGCTGTGCTATGAGTGGGTGTATCGGTGGATATGTTTTGTTGAGCTTCCAAATCATCCATGAGTGGTGGTCGTGACTGTTGTTGTTGCTGCTGTTGTTCTGGAGCAGTAGTAGTAGCACTACTACTACTGGTCGTGGTAGCATTGTTATTGGCTTGCAACAACAACGACACGGCTGGTTCTGTCATAAATTCGTGAGAACAACGACAGTTGGGTCCGCACTGACAGTACGACCATCCATTTTCAATGCAACATTGACAATTGTCTCCACATCCACAACAAACGACGTCATCACCAGTGCCAACATTAGCAGCAACAGCATTATGATTGTTCCTCGTGTTCTTGTTGGAACAACAGGTACCTTCTTTTTTGCATTTTGGTGATTGAGACGCCACAACACCAGCAGCAGCAGCAGCAGCAGCAGCAGCAGCAGCAGGTGATTCAGTACTCGATGGTGGTTGTACCTCTGAGCGAGGTTGTGATGGCTTACCATTGACGCCACTACCAGTACCAGCAGTGGTGCTGGCGTTCGCAGATGACGGTACTACTGTGCCCTTTCCATCATCATCATCATCATCATCATCACTAGCCGCAGCAGAAGCAGAAGCAGGACTCTTTTTTGTTGTCGATGATGAAGTTGTAGTAGTTGTCTTTGTTGGACTTTCCTTCTTGATACTCGAAACGGTCGGTCGTAGATAACTAGGCACACTACTGTCATGTTCATGACTATCATGGCTGCCATTGGTAGCAACATGTGTCTTTTTGAAAGACGCTGTACCATCTTCCTCTCGCTGTTGTCGCTGGTGTCGTTCCTTCTCCTGGCTGGCATTATGGTCACTTCTATTACTGTTGCTATTGGAAGGACTTACATTGCATTTGTCCTTAAAGGCTGCAATCAAAATGTCTTCGTCTACACCGACCACCGGCTGATTGGATTTCACTTTCACTGATTGTTTTGATAATGCAGTCGATTCCTCAGTCTTGCTACTAGTAGTAATGGTGGTGGTATTGGTATTCGTAGTAGTAGTGGTATTCGTGAAGGCAGCACCGCCAGTGGCAACAGCCGGAGAAGCCAAAAGTGCAGTGGAATCACCATTCCCATTTTGCAATGTCTGATGATTCTCGTTCTTTTGGTTGTTATTGTTGTTGTTGTTGTTGTTGCCATTCGACAACTTCTTGCCCTTATTATTTCTTCTGGCCATTATTAATATACCGTTGCGCGTAACAAACTTCACTTGACGCAGTCTTTCCTTTTTCAATGGGTCAATATGTTACTTTCGGTTTTTTATGAATGGATTGTTATGGCGAATGGAGGAGTAATAAAAAGTGATATGTAGCTATGAAGTAGATAGTACAGTAATAATAATAAGAAGTGATCGTATTTTCTGCTTGGAGGAGGGAGGAGCCTTCTTTTGATTTCTTTCGAGATGCGAGCAAGCCAAACAAACCTTTATGTGCCCGGGAGGTTGTACATTTCATTAGGACCTCATTCACCATCATCACAACATCGCCTACTAGCTAGCTAGCACAGTAGACTACTGGTAGAGTAGAGTAGTAGACTACTCGAGTACCATGTAGGTACGAGTATTAGTCTACTCGGCGGAAGTAGAGGTCGATTCAGCAAAAGAAAATTACACTAGACTACTAGTATAGTAGTATAGTACTGTACTACAGACCCTCTACTAGACTACTAGCTAGTACCACCATGCTACAGTACAGTTCATCAAAGCTGGACTTGACAACAAAAATGCCAATGGAGCAATAGACCCTACCTGAACTGCTACACAGTAGTAACCAGTTCAATTCGTTGTGCACCAAAATAGGAAGTATCCGCCATGGCAAAAATATTGTTCTTACACTATCAAATGCATTCAGTGGGGTTCGAACCCACGCGCCCTGACGGACAGTGGATCTTAAGTCCAACGCCTTAGACCACTCGGCCATGAATGCACGGTGTAAACTAGCAAAATTGCGGCAAAATGTAATTTAGAAACATTGTATATAAAAGAAAAAGGAAGGACGGGAATAATTATTGTGAAAACTTTTCACAAAACACAATACATCTTCCCAGGAAGATTCACAACTTCACAACTGTACAAGTTGTGGTGTGATAACCAACCGATTATCGAGTTTTGTTTGTGCATAATATTCAAAGGTTTGTCGCGCACGTCATACAGTACAGTAGTACTACCAAGGACAAGAACGGAAAGAAGTTGCTGTAGTTCGACACGTTGCAAAAAAATGGATAAACCCTAGTCGTACCTGTGACCCATCTTGTCTCCCAGCACGAATCAGCAAAACGATTTTTGGATCCCACGCAACCAAAAAGTAAGACTGCTCTCAATTTGCTTGTGAGGGAATCAGTGTCCCTTTTATAGGATAAAAATAAAACAAAACACTAGACTAATAGACGGGTTATATTTTTTGGAAATCGACAACGACGACGACGTCATGAGACGAGACGAATTACGCGATGATTCCTGGGTCATCGTTGCCAGTGTAGGACCACCACTCGGTGACCAAAAACTTGTGCCTCGTAATGGTATTGCCGTTCTATATTCGATTGGGACGACTCAAGCAGCCCCCTGGTGGAGACTTATCGTAGGATTCTCACCACGAAGCGCACCTCTTCATTCTAGAACGTCCCACGCAAAGTGCCTTTACTGGAAGTCGTTGATGACTGGAACGGTAGGTGATTCAAGTGATTCAGTCACTGTATCTACCACAGTAAATGCTGAACAGAACAGTGCAGCACAGAAAGAAGATTGCCATACGTCGTTACAAACGTTCGCAGCAACAACTCGTCCTTTTCAGCACCAGAACCAACAAGACACACATCTTGCCCACGAAGCAAAGAGAGAGCATGGCACGGTCAGTACAGCAAAAGGTCTTGGAACAATTCAGTTCGACCAAGAACTGTTCTGGTCAGCTATGATTGATACCGATCCCAAAATCAAATACTTGGAACAAGCGGTGCAACACTGTAATCACATTTACGGCGAAAATCATGTCGCAACCATTGAGGCATTACTTGAACTCGGAAAGGCCCACGGGAAAATCGAGAACTACGCTCGTGCCGAAGTAGTTTTGGAATTTGCCCTACTCCAAGCGAGGCGAGCTGCCAACAGCAGAAACGATTCGAACAAGCACCTCCTGGTTGTTGCGTCTGCTATGGAATTTCTCGCTTGGTGCGTATCACGTCAGTCTCGGTCCAATCGGGCTTCCAAAGAGACCGAGACACGAGCGATCAAGCTTGCACAAAAAGCATTCCTGATTCGATCTCAAAGTCTCGGTGCTTATCACATCGATACGGTGGAATCATTAAACGTTTTGGCTGGGATCTTTCGTCGCTGTCAGAAGCTTCATCGAGCTTGCAGAGCCTACATGGAAGTGTTGCGCTTGCGTCGAATGATATTTGGTCTCCACCATCCCAGTGTGGCAATAGCTGTCCACATGCTAGGTCAGACATACACAGAGATAGGAGATTATTCCATGGCTCGTCGCTGTTTCCTTGATGCCAAACATATCCTCGCCGAGGTATTGGACCTCCCAACGACGAATCCATCTTTGAGGGGTGTTCTCGACGACCTCGCATTCATTCGACGCTTATCCGATGAAGCATCCTTCGTTTCACTATGACATAAAAATTAGTCCAGCAGCCAGCATACCTCCTGATGAACTATCAGCGTCTTTCCTCCACGCCTCTACGCGACTCGCTCGGTGCCATCGGCGACGACAAGACATTGTTGCGTCTCGACGCCGTTCTCCACTACGTTAGCTACAATTAAAAGACAACGACCGAAAAATAATCGTACGACGATTAAATGATTAAAAACTGCAATTATTGGTACCTGTAAAGGTACGTCACGTAGTGGTAGAGAGAGCACTAGGCTTCTCCAGGGTAAGGGGGTAGGAGAGCCACGAGGACTCTCCTAAAAGGGATATGAGAGGCCGCAGAGGTTTATGGGGAATTTGAAGTGGCCAGAGACACATGGATTAACTTTTTGAAGACTGATGACAAGGTTGACAGTGGGACGTTCAGCATGGGTGGCTCAGTTGCAAGAGAGGCACCATATAGCATATAGGGGAGAACCACAGTACTCCCCATCCATTTCTCAGGTGTCTTTAGGCTTTGAGCTTCCATCCACAAACATGACAGCATCATTGGGGGATGGAGGGTATACTCTCCAGCCAGCCATCGTTGACTGTCCTCTGCAACCTCAGCACTGCATTATAGTCCCCATGGACTTAGCTTACTACTGGACTAACTCATCCAGTCATCATTGACTGCCCTCTGCAACCTCAGCACTGCATTATCGAGTCGACGCGAAGGAGCGTCTTGCCCACAATGGGAGGTGGTGTGAGCTCGATCTTGGTGATTGCGTCTAGGATGTCAAACTTGTCAATGGCAACCATCGTATCGAAGATGATGGGTTTGACAAGAGCAAGTTTGGGCGAAGCCATATCGGAGATGGCTTCCTAGATGTCGAAATTGTCAATGGCAACCACCGTATCGAAGACGATGCGTTTGACAAGGGCAACCTTGGGGGAAGCCATATCGGAGATGGCTTCCAGCATGTCAACCTTGTCTATTGCCACCATCGTATCGGAGACGATGGGTTCCGCAAGAGCAAGTTTGGGCGAAGCGATATCGGAGATCGCTTCCAAGATGTCGGACTTGTCAATGGCAACCATCGTATCGAAGACGATGGGTTTGACAGCAATAGCAACTTTGCTCGAAGCGATATAGGAGATCGCTTCGAGAATATCAAAGGAATCCACGGCCGTCATGGCCTCTTCCAAGAAAGAAGAAGTACAAGCGGGAGGAGGGGGAGAAGGAGACGATTCGACGACCGCGGTGGTGGGGGTTTCGATGGTCATAATTTTTTTCTCCTCCTCGTTGGATTTCCGGGCCGTCTCGAAAGCGTTGGCAAGAAGAGCCTCGCCACTCGACTTGGAAACGGGTCCGACGCGTTTGGAAGCCTTTTGACAGGCAACTAAGAGCGTTTCTCTGCTGGAGTGGGCTTTGGATCACGGAGAAGGGTTGTTGGTTAATAAATTGACTGTGGAATTGTTTTTGGGCACCATTGTTTTGGAAGAGCTTGATGGATCCTGCAAGAGGAACTCTTCCTTAACGGCTTCGACAGTAACGTCGGCCAATGCGGCAGCAAAGGGCTCATAACAATTTGCTGCAGGTGCGAATGGTTGATCTTTGTCCTCGAAAATTCTCCGCCATGACAGATCAATTCGGGGCAAAGGCTTGGCAATAGAAGCATTGCGAATTCAAAGAATACTTTTTCACGGCAGAGAGAGCACGAACCGACGAAGGAATACGAGCAATGTTCTGATAAATTGTGTGGCCTATATGTAAAACGAGATAATTTCAATTTGATCCCGATGGTTTGTGCGGGAATGACGAGATATGCTCAATTGCAATTGCAATTACAAAAAGCACCTGCATCGTAACGGCCAGATGCAGTCCTTTGCAGACACGTTCGATAACATGATATGGTTCTGTCGAATGATATTTTGTATTTTGCATACTTCATTCTTTTTTCCCGTTTTGCTTACGACGATGATTCGCCAGCAGTCGCAGGAAGAGCCGCTTTTTCTCTGGCATTCTTCTTGTCTTGGTACATCGGTGCCAACCTCCAATCTCCTCGTTCCCATCCCAAGTATCCCAAAAAGACTACCAGGGTACCTAATTGTGCCATGACACGTGCACGCATCATCTTTTGACTGCGCACGGCATCCTGATTTTTGAACGAATTAATGCCACTCACCAAAAAATATGCCGTAGCAGCACATCCAATGGGTACCAGTGGTTGTTTCGTGAACTGCGGTTGTTTTGTAGAGTTTAGATTTTTCCATTTGAAATAAATGGGATTTTGCGAAAAGAATTCCGTCGAATAATACAAAATATATGTAGTAGGACGACAGGGAAAACCATGATGAGATGAAATAATAATAATAATAATAATTTATTTAATCAACCAGTGCATTTCCTCTTCCTCATACCTTTCGATACAATTTATCGCTGGTGGATTCGATCCTGGCCAAGCCCGGAGGAGCGTCTCCTTTTTTGGAAAGAGCCGAAGGAATTTGTCCACTTGGCAACGAATGATTCCCTTCCATGGAGGTGTACTGCGAGCTGAAGGGTGCAAATGGTAGTCCCATGATGAAAGGTAGGTGACGTGTGCGAGATTAATATTTTCTTGCGGCAAAAGCGGCTGGACAAGGTCGATGGTTCTCGTTTGCTACAGGCTCTTTCTCTTTCCTTTGATGATGAGAGAGGAACCAGCTCCAATAAATTATGGAAAACGTTGACACACCATCGAGATTTGATAGGGTTTTGTGAGTGAATCATCAGCAACTGAAATCTTTGATTGCTACGGCGGATGATATAAGACGCACATTAGTTCAGAAAATCTTTTTTCGTATTACAATATTACGGGTAGGTGGTACCCAAGGACAGACAGTAATTCTTAGAAGCAGTACCAGGTAACAGTACGGGCTCGCTCTAGTTTACCAAGAATAGACCCTGCTGAACTGAAATCTTGATACAATGGGCAGGCGCTTTTTAATTGTTTAGTTCGCACTCAGTGTAGTAGTAACCAGTGTGCCAGCGAGTTTTCCACTATTCGCCAAAACACAATAGTGTTCCTCTCATTGTAATTTCGGAGACGATGCGCACACAACGTTGATCGCATCACAGGGGAGCCGCCGCCACCGGCCACATGCGAGCTCCATCTAGAGCCTAACCTTCTCTCTGAAAAGAGAAGCTTTCACAATAAATAAGAAGACAGAGAGGCGAAAAATATTCAGCACTATTGACATACTGGTGCACAGCTTGTTATTCCAGCATACAATCCCAAAGACTCGCTCGAGATTTTCGATACTGACCCTCTTTTCTTCGACGACCCATCTACAGTGGGCCCATTCCTTTCCCGCTCACAAAAAATAATGTCATTCATATTTAGCGCCAGAGAAACAACATAATGTAACTGCTAGTAGCAAATACAATTACGGCCCCCCTCTGCTTTCCTATAAATTTGTTTACGCGCTGTTTCTGACGATACCGTATCTATCTAATACCGTCACTAGTAGGCTAGTAGTCGCCTTGAGTAGTAGATATGGTGGAACTATGAATCATTTCCATTAGAAAATTTTGAAAGCTGCGCACATTATTCTTTATGATTGATGTGATCATATGAGGCCTTTCCATCGTCCAACTGCTGTCGCGATCAGAAGTGGTAGGTCTCTTGTTCTAGTAGCTACCAGTTGACGCTATTAGTCAACTAGATGTACGGTAGGATTCTTATAGGTAAAATAATGAGACCTAGGTCTCATTTTGGAGGTAATAGCAGCCAATCCTGAGTAAATCAGTAGGGTTACTTGAAGTAGGGTAGTAGCTACTCGGAGTAGCTAGTAACTGTAGCGCATAAGAATACTATTGTTATTCGTTCCCTGGTGAACGATAAAGTGGACTCTGTGTACCATGGTAGAATTGCCCAGGAAATTTTACTACTAGCTACAGGCCTCACTAGGTATGGTACTAACTTGTACTGGTAGCACTAGTACATGGTCGAGATGAAGATCTCAGTCTTGGTGTTACTCCACCACTACTACTACTACGATAGTACCTGGTAAATCATTAATACTGCACTACTGGTAGCTACTATATTAAGTGTAGTAGTACCATACTCTACTACTAGTAGTATTAGTACCAGGTACCTGGTACCAGCTACTACCAGGTACCAGGTACCCTGGTATTTATTTCATACTAGTACCTGTAGACGAGTTCGGGGGTCTTTTTAGCGAGTTCCATTGTACTAGACTACTGTACCACTACCAGGTAGCTATTAGTAGTAGAACGTCTATGCGAGGTACCACTAGGTACCTACTAGTATGAACTAACAATACCAGTACTAGTAGTACCATACTACCTGGTACCAGGTACCCTGGTACCTGGTACTATTTCTGGTGCAGCAGAATGAATAGGCCTGACAAAGAATGCGCAAGCTTACCGTACTACCACTAGGTTGGAAGTTGTACCAGGTATCAAAAAATTACCAGGTATGATCTCCGACTTAAAGAAGCGGTCATCATTTGATGTTCCATCACCGGCATCAATAAATACTTTGTCCATGCAAGATCAACAAGAAATTACCATAATAAATAGAGAGTACGATTTGTTCCATTGAGCTCCTTTTGAAGTCGTAATATAATTTTTTTATCGATCACAAATAATAAAATACTGTTCCTGTTCCTGGTACCTGTACTTACTACTCAGAGAAATTGTGCTTTGACCCCCAAAATTGCATAAGACGCAAGACACACAACATACAACATTATTAAAATTTCCTTTGTTTCTACCAATTACGTCGTCGCCACCACCAACACCACCGCCGCCGCCACCACCACCACCACCACCACCACCGCCGCCACTAGCTGAATAATACAACTAAAACAATAGGATAATTCACAATGAACAAACTCAGCAAACTTGTGGAAACAATTGGCAATTCTCTGCGCGCGCCTGCCAAACGCAATTGCTCCATCCAGAAGGAGGAGATCGATATCGATCAATTAATGGAACAGCTGGAAGAACAAGAGGGCAACTTTTTTAATGAAGATGAGTTTTTGGAGATTGATGTGATTACCGTCGACCAGTTAGCATTTGAAGATAGGTGGGAAGATGCTAGTGACATTTCTCTGGATTTTAGTGTTTCGCCAGAAATAGATGATGTTGACGACGACAAGGACGACGAAGAATCAAGTCTACTGTCTGCCGGCAGAGAAGAAGAATTACTTCAGATCATCGAAGACGAAATCAGACCAACCAGAAAGAAGTTCACGCATCAAAATAAAGGTGTTTATGCCAAACGGGCTCCAGTACCAGAGGTACCTACGGCAAAAGGAACCCCACGACGAGTATCCTTGAGCCCAAGTGCAGCATAAACCAACAGACGTCTCCCTTAGCCTATTTTAAAAAGATGCATCCTGCACCATCACTTATTTGAGCATATAATCTGTGCACAGTCACATTTACAACTTATAAATACATTTTTGTGTAGATATAGCGGCGTTTAATAGATAAACAAAGCCTTTCAATGCGGCGTCCTGCAAGTTAGGGAAAAGTGGCGTTGAGGAGCGATAATGATCCGCGATATTTTCAGTAAGTGCTACTTTTCAAATGCAAGAAAGCCCGCCTCTCATTGAAGGATCAACCTAGACTATTGCAGCAAGCTTCGTGAATGCGGCCAACGGATAGACTATGCGACCAACGGATTGACCATACCCTCCTAGCTGCACTACGAAAAAAAGGACAAGCTTTGCTCTGCGAACGATACGCGAGATGAATGAAGAGTGCGTCGCTGCAGAAAAGATGCAGCACGATTAAAGTACAGACTCTGTATCTTCTATTCGTAAAAGTTCACCAGGTACGTCCCTGAAGAAAAACCAAGCAAGATCCTTCACTTGACCGTTCCATGAGAGAGAGGCGAATGGAGCTGGTGGGCTGCTAACTTGGTCTTACTAGGTTCTCAGGCATACCATTTTTGGAAGGGGATTTTAAACTCTCTTTTCTTTTGAATCCCTTCGACTGGGAAAATGAATGTTTAATGTTACAGGCAGATCGTCCATGCGTAAATAGCATGCTCCACGATACTTGAGACTGGAGATTGCAAAATGATGGCTATTTCTTTTTATGGTTCGCTTGACAAAATATAGATATGTCAATCAACTGGTCTTCTAGTGTAGCCTATCCTACCATGCGTTCTATCAAATAATGAAGAAGGCCTAACGAGATAGCCTCGTCTTGCAATAATAATGTATATTCCATGATTTGTTTAATCTACTACTAGTAGTCTACTCTAGTCTAGTACAGTAGTCTAGCCTAGTCTACTACTTCTACTAGGGTCTAATTAATTTTGGAACACAATGGTTTGCTACTAGTAGTCCTACTCTCTCATGTTCGTGGACAAAACTTCGACTGGTAAATACGTCATTATTTTTTTGTCCTTGCTACCAGGTACCTACTACTACTCTCTACTCTGAAGTAGTTGTCTACTCTAGTAGCTAGTAGTGGTAGCTAGTAGTAGTACTACTACTAGTAGCTACTCTAGTAGCTAGTAGTCTAGTAGAGTAGTAGCTAGTAGTAGTAGTTATTCCTACTAGTAGTAGTATACTAGTACTACTAGTAGTAGTACTACTCAGCAGCCCACCAGTAGAAGAATTGTACTCTAGTAGTACTGCCTAGCTAGCTCCAGCCAGCAATAATACTCTCTCTCTCTACAACCAGTAGATAGCTAGTAGCAGAGTTCCATTCCCTTTTGAATTTTGATTCCTTACCAGGTACCATGACCTCAACCCAAATGAATGACGCAAATAATCTAAGCCAATGAAAAGCTCCTATTTGCTGTTTACAGAGTCGAATGAAAGCACCCACGCCATTCAAAAATGCCACCACAGCAAGGGAATCTTCGTCGCAGAGATGTTCCAAGAGGAGGAAAATGCATAAACTAGACTAATACTAAAACTAATAATAACAACATTGGTCATTGCTTTTTCTAAAGCTCTATCCAGTTTTTACTGAACCTTTCTTTGCGTGCACTACCAATATATTATTGCAGTTACCCTTCACTCATCAAAGCATCAAAGATGGCAAAGCGATACAATGAAAAGAAGCAAAAACAGATGGAACAGGCGATCGAGAGAGAGCTTGCAACGGGTCAGGATAAAATCGATATCCAAGGTACAATGCAAAACGATTTAAAGGCATCGGCCATGGGAGAAGGCGAACAGGAATTGTTCGAAAAGAAAATGTCCAAGGAAGAAAAGAAGGCTGCCGCCAAAGCTGCACGTGAAGCCAAGAAAAAAGCCAAGGTAACTTCACAGATTTGTTTAGTTGTGGTACTTTGTTTTGTTTTATTCGATGAGTACTACAGATGTTAGTAGAGTTGGTTTTCTGTTTTCTACCAGTTTGGGGGAAAAATTCTTCTCACTCAACCAGTTTGTCCCTGCGCTCTTTCTCTCTCTCTCTCTCTCTGTGTGTGTGTGTGTGTGTAAACACACGAAACCTGCCACAACTGTTCAAATCAAATAATGATGAAATCAACAGGAGGAAAAGAATGGAGACAAAAAAGGCAAGAAAGAAAAGACAGAAGAGGAGGAAGAACCTCCGGAAAAAAAGCAAGTGGATAATGTAAAGGCAGCATTGCAGTCGTTAGATGTAGACGAGGTGAAAGATGCCAAGCGCGAAGAGGCACTGGAGCAATTGTCTCAAGATAATATTAACGTCACTTACGAGAGCAAGAAAGGGGCCCTACACGCCAATACACGCGATATCAACGTCGACGGAGTCACGGTCACCTTTCACGGAAAGTCTCTCATTGAAGATACGTCCCTGGTCATCAATTATGGTAATCGATACGGGTTTATCGGGCCCAATGGATCTGGAAAGTCAACCATCATGAAAGCCATTGCCGCCAGAGCTATTCCCATCCCCGATGCCTTGGACATTTACTTTTTGGATTCCGAGTATCCCGCTCGAGATGACATTACGGCTCTCCAGGCTGTCATGGAAAGTAACGACGAAGTGGCCATATTGGAAGCCAAGGCGGAAGCCCTGAACGATGCCATGGCAGATGCCGACGAGGAGCAACAGGCAGAAATTCAAGTGAATTTGGAGGCTGTTTACGATCGTCTGGATCAACTCGATGCTTCCACGGCCGAATCGAGAGCGACGTCGATTTTGCACGGTCTCGGATTTACTTTGGCGATGCAGAGCATGAAGACGTGCGAATTTTCGGGAGGTTGGCGAATGCGTGTAGCCTTGGCTCGTGCTTTGTTTTTGCAACCAGAATTGTAAGTCGTTCTTCTTCTGTTATTGTTTTTGGAGCAGTGTGGGATTTTTCTTCTTCAATTTTGTAGTCTAGTGGCATGTGACAAGCAATCTCACACACAAATTCGTATCTTTTTCTTCTTCTCTCCAAACATTAGTCTTTTGCTGGACGAGCCCACAAACCACTTGGATATGGAAGCTGTCATGTGGCTAGAGGACTATTTGTCCAGCTGGGAACGAATCCTGTTCTTTGTGTGTCATTCACAGGATTTCATGAACAATGTCTGCACCAATATCGTGCGATTGGATATGACCTACAAAAAGCTGCGTTACTACAGTGGTAACTACGATACCTACGTCCAGACCAGACGCGATCAAGACATGGTCCAGTGGCGTCAATACGAAGCCGAGCAGAGAGATATTGCCGAAATTAAAGATTTCATTGCTCGATTCGGTCACGGTATGTTGCTCTGTTGTACTATTTTAGTACTGTTCTGTAGTTTGGATGCCGTCCCTGTTTGTGAAGCATCTGACGCGTGGTTCTTTTATTTCTTTGTTTTAAATTTCAACTCATGTGTACAACAAAAGGTACCGTCAAGATGGTTCGTCAAGCCCAAGCTCGCGAAAAGCTGTTGCAAAAGAAATTGGAAGCTGGACTGACGGAGAAACCCGAACAGGATCCCGAGTGGGATTGGAGTTTTCCAGATGCCGGTGATCTTCCGGTGCCCGTGCTGTCCATTGAATACGTGAGTTTCGCCTATCCTGGTGGACAAGAATTGTACTCCAATGTCGACTTTGGCGTGGATTTGCAAACTCGGGTCGCTCTGGTCGGACCCAACGGAGCTGGAAAAACTACCATGTTCAAGCTCATGACAGGTAAATTACAGCCCACTCAGGGTCAAATCAAGAGGAATATGCATCTCAAGATTTCGAGCTTTACACAGCATTTCGAGGATAAGCTGGACTTGACCATGACTCCCATTGACTTTTTCAAGCAAAAGTTGATGCCAGATCAGCCGCTGGAAAAAATTCGTCCTCTACTGGGCCGGTACGGTTGTTCGGGTGATATGCAACAGCAGGTAATGGGACAATTGTCGGCGGGACAAAAGGCTCGTATCGTCTTTGCTATTATTGCGCACGAAAAGCCGCATTTGCTCTTGCTGGACGAACCTACCAATCCACTGGATATGGAATCGATCGATGCCTTGGCACGTTGTTTGAAAAAGTTTCGTGGAGGTGTAGTAATGATTTCGCACGACATGCGCTTGATTTCTCAGTGTGCCGAACAGATTTACATTTGCGACAACAAGAAGATTACGCTGTACAAGGGAGACATTATGGACTTTAAGATGCAAACCAAAAAGGAAAACAGCAAGAAGTTGGCGCAACATCAGAACGGATAAAAAAAATGTACAACGCTGATGATGTCGGCCGTGGTTAGCGTCAGCAGCAGCTTTTCTCATAACTCGGAATGTTTCTTCCCGACCAACTCGTATTTTTTTGCCACAAGGACAAAAGTAATAGAGCGTCATTTAATATTTGTTCTAAATCGGTGCATTGTGACTATTTTTTCATCCTGCAGGGTAGAGTTGTAGCTCTACTTTTAGCTTCTAAGCTTGACTTCGACTAGCTAGTAGTAGAAGTAGTAGTCTACTACTCGAGTAGTAGCTAGCAGAGTGTAGAGCTGTCTCTGGTAGTATTGTATTGGTTGTTTTACTGTACGTACCTGGTATGTAGCTAATACTCACTCGGAGTCATGTACCTGGTAGTATGTGGAATTGATTTCACGCAATTATCCTCATCCTTACTTGCCTCTGAGAATCGATCAGCTAGGAAGGTCAAAGATGGATCGTGCGGACAAGCAGGCGAGAGCAAGCCTTCCACACTCTTGGAGAGGTATTGAAACTTTGTTGTTGTTTTTAGTTGCAGCAAGTGTCATTGTTGGTCTTGTCAAAACACAGGTCTACATGCCTCATCGAAGTCAACACTAAGTAGCAGCTACTACGGAGTACTCTAGTATCTAATAACTCTGTGCAGTCAATCATATTATAAGTAGGTTTACTGCAGTGGAAAGCAAATTCGTGCTAAAGAAGAAATAGAGAGAGAGAAATTTGAAAAGGATACCGTGAACAACAGTAATTAATTCGTTGTCGCTGTCCTGACTAGTAGAAAATCCAGAACTCAAGGTTTTTTTCATCCCCAAAACCTAAAAGCAACTCCAAAAAATAACAGCAGGATGTCTCTTCCCTTCATTCCGTACTTTATTGACTATACGGTCAAGAATCAGAGCAAGACGATTGGTGTTTCCAAAAAGAGAGTCACCTTCAAATTTGGTTTTGCCAACCGCCAAGCCGTGGACGATGGTTTGGTTGGTGCGCACTGTCGCGGCAGCGAACACGAAGTGGTCTTCGTGTGGAGCTTGAACTCTGGGAAACGACACGTCATGCTCGACGGTAAGGACGTGCACTTTAGCAGCAGCGGTCAGAACGGATGGACCTCCGACCGGACCTGGCAGCACGTCTTTAGTCTCAAGGTGCCCAATTACTCTGGAACCTTTCGCTGTCATTTGATCAGTCAGCCTGCACCGCAGGGCTCTAATGTTCGTCCCTTTGATCTGAGGGTGGGCGGAGTTTCCATATTCAAGTTTAATCAGATTTATCAGTTGGGAACTCCCCAAATGACGGTCCGAAAACCCGGAGGAAGTCGCGCTTCCTACAATGGTTCCGGCGAACAAGATGAGCCCATGACGGCTGAGGAGCGCCGTCTTTTGGCAGCGGCTCGACTGGAATCTCTGAAGGAATTCGAAAAGCAGCAACATCGATCTGGTGATAGTGGTTTCCCTGGTAGTGATGATTCTCCAGCTGGAAATGGAACAGCGGATCTATTGAGCTTTGATGCTCCAACACCAGCTCCAACACAAGTGCCGCAAGGGATGCCCAACCAAATGGTTTCGAGTATGACCTTGGGATCTGAATTTGGTTTGCCTCCACAGCAGCAGCAACAACAGCAACCGCCATATGGATATCCTCAGCAGCAACAGCATCAGCAACCCAATTATGGTGGTGGTTATAGTGCACCACAAGCCCAAGGTGGATACGGCAGTCCACCTGGTCAAAGTACCTTTTCGGGATCGACTTCTACCTATCCTGCTGGAAATACAAGTGCCATGACACCCTACCAAGGCAGTCAAGCTTCTATTCCAGGATATTCATTAGGAAATAATTCCTTTGCGGGAGGAGCCAGCACCAATTTCTTTGGTGCAGTGTCGGCGGACCAACCGCCCCAGCAGCAGCAGTCCTTTGTCCCTTCAACGGATCCCTATGGTCAGCCTCCAGCGGATCCATTTTCGACAGCACCACCACCGCAGCAAACGTCCTACCAACCGCCAGCCCCTGCTCCTTTTCAGCAGCAACAAGGATACGCAGGCGGGGGATACCCACAGCAGCAACAACCACTACAAAGTCCCACTGGCACCCAAGCTAGTTTTGGAACGTACGGTAGTGCTCCGACATTTGCTCGTCCCCCGCACCAACAACAACAACAACAACAACAACAGCAACAACCTAACTACGGACAGCAGCAACAAAATCCATATGGTGCTCCTCCGCAGTATCAACAACAACAATATCAGCAACCTGGTTTTTAGATGAAGATAAATGCATGGACTGTTGCAGTATTGCCATCTTTTTAATGCCGAATCATGCATTCTTTGGTACATTGCTACAATACTCTTCAAAAAACTGCTTGCTGAATGCAACTTTATCAGTATTCATCCAATCATTCTCTCTGTTCACATCCAAGAAATTTGTTCCGTCCATTCTCTCTACATTTGGTTTTCCATACACATACTAGTCACTCAACACACACCACTCGACATTGCCAAACACAACCCATAAAATAGTTCACAATAAAAGCAAAAAATTAACGATCTTGTGTTGGTGTAGAATGGTTAAGAAAAGAAATATGTCATTTTGCTTGCTGGGATTGACTTTCAGATTTTGCTTGCAATGTTGTCTTGGTAGTTGCTTTTGATTCCTTCTTCGTAAGTACGATGAGGTAGACCACCTTCTGTCAAATTGTAGGCTGCATTGAGAGCTCGCCAATCTTTCATGGTGAGCGACAAGACATATTGATACGGACGCTTGTCGTTCCTGCCTTCTCCGCCCTCTCCATTTTCTTCATGTTGGATCACGTTGCGAATGTACACGAGGTCATCAGATCCTTTTCGCATCCCAGCGACTCTTTGTTTAATAAGCATACTAAAGTTCATGAAATTTTCAATCGTCTGGGTGTAGCTCTTGGGATTTACTAAAAAGGGAATCATGTCAATCTCGTCATCGTCGTGTGTTGCGAGGGTTTGCTTTTCCGAGCCATCACTGCCAGCTGCTTCATTTGTTATCGCAGATCTTGCAGCACAACGAGCTGCTTGACACTGTTCCTTCAGAGCTTTCTTCATAGTCTTCAACTGTTGTGATACAGCGTCAATGCCTTCAGAGCTAGAATTGGGACCAGAAAAGTCTTTAGCTTCCAACGGTTCTTCCACGATATCTTCTCCATCCGTCGCTCTATGGCAGCATCGACGTTTCTTTTTCGCTGGTTTTGTTTGTTCGTCGGACGCTATCATCAGGTTCGTTAGGAACACGACATTCGATGGAACTGATTTATAGCATACACTGGCATTCTGACCGAGGCTTTTCCAGTCTAAAATTCGTTTGCCGTTAGTATCCACGTTACCGAAATGAGCCCTCAGTGATTTGACAAAGCGGTGACTATCGTACTGCAATGGCTGTTGCAATGGCAGAAATAGTAGAAGTGAGTATATTGCAATTGGATATCCGAATGCAGTCCACGATAGAACAAGAATCAAAAAGCAATACAAATGAGGCGTACCGCTATGAAAGCATTCACGTGTTTCGCTACCAACTTTGCTCGAGCAACGAAAATTTCAGCATCCATTTTCAGCTCCCGTGTGTGTTTTACCTTCTTCAAGAGACGGTTATTGATATCCCTTGCAATTTGACACTCGTCTTCCACTCCGGTACCAATCGTGCCCTCTTCAATGGCTTTGAGGGTTTTTCGCTGCTGTCTTCGCAGCTCTCTCCTACGATGCAGACTATTGTAATCCACTACATGCATGAAATTTTTATGTGAGCAAAGCGAGTGCAGGCATTCATTCGCCCACTACTGAGCTTGGGCATTTTCACGCAGTCATACACATACCAGTTTTCTCGGCAATGCCGTCATCGTCCGATCCCTTCGATTTTGACATAATTACATTAAAATGTTATATTTTGCTCCAGTACTTTTTATGATTTACGCTTTTGAACGTTGTGTTGTTTAGACTAACATAAAAGAATGAGCGTGTTTTGAAAAACTTTAACTTGCGTCGCTACGTGGACTTGTTTCTTCTTCCGCTCGAGCAAAAAGCGCTGTGATTCACCAGTTCGTGATTCGCTATTTGTTTCTGCAATCGTTTCTCAATTTTGACATCCTCCTTCCCCATTTTGTGATTAAAAGCATTAATTCTGAATCGAGTACGTCCATTTCCCCAATCAAATGAGTACACTACACTGAAGTTTGACCTGTCCTGTCTGTCGCCTACCAACACGAATTCATTTTTTTGCCTGCTACTGTTCTTCAAAATTCCCGAGTTTCAAGGCAAAGTTGTGCATGTACATATCAAATTGGTACGGCTGCCGAACATCCAAAAGGTGACGATAATCTGCAATGATTTGTCGTTTTTGTTGGTACTCGCTATCTGATTCGTTCAATATCCGTTCTATGTCGTTGTAAAACCTCTGTCTTGTTATGGTATCGTCCGGGACCTTCCAGGTCATTGGCACGAGATGAGACATGTTCCTCCACGGAATAAAATCGGGCAGTATGTCGTACTGCATTGCATTGGTAAATATTGGAACGGTATCACTCAGCAGCGTGTCCATGAGTCGGTTGGCTCCCAGCGTATCGCCCGGGGCATGAAAGCCATATTTGGCCTGTGCCAGTGCTGGGCATTGTGGTCCAGGACCACATCCTGAGACCGAGTAATGAGTTTTGATATTGGTATTGTTCCCATTGTTCAGCCAATTGCATATCCGTTGTCGAACGATGAAAGACTTGCCACGAGACCAACTCGTAATAAGTGCGAAATCGTCCGTCTTATGTACATTTTCCCACGGGGAACAGGCCTGCCCAACGTAGGTTGCTGGAAATTGAATCCGAGCTCCATTTTTTACCAGTTCATCCTCGAATCGACTCCCTTCAAATCCCACAAAGCTGCAATTAAAAAGGGCATGATGCGGCTCCAGCAGTCGTTTCCAATGACTGTCTACTACGATATGATCTCTTCCGTGGTGACGTTGATAATAAGGAGATTCTGTCAAAATTTGGTGGACGTGTTCCAGCAATTCCAAATTACAGCGACCATCGAGGCACAAATTAGATCGCTTCATTTTGGTTGCCAATGCATTCAAGAGCGTTGGAACGAAAAATAGCTTTGCTTTGGTGGGATCTCGCGTCCGCATAGGATGTCTCTTGGCGTGCATCAGAAACCACCAATCATCCGAATGCTTCCAATGGGCCAAAAAAGACTCCCGGACAAAGGTATGGTTGCCTTCTGTTCGCTGAGGATTGGGATCCCATTTTCCAACTCTATTTTCCAACCTCCAAATGGAACTTGTAGCATTCGTCCAATCCAATCCATTCTCGTAACAGTAAAAGGGCACCTTTAATTGCAGTTCGTAAGATTTTTCCTCTTGAGATTCTTCATTAATCTCATCTTCTCGTCTTAAAGTGTTGCCTGTCCAATATTGGTTTATTTCACTCGTGTTGGCTTTACTGAAACTGACAAGTTGAATGGTGGAAAACTCCAAAATGCACCAGAAGACCAAGCCCACAAGGAGTGTAAACGGCAGCAAATGCCGCGGAAAACTGTAGTTCAGGAAAGTTTGTTTAACCGGGACCGCCGTAAGCATAATCAGTGTGGTTCATCGACAAGGAGCTGAAGCATCGTTTTTGCTTGGAATTGGTTTGTTTTTTTGTCCTCGTTTGTTCATTCTCCCGAGATTCTGGCCACTACCAACTAGTCTACTGTCTTGGTTGTTCAGATGATGGTATTAATAAAAGTTCGGTCATTCATCAATCACTAATCATCGGGATTTACGAAACCCTACCCCTGCCTACTAAATACTGCTACTAGTAGTCTACTACCGTAGCTAGTACTAGACTAGTAGTACTATACTAGAGTAGTACTCCTACACCATAAGAATGCACACCTCCTTGTTTTTCTAATTGCTACCTGGTATACCAAAAAAATCACCGACCCCACTTTCCCCTGCTGCTGGGTGCATTTCCTGGCTCTGGTTTTCGACCAGAACGTCCACGCCGCTGCGCATTCCTTTGAGCTCTTTTCCATTTTTCGTCGTCCGACAAAAACGTCGTCCGTTGGTTACCAAAGCTAGCTCGTCGTCCTGCACCACCCGGAACTGCCAATGTCAGGATGGGGCCCTGCCAGGGAGGTGATGGTGCAAGCTCGGACACGAATCCTGGTCGATTTCTAGCACACAATAGCTCGACCAGTTCGCAGGCTCGGTTCAACTTCTTGCGCTGTGACTCACAATCGTGTCCTTGATCCTTCCAGGTCAAACATTCCTCCATTTGCTTTTCGCCTGTACTAGAAACATTGCTCTTGTTGTCACCGTGTACCTGACTTCGAACAAAGCCGATTAATTTCAACATTTGCATGGCGCCCCAGTTGGAAGCAATCTGCTTCTGAATTGTCGTGTTGGAAAGTCGCAACGTGTGATACTTGGGGTCCTGAGGATGCTGTCGCAGATTAGTGAGAATTGTAGACAGTGTTTTGATGCTTTTGATCGACTGATCATGGTATGGTCCTGTACCAGCCACAGCATCCGCATCATCATTGTTTTCCAAAGCCTTGGCTGCGACAACGAGTTCGTCCTCTCCTGTAGGATCCGCCAACATGGCCTCCAGAATAAATGTACCCGCAAATGAACTGCTGTTGCTACCGCTATTAGTCGCCGTTACTTCATTGGTACCCACCTGTTCGACACGTACATAATGCGGTGATTTGCTGGGCAGCGTCATACGAAGACGGTACGCTCCCAGCAGTAATTCTTCCTTAGCACTACCTTCATCATCATCATCATCATCACGACTTACATCACATCCGGATGATACGGACAGCAAAAACAAATGTCCCTGCCTCGAATAGCGGACGGCAGAAGAATGGGCTTCCACTGTAAAATTATAGTGATCAAAGCTGCGTCCGTACTCGTCCAGCCACCGAATCGTAATGGGCAAAGCTGTTTGATTGTCAAATTCAATACAAACCTCGTGATCTTTCGCGTCGTCGTCCGCAAGAAGAGAACGAACAGCCTGGAATGCCAGAGCCGCACGTGGATCATTTTCGGCGGTGCCGTTGTTGCTGTTGTCGGATTCTGTTGCCGAGGTAGTAGCTAGTGCATTTTTATGATTGGAAAGGCCAAGACCCTCCAAGACAAGCTCGGGAGGAATGAGTTCACCAAACAATCCGTGAGATTCATCGAGAAGTTGTATAGGAGGGATAATGCCACCAACAATACGGGACAATCCACCATCGTCGGCATGCGGCTGTTCTTGGTGCAATGCGTCCATAGAGATGCAGGCAGTAGTAAGCCTTCAATCTTTGTCTACTACTAGTAGGAACAATAGTATTATGATGATAGCTGCTGCATCACGTGTCACGTGAAACAAAAAGAAAATAACTAAATTTTTTCAATGAGCTTGTTGAGGACGGAAAGAACTCTATTCCTAACTTTGCCACTACTACATTACTACTCTACGTACTACACCGGGCAGTAGCCATAGTACTCTACTAGCTACTCTACTAGAGACTACAATTATGTCTAGCTAGATAGTATGCGACGAGAAAAGTGCTGCAGCTACAGCGAGTGAGGCTGATGCATTTATACCCTTCATCCTCTCTAGTCTAACAGACTAGTAGATCAGAAAATTGAAAATTGAATTGCTTCCCATGCATCTCTGTTTCGACAATTATAGGATTTTGGATGTACTATTTTTGCAAAGAGAGAAGCGCAGGGGGGGGGGGACCTCTGTGCGGCTGTCATCCGCACAGGTGGGCCGCGTATTGTTCGGGGGTATATTGGCAATCCTGCCTGCTCCTCCTCCTATCTGCACTCTTGCGAGTGATAGCTATTCGTAGTGAGTGCAGCAGTCCTTGTAGCCATTTTGAGAGGCAGACAAAAACTGCTGCACAACATGATTAGTGAACTGTACCAGGTACGTACGTTACCTGTTGATGGACAAAATAAAATGCTTCAAGCCGAGCTAACGTCACAGAGTAGGTCTAACCAGAATTATTATTGACGGATTCTCATTTGAGAGTTTGGAAATACTGACATTTTCGGTGTATTTATGGCGAAGCTAAAAGAGCCATTGATAGTACCGTACCTGGTAGTGAAGGGGCCGCTTCGCTCTTCTCTACTAATAATAGAGTACTACTAGTAGTAGACTACCAGGGTACTACTTTAGTACCATACTACCATGGTAGCTAGTCTACTAGCTAGTACCAAGTACTACCACCAAGTACTACCGGTAGTAGTCGTAGCTACCAGGTACCAGGGTACTACTAGTACTGGTAGGGAGTGCATTTAATTACTCAAAGAAGCAACAAGACAATTTATTTAGTTCTCTGATGCCTGGTAGATGCCGACGACATCTGTCAATTGACAACCAAAAGAAAGGACTAATAATTGTAGTACCTGGTACTACCTACTACTACGAGTTGTAGTAGCTGATAATAGCAGTTCCTCGTCTGGTACTACCAGGTAGTAGTAGTACAGCAGTGTCAGAAAGGATCCAAAGGCCTTTCAACGGAGAAAGATACCCGGTATTGGTTTTTTAAATATCCGAGTACCACTCCCCGGTAGAGAGCGCTGCTTAATTACTCGAGTACTATCAGCTGGCAGTAGACAATCAGTTGGGCTGATAGCGTAGTACTACTCACCCAGCAAACGCAAGTGGTAGGTTTCCTACGATGCGCTACACAGATCACCAGTAGTAGACTAGTACCAGGTAGTAGTAGCAGATAGAAGGGAAGTTCCAAGCCAAAAATAAATCAAGTGAAAGCTATTATCATTAATTCGATACAAAACTCTTAAAATACCAAGCCGAATTCTTCTCGATAAACTTCTCTTTGTTTTTCCGGAAGAAGATAAAAAAACGTTCGTAACTTTACAAGAATACTCCGTACAATACTAATAAAGAAAAGAAGGTGGTCTAGTCAAGTGTCATGAGCTCACCACCCATGGCCCTTCCTTCCTCTACTACGAGTAGTATTGCGAACCAAAAGCAGGCGGACTATGCAATTCGTGCCCGATTGTTGAATAGATTGGGCATACACAACTCCCCTCCAACGTCAGCAACTGCAGCTGCAGCTGGTGCGGCTGCTACTTACGCCGTGTCTGCCACTCCCATGACGGCAGCCCAACACCGACGACAACGACTCTTACGAGGTATGGGCGTAGGACACACGACCCAAATAATGCAGATTTCACCTCCCGATGGAAGTGCTGTGCGAACACCACTGCGAGGTGTCGTGTCAATCAAGGAGAAACTCAAAGATGGACAGACGACAACAACAACAACTGCGGCTATGGACATTGATAGGAATGTGATTGTTAGTACCACTACTACTACCACTATGAGTGTGAGTCCCGACCAAGCAGTCAACGCCAGAAAGACGACGCGCAAATTGGGTTTTAGCGATGAAGTGGATGTGGTACCTATTCCTACGCGGTACGAGTACAGTGATCGGATCAAGTCGCGCATCTGGTCGAACCGACACGAACTGCAAGAGAACGCCGAGCGCAACGCACTGGAGTTTGCAGCCGAAGGATGGAACTGGAGAAATGTCACGGAAGACGAAGGCATGTACATATGTTCGTTGAGTGGTGAATTGGTTCATCCAGTACACTGTCAACATTTGGTCCAACAAAAACCGCGACCACCACCATTGCAAAGTGCAGAGGTTGGAGGTCCCGCCCTAAAGCGAGGATCACCCATTCATCTCGAGTAGTTTCAAACAAACAAACACTCGCGCGCACACACACACGACTTTTTTAGGAAACACGTTTTTTGGGAGGTTCAAGATTTTTTCCACCGTTCGCCTTGCCCCCCCCCCCCCCCCCCCCCCCCCCCCCACACCCCCACACAACCACCCACCACAAAAAAAACAAACACCCCATATATCTTTTTTCTTTTTTCCTT
>Ga0100391_1000729_pt1 | contig 37687 bp, 28 predicted proteins | sample CryGeymeta201515_FD_81541 | JGI IMG/M metagenome (GOLD analysis project Ga0100391, IMG submission 81541) | Groundwater microbial communities from Crystal Geyser aquifers in Utah, USA - Crystal Geyser metaG 2015-15 | ecosystem: Environmental > Aquatic > Deep subsurface > Groundwater | place: USA... | reverse complement strand
TAAATGCTATATTAGAGAAAATAAAAGATTTGTGTTATGTAAAATATCCCGGGCATGGCAGATATCTCTGTAACCCTTACAGAGAAATTCTGCCATACGTAGGGTGCTCTTCTCTGATGTAGTTCTTAGTACCAGGTACCTACCAGAAGTACTAGTCTAGCAGTACTACCGGTACCACCCAACTCAGGTAGTGGATGCAGCACTTTTCTACTACAGTACCTGGTAGCAGTAGGCACTAAGAATGGAGGAGTCAAAATAGTACTGTACACGCATGTCAATTCAAACTATGCGAACACAAAGCAGCAAGTGGAAGAGACGAGACCACCACAATTACTCGTACTGTTAGACTAGTAGACTACCAGCAGCGGTACTTCGTTATTTTCATTAATATTCCTTTTTTTAATAAAAGAAGTGTCACTTTGATCAAAATTTATTTTGTCTGCTGGTCAAAATCTTCGAGAATTTTTTTGAATAGACCCTAGTAACTACATAGAGTAATAATTGTAGTCTAGTAACAACTGAAATTGGCAAGAAACCATGTCATACTCCTTTGTTTCCTCGTCACGGGCAGGTGATACTGTCACTGCTGATAATGGGGAGAAACTTTCGAAGGAAAGTTTGAAAAACATTCAAATGACAGTCAGTGAGATGTTTGATTACTGCGCTGCGTAAGTACCTTGCTTTGTGCACTGCGAGGTGCGAGGATATCCCGTCAACATTTTATTTTGAAATTAATTCGTTGCTCACTATTGTAATTGTTTTCCTGCTGCTCGACTTAATACGCTACTACACAGCAAGGACATCGAACTACCTCAAGATTTGAAAGCACGATTGTCTCAAGAATTGGCCATGGAGAATGGGCCCAGCGGTACGAGGAATGGCAGCGGCTTGAATGTACGAGGAAGCCATCAAGACTTTTTGAAATCCACACGCGAAGCTTCCGATGCATCCAAAGCTGTTGATAATGCGCTGATTGAAAAGTTTCGCACTATCAACGAAAAACTCCAAGCCAAGTTGCCCTACATGGAATTACGTCTCCAAGATGTTTCCTACGTTATTACCAATCATTTTGAAGATGATCCCGACAAGAAATCAAAATCGCAGAACGAAAGCGACACCGATGGACCCCCCCGTCGCGCCAAACAGAACATTGAAACGATTCGTTCGTCAGGTGTTCTTCTACGTTTTTTGCGGAAATTGAAACGAGTTGTTACACAGGGCCAGCTGAAAGATTATACACTTGATTCGACTATCATTGAGAATATCAATCTTGTGTTCGAACCAGGCAACATGGTACTTTTGTTGGGTGGACCAGGTTCCGGAAAGTCAACTCTTTTGCGATGCATGTCCGATATTTTACCCAAGGGCAAAGATTATCATCAGGCGGGAGAGGTCACACTGTCGGGTGTTTCAACATCCACTGAAGGCGTCTATTGGCCCAGTCTAGTTGGGTTCATGGATCAAATTGAACGTCTTCATGCCTTTCTGACCGTGTTCGAGACCTGTGAATTCGCTTGGCGCTGTCGCACAGGTGGAACGCACCGTCGTGCCTGGCAGGGGTCAGGACCTGAAATCGATCAAACCATTAAAGAAATGAACGAGTCATTATCTGAGATCCATTTCGTATTGGACATCTTGGGCTTGACACGAGTCAAGGACACTTTTGTCGGTGATCAAAATACAGTTCGGGGTGTGAGTGGAGGAGAAAAGAAACGTGTAACTGTGGCGGGTACGTGACAATATCTAGATGAAATTTCTGCAGGATGGTCGCCTGCAAATCTTGTTTTGCTAACTCTAGTCTTGCCCCCCCCCCCCCAGAAATGATGTGTACTGGAACACCTGTCTTATGCTGCGATGAAATTAGCACAGGACTGGATGGTAAGCCAAGACCTTAATATGACTACAGGCCTTTGAGCTGCAGCAACACAGTGCTGGATTTTTAGTGCAATCATTTTTCTCACGATTTTGACAAATGAAAAAACCTTTTCCAGCCGCAACTACCTACGACATTACTCTACTTTTTGGACTTGCGACCAGAATCTTCAACCGAGTCACCATTGTATCCTTGCTGCAACCACCACCAGAGACTGTGGCAAACTTTGATGAGCTGGTGCTTTTAGGTGACGGTAAAGTCATGTACGCTGGACCAATCGAGGAAGTTGTAGAATATTTCAATGGTCTAGGCTACGAAATTCCCGCGAGGATGGATGTGGCTGACTGGCTTCAGGCACTGCCGGCGCAGGAGGGTCTCCGTTTTTTGAAGAGCGGAGGCGAAGAAGACTCGAAGCACTTGACCCCTGCGGAGTTCTCCGAACGCTTTTACGCGTCGACACGAGGCAAAGCTATCCTCGAAAAGCTGAAGACCCCAATTCGAGTCAGCGAGAAAGATACAAAAACCATCAAGGAGATTGGTGCATCTAGATTCGCCAATGGAGCTCATAAGAGCCTCAAGTTGCTGGCCCAACGCGAACTTCTCCTTTGGTGGAGAGACAAGTATCAGATTCAGGCAAAAATTATGCAGAGTAAGTAATGAAAGTCAAAAGTCCCCGACTAAACCCATAGTTTCACCTGGGCTAATATTACCATTTTCCCCTTTTGTACAGCAATGATTGTCGGAATTTTGGTCGGTACCCTATTTTGGCAGACGGATAGTTCAGCCTCCAAGGTTTCCGTGTTATTTCAATCGATGTTTTACGCATGCACGGCACAGATGGTTGCCATCGGCCGGCAATTCTCAGACAGATCTATTTTTTACAAGCATCAAGACGCAAATTTCTTTCCGACGTATGCATACGTTTTTGGAAAGAGTGTTGCGTCCATTCCAATTGCCATTACTGGTACGTTTTGTCAGGTCGACTGGCGGCCGTTATATTCATTTGTTGCGGCTAATAAAATCACATTTCAACTCTCTATTTTTAAAGATGCCATATGCTACGGAACAGCTGTTTACTTTCTTGTTGGGCTTTCTTACAATGATGGAGCCTCCGTAGCCAACTATTTCATCTTTTTGCTCTTGGTGTTCACAGCATCTCTGACAACTGGACTTTTCTTTATGATATATTCCGCAAGTGTCAGAGTTGTAACTACTGCGCAAGCTTGCATGGCCCTTACTACGGTCGTTTTTCTTGTATTCTGCGGGTTCACAGTGCAACCTGGTGAGCATCCGAGGCGACCTTTGTTACTAGTTGTCCTTGGAGACTTTTATTCTCTCACGCCTCTTCCTTCACTCGATCAGACGTAATTCCGGACTATTATATTTGGATCTACTGGATCAACTATTTTGCCTGGGCACTCAGATCTTTGACTGTGAATGAGTTCCTATCTGGAAAGTATGACAGTACTGAAACGTCAGGAGGGAGCGTGACGGATGGAGAACTGATTCTTACACAGTTTGGCTTCATTGCTCCTGACGGAGATCCATATACGAATGAGTGGGTATGGTGGGGCTTTTTGGTTATCGTTGGATGGGCTTGTGTTTCCATGATGATTTCTGTACTGTGTCTGACAAAGATTCGCTTTGGCACTGGAGCATCTTTGGTCACAGACCAGGGCACGGATGAGCAAGAAGCTTTTGACCGAAGTACTTCAGTAGCTATCCCATTCACGATGGTTGACTTGACGTTTAAGGATATTCGTTACACTGTATTATCATCTATCACAAAGGAGCAGCTGACGCTGCTAAATGGAATCGATGGAGTGGTGGAAGCAGGAAAGATGACAGCATTGATGGGCAGCTCTGGAGCCGGGAAAACCACTTTGATGGGTATGACGCTCTTTTGGGCCAATTGTGCAATATTAAATATTTTATGGTCACTCACTTTCAACTTTGTTCTCTCCCCGATCAAACTTGATACCATCTAGACGTCCTCGGTAAGCTCACTTTCCGAATTCTACCTGATAATGACAAAATATGAACTGTTCTCATAGACTTCCATCTCCTTCTGCTGTTGTAGCACTCCGCAAGTCCTCAGGCGAGATCGAAGGCGAGGTCCGCTTGAATGGCCACCTCCAGGAAGAGGTATCTTTTCGTCGATGCGCTGCATATGTCGAACAATTTGACATGCAGAGCCCCCAACTAACAATCCGTGAGACGGTAGACTTCTCCGCCAGACTCCGCCTTGACGAGAACGACACCGACGTGACGGAAGAAAGTAGACAAAAGTTTGTAGACCAGACGTTAGATATGCTGGAGCTCACTAATGTTCAAGATCTGCAAGTAGGCTCCGATGCAACCGGTGGCTTGTCTTTTGAGCAGAAGAAGCGCCTTTCTATTGCTGTGGAATTAGTGTCCAATCCATCTATCCTATTTCTTGACGAGGTACGTACACGTGGGATTGCTGTCGTGGCTCCAAACGATTGAAGACGCACAATTCTTTCCTCTTGCTTACTCTGTCGCGATATCTTTTTAGCCCACGAGTGGACTTGATGCACGGGCGGCTGCTATTGTAATGAGAGGTTTGAAGCGAATTGCCTTGTCGGGGCGTGCTATTTGCGCCACCATTCATCAGCCATCGATTGCCATATTTTCTGATTTTGACAGCTTATTGCTCTTGAAGCGTGGGGGGGAAGTCGTCTTTTGTGGAGAGTTGGGAGACAAGAGTGAAAACCTAATCAATTATTTTGAAAACTATGATAGAACACCCAGGATTCAACCTGGCGAGAATCCGGCAACTTGGATGCTCACAACTATTGGTGCGGGAAGTTCTAGTACTGATACAACACCTTTTGACTATGCAGGCAAGTACGCACAATCCCAGCTCCGCAGTGTTGCTTTGCAACGTATCGATGAAATAGTGTCAGGTCAAAATGACGGCAACAAAGTTTCCTTTGCGTCTCAGTTCGCCACATCTGCTAAAACTCAGGCATGGGCTGTCCTGAAGCGAACGATGGCAATCTACTATAGAACCCCGGCCTACAACACTGCTCGCATGATCATTGCTAGCGCTGTTGCTCTCATTTTCTCCACGGTATTCATTACATTCACCCCTCCAAGTACTGAAAGTACTTTGAACTCAATCATGAACAGCATTTATATATCCGTGATCTTCTTGTGTGTGAATGCATATAACACAATCCTACCTCTCTTTGAGTTCGAAAGAAATATGTTCTACCGTCACAAGGCTGCGGGAATGTACGGTACCAGGGCCATTGTGTTTGGCTTCACAATTTCTGAGCTTCCATATATTTTTGCAACCGCGACTATATTCACCATGTTGTTCTATTGGATCCTCGGCTTCAGAGCTGAGGCAACACCATTCTTTTGGTTTTGGGCTTTTGTTATTCTAACTTTGAATAGTTTCACGTTTCTCGGGCAGATGATGGTTGCAAGTGTTCGTGATGCTCAAACTGCACAAGGATTTGGGTCACTTGTTATCATGGGCAGCAGTTTGTTTGGAGGAATTTTGATTAGACCTGTGAGTTGTAAAGTTGTCTGATTGTAGCTGAGCGCTTGCTCGAAGGTTATCTTTACTGACGCCTTTCTTCCTTGAAACTGGTTCTTTGAATCAAACAGGATCAAATCCCTTCGTTCTGGATGTAAGTACACGCCAATGATGTTTAAGGCAACGTTTGCCCTGACAAATAATGATCTGTATACCAATTTCTGATCTCTCTACCCGCTTCATTTCCTATCACAGTTGGATGTATTGGATCATGCCAGGCCACTACTTTTTCGAGGGTCTTATCGTGAGCCAGTATAACGGCGATTCTACACAAATCGAAGCTTCCGTGGGCTCGGCATTCTACCAATACATTGGCTGTACCGACCCTTCTGAAATTTGCAAAGGCACTGCAGAACAGTGGATTGAAGCCAATTTTACTTCCTGGTCCTACACGCACCTTCCTGCCAACATGTTGTATTTGGTTCTGTTGATTATCTTCACAAGAGGAATGATGTACTACGCTTTGGCGAATTTCAATTATCGATCAACCTAAAAGGAGAAGTTTGTCTGTCTGTTGGTCACTTGGTGGATGCAATCTCCATTTGTAAAAAAATGATTGCTATCATCTTGTTTAAGAATGCCTTTTTTTCAGTTCTCGGCGTGTCGCTATTAGTGTGTAGTTTGTGGAGAATTCCGGGATTTCTCGTTGGTACAACCATGGGCGATATACAAGTTGTTACTAATAGAAAACCGACAGCGCAACGACTTAACTTTAGCCGGTTGTTAAGCGAACTTGAGCCGGTCATCTCCCCCGACAGGATTATTGGTAGTCGTTGGTATTCTTCAGAGGAACGGGAGATCGAAGTCGTGTAACTCGAACACCGAAGTGAAGAGAGCACAGGCAACCAAACTCTTGGAATGACATCGGAATAGAATGCTGACGGGTAACATTGAATGGAAATCTGCAGAGTATAAATTTTTCAATGCGCCTCTCCTGCAACCAATGAAAGTGCTTCGTCAACAACGAAGGTTTCCCAGCGACGCGAACCTTCCACAGAAGGGTGCAGCTTGTCTCGTTCGTACATGTCGGGATGAATGTAAATGCCATCCCGACCCTCCGTAGCCTTGTGTTCTTGTCGGATAAATAGTTTCGTTGTATTGGCAAAACTCACGTCGGACGTAATGTCTGCATAACACGACAAACGTAAATTGACATCTTGCGTCACTCTCCAGTAAGGATTCTCATTGGTATCTAGCCGTGCCGGTGCTCTCGGTAAAATGGAATTCATAACGATGGGAGCATGTTTGCCTGCTTCTCCTCGTTTGGCGTGATGATGCTTGAGATGATCTTTGATTTCCTGGACGAGACGAATCACTCCGGCAACAACGACATCTCCCGAACAACCCACCGCCAAGTCATTGGACCCCATCAAGATCCACCATACTTGCGGATGGAGGAATTCTGGTAATTCACCATTTTTCATGCGGTACAATAAGTGGGGTATCTGATAGTATTATTATTATTATGTGTGATGTATTATGTAGTCCAGTGTGTGAGACAGAATGAAAAACCAACTTTCCACTGCGAAAAAGCACAATGAAAAAGCTCAAACCTAAAATAAAGTAAGTTCGCAAAAAACCATATTATTATCATAATCATCATGGACCTACCTGGTCTGAACTGATGCCCATTGGCAAAGCATCTAACTTTCCTCCTCCCGCTTTGGTCATGATTTGTTCCATCACTCTGGTATATGCTTGCATCTTGGGTCCGTACCGGCCAAAGAATCGACCCAGCACCCGCTCCGTAATGGAATCTCCGTACACGACCACGTCGGGTTGTTTGTCAGAATAATTCGCTGCCATTAATGCCGCATTCATTCGACTAATATGCGTCCACTGTTCCAAACTGAGCATGTCATTATTATTATTAGTAGTACTACTATTTTGTTGCTGTTGTTGTTGTTGCTGTTGTTGCGGACGCGGAACAAAGGGATTCTTGCACCGGCACAAATCGTGATTGGTCACAATGGCAGTAATACAAAGATGAGATTCGTCTTCGGTCTCTTCCACTTGCTTGGACAACCGTTTGAAGTAGGCAGCATTGTAGCTGCGACAATGCGAAGTGGTCTGGTGTGCAGCCGTTGCCTTCTTGCTGCCTACAATCATCCACGACAACACGACTGACAGAACCGTCAACACAGCCAATATGATAACCTTGCGATGAGATGATTCGCGTCGTTGTTGCAGTGTCGAATCGTAATCCTTTCCCATGGATATACTCATGGGTTGCATTCGATTGGTGTTGTTGTGGCTGGATTCCATCATATTGTTGTTGCTGCTGCTTTCGTTCGAGGTTGTAGTTGTGGTTGTGGTTGTTGTGTCTTCATATGGATTATCTTCAGCCACCCCACTTCTTTTGCGCATTGCCAGGATGGGGGGCTTTCTGCTTTGTATTCTCGTAACAACAATAGATGAACCAAACTTCCACTCGTACAATATTACTAGAAGTCTAGTAGGAGTAGCTGGAGATTCGTGGGATACAGTTTTATTAGATGCATTGTTCTATGGAATACCGTACGAATTGGTTGCTACTCTAGTAGTACGAGTAGTAGTCTAGCTAGTAGCAGCCAGCAGTCTACCAGCACTACTAGTAGTAGCTAGCTACCTAGCTAGCAGTCTACTACTAGAAGTAGTAGCTCTAGCTACTAGAGAGTAGTAGTAGTAGTAGTCGCAGCTTACTACTATTAAATAAAAACTCGTAATAATAATATTATTATGGTGAAAGAGCTAATGTGCGGTCTGCTTTCACATCGGGATTGACGGCAGTCCCGGTGAACAGGCAGGAGCAAACCAGAACTACGATACACAAAAAATAATGCACGACCATACTGGATTCTGTTTATTATGACTATTGTATGTTTTCGCAAATATTTTTCTCATGCTCACAAATCTAAAAACCTCATTAGCAACTAAATAATCAAAAAAAGGGAAAAAAGAAAGCATGAACACATCCATCAACGCTATTATTGCTGCTAGTAGTCTGCTGCTGATTCTTGTTAGCACTACTACAACTCACTTCGTCGAAGCTGCCGCGACTACTACTCGCATTGTGGGTGGAGAATCTGTACAGGACCCAGCATCTTATCCTTTCTTTGCGTTTTGGGAAGTAGGATGCGGTACTTCTCTCATTTATGAAGACATTTTATTGACCGCGGCTCATTGTCATCAACCACAAATGTACTTTGCCGACACTGTCTTTATTGATTCGATTTCGGCCTACCAGGGAACGCAACGAAGAGTCGTGGACCGACGACTGCATCCCGAGTACACGACCTTTTCTGGAAAGAATGACTTTATGCTATTGAAGCTCGATGCTCCCATTACCGATGTCAAACCTGTTTCACTGGCATCTACTCCCAGCGATGATCCCACAACTGGTGAGAAAATCACCGTCGTGGGATTTGGTGCACAGGTTGAAGGCAGTGGTGACATTGCACCAGTATTGCAAAAGGTAACGCTTGATTTTATCCCGCACATCACTTGTAGTTTTCAATACGGTCGAGTTGGTTTACCCATTGACGAAGAAAGCGAATTTTGTACCGGAATTGTAAATGGCGACGGAGGAAAAGATAGTTGTCAAGGCGACAGCGGTGGACCCGTTCTGAACGAAGAGGGTACCCAAATTGGCGTCGTGAGCTGGGGAAACGGCTGCGCTCGTGCAGATTTCTCGGGTGTCAACGCGCGCATTAGTTCGGTCCACGATTGGATACAAACACAAATCTGTGAGCTTTCCGCGAATCCACCAATCGACTGTCCTGAACCCCCTGCTACTCCTTACTTGCGGCCACAGCCACAACAGCAAACTCCAGTCTCCTTCTGGGATTGGATATTTGGATTTTAAGAAGGATGTGAATCTATTTCAAGCTGCAAATAATAGTATGCACAAGCACGCCGAAGAATGCTTCTAGCTACGTACCAGTAGTCTACAGTACTAGCTACAGTAGTAGTAATAGGCCTAAATTATACCATTGTTCCGTACCTTACTACTGCTACTACTACTAGACTACTAGACTAGCTACTTGACTTGTTGTACTCGAGTAGTTCTGCAACTCATAACCCAAATATTGCTCACAAAAATTCCTTCCAATAAAAAAATCCGTCCCGCCCAGTCCTGTTGTGCGAAATGCCATCAATTTCTGTAGGAGAGCACTTTCGTTACAAGCAGCCAATTAATTAACTCAGCTTAATCTATCAAAGCCAAATAGAGGCGAAAAACTCTTATTTCATATAAAGCGATGGATTTCTCTCGTCCGCACATCCTGCAGGAATCCGTGGCTTCCAAATCGAAGATCCGATATATTGACCTGCCAGCACCCGGAAAGGACAAGGATGGAAACGAGATACGACGATCGCTAGATGAACGTCTTGTGGATGCTGCTAATAAGGCAGCACAAGATCTCCTGCTAGGATCCGGACCCACCGATAATCCATCTGGTACGAGGACCTTGATGGACGCTTCATTGTATCCAGACAGATTGACACCTGAATCGGAAACGATTCAAGCAGGAGCCCTTGTGGTCATCTTTGAGTCATTTGACAATTTGAATTTTGTCTATGCAACTCCTGGCGAAATATTTTCCAATCGCAATGGCAACTTTCATCACAACGACTTTATTGGGCAACCCTTTGGATGCAAGCTTCGTTCCAAGGACAATCGTGGCTACGGATACTGTTACTGTACGTACACACAGCTTTCTTTGAATTTGTTATGGATTTCGTTGTGATTTAAATGTCTGGTTTTCGTGTACAACTCTCACGCGAAGTACTTTTGACTTCTGACACGCTGATATTTGGTCCGTTCTTGTCCTTTCAACGACCAAAAATTCCGATTTTGCCGTCACCAGTATTGAAACCAACGCCAGAGTTGTGGGCCCGATCACTCAACCATCGCACCCAAATTGTTCACGAATTGGATGCCAGTATGATTGTCTTTTATTTGAATCTGAGGCCCAATATGGTAGTCTGTGAAACTGGAACGGGAAGTGGAGCCATGAGCCATGCCATTCTGAGAACGATTGCGCCATTTGGAAAGCTACACACTTTTGAATTTAACAAACAGAGGGCAGATCAGGCTCGTCAAGAGTTTGCCAAGAATGGACTCTCCCATTTAGTGAACGTGTATCACAAAGATGTCTGTGGTAAAGCGCCCGTAACACCCGCCGAAGGTTCCAACGGTAGATCCAAAGCAAACGACAATGAACCGGCAACACATGAGGGAGGATTTGGATTGGAGGGACAGTCCGTAGAAGCTATTTTCTTGGACTTGCCGGAGCCATGGTTGGCCATTCCTCATGCCGCCTTTTGTCTGAAACCCAATGGGCGCATTGCATCCTATTCTCCGTGTATCGAGCAAACGCAACAAACATGCATCGCAAGCAAGTACTACTACAGCATTCTTTTCATTTTTGTTTCGTTCATCTTCCTCTTCCCCCTGGCTAACTATTCCGCCTCATTTCTATCTCAGTGCAAAAGGCAGGCTTTCATTCCCTTAGGACAATGGAATTTCGCTTACGTGAAAACTATGTCGATGACGCAGAATTGGAACCACCACCCAAAGAAAAACGACAACGAACGGAAGCGCACCATACAACTTTTTTGCAATCGACTCTTGGCGAAGCAGCCATGAGTGCTGTTATTGCCACGGAAGAAGCTAGGATGAGCGGAGGAGAGGATACTGGAGCTGAAGCTGATAATGAAATGTCTCAAATTTCCGAAACGGATGCTGCGTCCTTGGGAACAGCTGGCGAGGAGGAGTTGCCTGCGGTGAATCAGCACAGTAACAATACACCATCCAAGGCAGATGAAAATGGCAAAAACAACGCGTCGACCCTTACATCCCAACTGGCAGCAGCTTCTTCGTCTGCCACAACAACACAAAATACCAAGCGGAGAAAAGTTCTTGTGGCACGACCCTTTGTGACTATGCGAGGACACACGGCATTTCTAACCTTTGCCACAGCTGGCAACGTACCTCAGCCAGATCCAAATGCTACTATATAAGTAACACTATAGAATTGTAGTTTATTGTGTACTATTAAAGGTAAGTCGAAGCTATTAGCTCAAGACTCTTGCCACTTGAATACGGTCTACTGGACTAGTAGGTCTAGTAAACCTATTACTCAGTACTAGACTACTCTAGCTACTACTAGCTACTGTAGCTACTAGTAGAACGTACTCAACTACCAGGTACAGTACCTACTACTAGCTAGTAGAGTAGTAGCTAATATTGATGTGGCTACCAGTAACATGGCTCGTCTGGCCTTCTACAAAATTCTATCGGGTTATGAATTTATATTCGAAAGATCAACCCCTAATAAAATCAAAGCCAGCTCATCGCTCTCTGCCATCTGCACTTCGTACAGCATGGGTTTAGTAATAAAATCGAAGAACAGGAAAGATAAAGATAGAGGAGTGATCCAAAGTTCACAGCAACCACGAAACAAGAAAGGGGAAAAAAGAGATCGTGTGGATCGGCTGAGAAGAATATTTTTCTCACTCATATTATTGTAAAAACTAAACAGTAGTAATACTTACTTCAAAAAGAAATCTTTTCGAGATCTTGCCGCCGCCGAGTTTAAAAAGAAGATCATTGGCAGCCAATTTGAAAGGGAAATTGGTTTTTTTTAATACAGAATATCTAGAGTAGTACATTATGTTCAGCGGATTTGGAGGCGGTAAGGGTAGCAAGGGCGATGATCCCAAAAGCCTTTCTCAAGCCATGGTGCCAGAAAATCCCCGCAAGGGAGGAGGTAGTGGTGGTGGTAGCCTTTCCAGTTTTGATCCCGAAGGACTGGAACGTGCTGCCAAGGCCATGCGAGAATTGGACAGCAGTCGTAATGCCACCAAGGCCATGGAGCTCATTAAGGCCCAAGAAGCTACCAAACAACACGAAGCAGCTGCCAAACGTGCCGAAATGGAAGCCTACGCGCAACAGCAACGTGCTCAAAATATTGAACGCGAAGCAGAAGAAGCCAGGAAGACTTTGGATGCTCAGACACAGCATGAACGCCACCGAGCGGAATATCAGGATGAATTGGAGCGAAAACGTCAAGTGGACATGCTAAACGCCCAAAAATACATGCAAGAGTGAGTGCATTGATTGTTGGAAGGAGGCTTGTGTCTTTTTTCATCTGTTTTGTTTTTGAATGGTACTCTTTTTAGAATTGGATTCTCCAGTACCTCATTGGCTTTCGTTTTTCATTTATTTATTTGTACTCCAGAGAGCAATTAAAAAAGCAGGAGGAAATGGCCGCCCGTCAGGAAGAAATGCGCCGCAAAACGGCAGAGTATGAGGCACAGCTCAAGACCAAAACGGAAATTGCCAAAGCCAAAGCGGAAGCAGAAGGAAAAATTGCTCAAGAACGAGCGAATCATGACTTGATTTTGCAAAAGCTTCGCGCAGAAGCTGCCGAAAAACGTGATACAGTCCTCAAGGCAGTGGCCGACGGTGGAAAATTGATCGGAGAAGGTTTGGCGGGATACTTGGATGACAAGGAAAAGCTGCGCAATACAGCCCTGACGGTAACAGGTATCGCGGTCGGTATTTACACGGCCAAGACGGGTATCGGTATCGGAGGACGATTTATCGAAGCTCGATTGGGGAAACCAAGCTTGGTTCGCGAAACCTCACGTATGTCCGTGGGCACATTTGCTCGTCATCCATTTTCCTCCACAAAACGGTTGCTAGGAATTGGTGGCAACGAACAGGACGCTTTGAAGGGGATTGTTTTGGAAAAGGGATTGGATACTCAATTGCGTCAAATTGCTACCAGTACTGCCTATACCAAAAAGAATCGGGCCCCATTCAGACACTTGCTGTTGCACGGTCCTCCTGGTACCGGAAAGACCATGTTCGCCCGTGGATTGGCACAGCATTCTGGACTTGATTATGCTATTCTGACGGGTGGTGATATTGCCCCCCTGGGTCGCGATGCTGTGACTGAGTTGCACAAACTGTTTGAATGGGCCAAAACCAGCCGCCGCGGTTTGCTCCTTTTTTTGGACGAAGCCGATGCCTTCCTGCAAAGCCGCGAGCACACAAAAATTTCGGAGGATCAGCGCAACGCTTTGAATGCCTTTTTGTACAGTACAGGAACAGAGAGTGATCAGTTCATGATGGTTTATGCCAGTAATCAGCCCAGCCAGTTCGACCCTGCGGTTTTGGATCGTGTCGACGAAATGGTGGAATTTGATTTGCCCGGTGAGGCGGAGCGTCGCGATATGATTGCCATGTACATTGAAAAATATTTGTTGAACCCTCCCGGTCGCTGGGCCAAGCCAGTCGTGACGGAAAACATTGGAGAAGCTGAAATTGAAAAGGTTGTAAAAGACACCGAGGGTTTCAGTGGTCGTGCGATTTCCAAACTTGCCATTGCATGGCAAGCTGCTGCTTATGGAACAGAAGGAGCTGTACTGGATCAGGAAACATTCTTCAAGACTGTCGAGCTGCACAAGAAGAGCATGGCAACCAAGGATGAGTGGCTGATCGAGTCTAAGGAACGAGCCAAGATGCTTACTGCCGATGCTTAAACCAATACAGAACGACATTTTTTCGCAGGTTTCGATCATCAACTACAGTAACATGGCAGCTACAAGTCATCGAGACGACAGAAAGAATAATATTATGACCCCGCCGCCACGTGTAAAACATTTCAAGACGAAAGTAAAGTTTTTGACTAGCCTACTAGAATGACTTGTGATTTATCCTGGTTCCATTTCGAGATAAGTAGAAGACTGGAGCAAACCCACCATCGTTTACTTGATATTCGAACAACAGTCATGAATGTTCAGGTTCGCATAACAACATCGACATTTTCATCGTTAGTAACAGTATTTTCCGAGGTCGTTATCGTTGTCGTGTTGTTGTTGTTGTTATCGTTGCAGTCACTACCGCTTCTACAACAACTCCCACTACCACTACTGGTAGTATCACTAGCAGTAGCAACACCCGTTGCAGTATTGGCTTTTCGCAATGCTCTCATAACTTCCTTGTTGGCACCATGGCATTGCAATTTTCGAATCTGTCGCGACAGGCGAGTGTTGGAATAATCATATTCTTGATTGGGATTGTAGCGGTTGGATCTATACTGTGCTTGTAGTTGCTGTTGCTGTTGCTGCGGTTGTTTAGTAGATGGAGGACTGGCAGCTTCTGCATTCGATGTTCGAGGTGTTGCTACACTTGAAGTGGCCCCATTAATGCGGTTGCTGTTGTGATTGTTGTTTGCGTCGGCATAAATATTGTTCCGCCGTTTGAGGGCCCTCATATTGGTAATACTGCACCAACGGTCTAATTTCGATGTCAATTGATCCACGACAGCGCTACTATTGCCAAGAATAGTACTGTTGTCATTGTTGCTGTGACGCCGGTGTTGATGACGATGATGGTGACGGTGTTTGGGTAGATTGGTTGGCTTATGATTGGATATGCTGTTTGTAGTATTCGATGCGTCCATTGTATTGGTGTCATCGTCGTCATCATCATCATCATGATGATCACCACCACCACCATTATTGATCATGACCACGATGTTGGAAGCTTTGGGTGTAGGTGGTTGTTCTGGTATCATAAAGCGTATGGAATTGCGAGGAGTTGTGACTGTTTCTCGGGTAGCACCACCACCACCACCAGTAGTAGTAGTAGTAGTAGTAGAACTGCTGTTGCTGTTATCTGTCATCATCATCATCGTTGTCGTCGCCGTCGTCATCATCATTCTCATGGAGGTGTCCACTTGCAGATTTCTATAATGATTGTTGGTTGTTGTGTTGGAGGGTGCCATTATGGCATTCGCGCCAGCAGCAGCATCAGTCATTGGTGACTGTGAAAACATCGATTGTTGTGGTAAGTGTTGCGATTGCGATTGCGACTGGACTTGGGATGGTGTACTCCTAGAACTCGAACTGCTGCTACTGCTGTTGCTGCTATTGCTGTTGTTGCTGTTGTTGTTGACTGTCGAATCTACAACTACTGCTTCCGATGACAGTGAATCACTGGAATCTCCTTCTTCCAAAACATCGCAATCACTTCGTTCGGTAAACGTAGAAGAAAAACTGGACGTGGCCGATCTCCATCGTGATAGGCCTCGACTCTTCGCGTTACAATGAATAGTCGTAGGAGTCGTAGTAGTAGGAGGAGTCGTAATTGTAATCGTGGTAGTAGAATTGGATGAATGAACACTGGCATTGACGTTCAAACTATCATCGTCTTGACTCCTATTGTTGTTCTCGTTGATGTTATTGTTGTTGACACGATCAAACGAAAAGCGAGTCGGATGGGGGAGGCCTTCACCTCCATGAGTCTGATCGTCCAATTCGGCAATGATGTTGTTGTTGTTGAAGTTGTTTGTTGTTGTTGTTATTGTTGTTGTTGTTGTTGTCGTTGGTGGTCGATTCGACCAATAATGATAATTATTATTATTATTGTCATGTTCAACAGTAGTAGCAGTTGTTGCTGTAGCATTATTGTTGGTGGAAGAATGGTAAACAGGATTCGAAGAAAGGACACTCGTCGAAATAGGAGCAACGCCTACTACTCGCAATTGTTGTTGTTGTTGCTGTTGTTGTTGTTGTTGTTGTTGTTGTTGTTGTTGTGGATTTTGATACATCCAAGACAAAGAAGTAGTTGCCTGTCCTTCCGCATCAGTCCTGTCATTCGTGTTGGATTGTACTGATTCTTGTTGCTGCTGCAGTCCATCATCATATTCATATTCATCATTGTGATCCGTTCGTGAATCTTCTTCCATTCTTTCATCTTCCACCGAGCCTTCTTCTTCTTTTTCATTTTCGTCTACTGCTTCTTCTTCTTCTTCTTTGGGTGATAAACGTGGTCGTTTCGTGGCTATATGACCATCTAATTGTGTTGTAGCAGTACGTGCTTGACCTACTCGTGATAGCAACAATAATTGAGAATCTTGTTCTTGTTCTTGTTGTTCCTTCATGACAATAACATTCGATATGGGAGCTAATTGTGGTATTTCATTACCAATACTACCATGAGCTACGTCTACTACTAGTACTGCTGCTGCTGCTGCTGCTGCTGCTGGTGATGCTAGTGGTGGTGGTGGTGCTAGTACTATTGCTGGTGGTGCTGCTGATGTGACTGTACTGAAATTCTCATTTTGATAGGAACCATCATCATCATCATTAATTACGGCTCCGTCACTATCATGATCACTACTACTACTACTACTACTACTACTACTCATATCGCTGTTGTGATTGTTGTTATTATTATTCCAAGTATCAGCAGTAGTAGTATTTGTAGAATAATGAAACATTATTCATTTGTTGTTGTTGTTCACTGTTGTTATTTGGAATTGTTGTTGTGATGAGTAGTCTAGTGTGATAATTGTTGTTTTTGTTGTTGCCTTGAATTCCAATTCGATGTCCTTTTCGTGTTTCGTGCAGCCACACTTATTATTTATTTATTGACTTATTACGTTAGGTCTACCACTGCTGCTGGCTTTTTGGTTGGTACGGTTCATTAATTTAAATAATAATAATGATAATCATGTAACTGCATGACTGATTATATTATCACTAATAATAATAGTCTAGTAATAATAATAATAATAATAATAATAGTATTAGAGACGGAACGCTGCTTTTATTCTTTTTATTGATCAATTTTTGTGTGTCGTTTGTTGGATTACTTGTTGTTGTTGTTGTTGTTGTTGGGTTACCGGTAGTCTACTCTAGCTAGAATAAAATAAATAAATAAATACGGTAGTCTACTACCCTCTACCAGGTACCGTAGCTAGTAGACTACTACTACTAGCTAGCAGTAATAGGTTTACTGTAGTAAAGCGAATTGGTGTCGTCTAATAAAAAATAAGATGTCTACTAGCTAGAGTAGAGACTCTAGCACGGTACCTGGTAGTCTAGCTACCAGGTACCTTTCTGGTACTAGAGTGTACTACTACCTACCCTGGTAGACCCTACTATTATTATGTACTATGTTGTTGTGTTTAGGTAGGTAGTCACGAGAACTGTAGCCACGATTTCCAGATAGGGTTAGAAATGTTTAGTCGTGATTGCTTTGTTGTCGGCTGCTTCAGTTGAGACGAATGAACAACACCCGTATTAATAATGAAAAGTTTGGTTGTTCAAAAGGTTACCAGGTAGGGTAAGTCTAGCTAGTCTAGCACAGTAGAAAGTCAAGTCAGAGTGTCGTAAATCGACACAAGCAAAAGCAGAAAACCAGGTTAATCGACTGACAACCTGGTAGACCACTACTCCTACCAGGTAAGGTACCTGGCAGTAGACTACTACTACTACTACTAGTACTACTTGTAATAACAATAATAATAAGACGTGTTACTTTGGTCAAATTTTGTCTGCTCGTCAAAATTCCAGAGATTTTTTTTGACTAACTACATAATAATAATAATAATAATAATATTATTATTTAATACTACACTATAATAATATATACTATTATGATGACAGAATCAAACAATCCCATACTAATTACAACAACTACCGTTTCGGCACCAGGAAAGATTCTTTTGGCAGGTGGATATCTAGTACTCGAATCACCAAACGTTGGAATCGTCTTGGCCGTAGATAAAAAGTTTTATTCAACCGTCAAGGTTGTTGACACTAACAACAACACCACCAGCACAACCAACAACACAATCAACACCGCTAACAACAACGAGCATGCAAAGGTTACATCAAATAATAATAATAATAATACGACAAGAATTGTCGTCCACAGTCCTCAATTTGGCGCAACGTGGAATTATCAAGCCATTACTACTACTAGCACTACTAGCAAAGACACTAATGTGGTGGCAGTACAACTTACGGCCGATCCTTCCAATACGAGTACCAATTCTTTTGTAGAAAAAACATTGAGAGTATCCATGACGTACTTGATGTCGTCTTTTTACAACGACAACAACAACAATGCTGCTGCTGCTGCTGCTTTTCCTCCTCCTACACAATTAGATATTACTATTTTAGCCGACAATGATTTTTATTCCGTTGTACCACATTTAAAGGCACGACAATGGAAAGCTACAACCGAAAATCTACAGCGATTGCCCAAATTTTTGCCCTGTTCGTCGGGAGGTGGTGGAGGAGGAGGAGAGTCTGGGACGTTGCAAAAGACGGGATTAGGAAGCAGTGCAGCTCTGGTCACATCTTTGGTAGGAGCTCTCGTATTGTCGTTCCAAAAATTGCAAGACCGTATCACTTTGGATACGACGACTACGACAAGTTCAAACATGGATCCAGTGACACGACGAAAGATTCATAATTTGGCACAGGTGTGTCACTGTCATGCACAGGGAAAGGTTGGAAGTGGTTTTGATGTCAGTAGTGCTAGTTATGGAAGTCATATTTATCAAAGATTTCCCAAATGCTTACTGGCAGACTTGTTGGCAGAATTGGATAAACAAGAAGTGGACACATCATTATTATCATCATCATCATCATCATCATCATCATCGTTATCGCCTTCAAACGTCCAAATTCTGCAACAATTGGTCGACGAAAATCCAGAACAATTTCAGTGGCCCATTGTGCAGAGGCCACTATCGTGGAACACCCAGTTGTTGCAAATCATGTTGGCAGACGTCTCGGGAGGATCCGAATCACCCTCCATGGCACGCAAAGTTTTGCACTGGAAAGTTACGGCCGAAGATAAGTCGTGCTGGACGAATCTGGCCCATTTGAATGAACGGGTTGCGAAGCTTTGCGATGACATTGTTCAATCGTTGGAAGATTGTAATGCTAATAGGATTGCCGAAATGACGCAAGCATTGAGTCAATGCAAATTGGACGAGGCAACGTGGACTGCCAATAAGAACAACAGCACCAGCATTGACGAGAGCACTCACAAAACAGGCAAGCTCGTGTGCGACTTGAGAAGGACGCTTACCGAAACACGAGAGAATTTGAAACGAATGGGAGATCTGGCACAAGTACCCGTAGAACCCGACGAACAAACCAACTTAGCTAATGCGACCATGGAACTACCCGGAGTAGTGGCGTCGTTGGTACCGGGTGCTGGAGGCTACGACGCAATGGTGGTCGTTTATGTGAACACAACCCAAGTACGAGATCACATATGCCACCTGTGGACCAACTACAAACCACTCGCAGTCTGTCCCCTGGCAGTGCAATTTGCTCCCTACGGCGATGGTCTCGCCATCGAATCGGAAACACCCGAATACTACCAACCAAACACAAGCTAGGTTAGAATCAGTGTCGCCTCGTATATTATAATCACTGATCATAATCTTTACGGAGTTCCAGTTTTTTATGATACTATGACGTATTTCATGTACAGTATCCGAAACTGATGCTTAGTATATTCCTGATCCCAGCGAGGACACCACTGAGCCTCGTGGACCTCGGGAAAAGACAACTTCTTGCTCCATGTCCGAAGATATTCCAGAATTGATTGTGCATCTTGCTCTGGCTGTTGCGGCGGACCTGGGGAGAAGATCATCAAAGACACTCTCATTGAGATAGGTAACAAAGCCAATACCTGTGTTAGTGTCAATGCCGATGGTATCAATGTCAATTGCCAAACCATTGAGAACATTTCGGATAGTACTGGCAGGGTTTCCTCCACTTGTCATCAAACAGGCAATCAAACCAGCAACATGGGGACAAGCCATACTAGTGCCAGACATAATTTGGAAGCCTCCACCTGGTTTGAAGGACACCACATCAACACCAATTCCAGCATAGTCAACAAACGGATTGCTGCTGGAGAAAACAGCGACAGGAAAGCCATTTCTCTTTGAAACAGCTCCCACACTAATGCACTCCTTATATGCAGCTGGAAAGCTAACTTCATTGGAAAGAGGATTGTTGTCACCTTCATTCCCTGCTGCACATACTAATACAACACCCCTTGATTCTGCATACTGAATGGCATCCCAGATGGTATTGTTGGTAGCAGGACCTCCAAGACTCATGTTGACTACTTGGCACCCTTCATCTGTGGCATCTCGGATGGACTTGGCAATGGCACTGTCAACTCCCAGATCTCCTGCCCTCCCAAAGACTCTGTAGTCATATATTTCAGCTTGTGGGGCCATCATGTGGATTGTTCCAGCAACATGAGTACCATGATCATCTTCCTCAAGTGGTGTACATGACCGGAGCCAGACTTGCTTGGTCACTTTACCATTGAAGCCTGGGTGCTCCTTGTCTACTCCAGAGTCAATTACCGCCACCCTTACTCCACTTCCATTGAGACCTGCTTCATGAAGTTGTTTTCCACCGTGCAAGATGACACCCTCCGGAAGCTCAGTTTCGCTAACAGTGGAAGATATAGCCTGACGGATTACTGCTGGATGGAGTATTGAAGAATCATCGGGCTTGTAGGAATACTCGTCGACACCAGTAACTTCCTTCTTTTCACCGCTGGGTTTGCTTTTAAAGCAACAGCTTCCAATGATAAAGACGGCGAAGCAACACACAGCAAGGAACGCCAGGCCAATAAGGAAGGTGATTTCCGCATCGTACTGATTAACGTTCCTGGCATAGTACATGGCAATACCAGCAGCAAAAGTCAAGGCAGCAAAGAACCAACCCAACAGAGTACCAGTAATTCCACAGAAAACTCTACCGCAGATGCTTTGATTGCGATCTCTCATGGCTACCAGAAAGGTCACACACCCCAGCAGTAGGCACATGACCATACACGTAATATAAAAGGCGAGTGATGTAGTCGATGCGACTTCAATGGAACAAGAATCCTTGGAAACTTCCGGGCTCCTCGCAGGACGAAAGAGTTTGCCACAGATGCGTTGGTCGAAAATAAGTGATTGGCCGTACCACTCATCTACACGAAAGGATTCAATGTATAGGCAGGGAGAGGATGTTCCGTCGTTTTCTGTGGGAAACTCAAAGCTCATGGTACTGTATTGATGCGTTCGTTCCAAATCAAACGCTTGACAAGTACCCGAATACGGTCCTCCCGATTTGGAACCCATCCGATCCAAGGGTGCCGATTGTAGGATAGGAAAGGAATTTACCGTACTATTTAATCCATTAAGTGGCTCTTCACCAAAGTACGAATTGGTACCGTCGTCGAATGCCACCATGTGTGCATCTCCACCCACCATGATGAGATTCTGTGGTCCATCAGTTCCTCCCAGAACATCCGTGATGAAGCTGGACAATTCGGAACGATCTTGCTGATATTCTTTGGACATCCAAGAGCCGTACTCGCTCTCTGCACTCTCGCCACTTCCAATCCATGGTTTGCTCGATGCCCACACGACGTAATCATATTGGTCAGCGGTTTGCAATTCTTGCATCAACCAATCTCTTTGGGCATCGCTGTAAATAGAAGTTCCATCACTTTCGCTCATGAGATCACTGATGATAAAACGAACAGTTCCAATAGTAAAAGCGTGATAAATCGGGAGCGGTGATACCGAGGTTTCATTGTTGGTGTTTGCTGAAGTATTGGAAGTGGAAATTGATGCCGCCGCCGCCGCCGCCGCCAGTGGATAATGAGGAAAGGCCAACTGGTACGACAAGCGAGCTGCATCTCGCGTTACAGTACTCGTAGAGGGGTTCAGATCTGGTCGTTCATTGCCCAAGAAATCATGATCATCCCACGTATACGCCAGGGGCAAAGAACGATACAACTCTGCTTGTGGATTGCTTTCAAGGACAGTACTGATGGCATCTAGCCGCTGTTGCAAATCGGTTGTGTTGTTATTTTCGTAATGAAAATCGCCTAGGTGTAACATAAGCTGTAAGTCAGGATGAGACTGTCGAATCTGGTCAAAGACAGACGCGGTAGAACCTGTCCAAGCACAGGATGCTGCCGCAACTTTGAAGGAAAAGCGACTTCCTTCGGTTGGAGGTGTGTGGAAGGTGCCCTTCAATTGTATTGTATCCAGACTAGAGTCACTATCGGTTGGCGCCGACGATGTGAGACTGTAGGAATACTTAGTGTTGGGTTCCAAATCTGTCACGTCCACAGCATAAAGACCGTACGCGTTCATAATTGGGTGCGAGCTTTGGTGATCCGTGGTGGTCAGAGCAATGTCGGAAATCCGCTCAGTTGTTTCAGCACCAGCCTCGGAGACGATGAGATGTTTCTCGTAGTCATCAACGGGTAATCGGATTCGAAATTGAACCGAGTTGGATGTCAAGCCACCGATCAAAGCCCATGATTTGGCTGGTGTGCTGGCGTACTGGGAATCCGCCAGAATGTAGTTGTAGCTAATACTAGCAATGACAGCGATAATACCAAAAATTGTAAACCAAAGAATGGCTGCGCCACCCGTGGTGCGAGGTCCACATGCCATAGCTTGACTTAGAACTCCGAGTATCTATCTTTCTGCAGGTTGTCGAGTATGTGGGATGCGTCTTGTGCTGGTGCTACTAATGAAGGAAGGTGCACCGAAAATTTGATACACAAAAAAAAATAGAAAATACATCATGTTGTTGTTGTCGTGGTTCTGTTCCATTCGCTGAAAAAGCAACTGTACGAATCGTGAATGATGAATCGTGCTATTTTTAATTCCTACTCCGAGTACCAGTAAAACTGACTAAAACAACACGGAGCCTACTACACTGTAGCTAGAGTAGCTACCGGTAGGAGCCCAGGAAGTAGAGGCGCCCATGATAGCTGCCTGTTTCAGATTAACGAAGTTCACTTATATTGCACAGCTACATGCGTTCCTTTCTACCTTTCCAGGGCAGCAAAGAACCTTCACACTTAGCTGACAACCGCCGAATACATCTCCTTCGTTTTTCCACCAGCAATGGATCCTCTTGGGAGCACCTCATCAAATGCTTCCTCTTCCAAATATGTCACAAATCCAATACCAGTTGCATTATCAATCCCTTCCGTTCCAATATCAATGGAAAGTTCATTGAGCTTTTTTCGAATACTTTCCGCCTTGGTCTTTCCATTTGTCATGAGACAGGCAATTAATCCAGCAACGTGGGGGCATGCCATGCTTGTGCCTGACATGATCTGGTAACCACCACCTGGTTTAAAGGACGTCACATCCACACCAATACTAGCATAGTCAACCTGGGCATTGCTATTGGAAAAGACAGCAACAGGAAATCCATCCTTTTTTGATACAGCTGCAACACTGATGCATTCCTCGTGAGCAGCAGGGTAACTCAGTTCATTGGTGAGAGGGTTATTGTCACCTTCATTTCCAGCTGCGCATACCACTACAACACCTTTGGAGACAGCATTTTTCACAGCACTGTGGATGGAAGGAGTTGGAAATGGGGCACCCAAACTCATATTGATTACATGACATCCTTCATCCGTGGCATCTTGAATGGCTTTTGCAATGGCTTCATTCACTCCCAATTTTCCATTCCTACCAAAGACTCTGTAGTCATATATATCTGCTTTGGGAGCCATCAAATGAATGGTACCAGCTACATGAGTGCCATGATCATCCTCTTCCAAGGGAGTTCCTGATCGAAGCCATATTTGTTTCTTTACTTGACCATGAAATCCAGGATGATCCATATCTATACCTGAATCAATTACAGCTACCCGTACATTGGTACCTGTCAGACCTTGTTGATGAAGCTTGGAACCGCCCGAAAGAATCACCCCCTGCGGTAGTTTATGTTCATTAACCGATTCGGTAGCCTTCTGGCGCGTGACGTGAGGGCAGCTAATCTCCTCTTCGACCGGATTCTTTCCGCAACAACAAAGGAAGCTCATTATGATATGGACTGTAGCTGATAAATGCTAAGAATATTAGTCGCTTTGTGGGTCTCTTTTTCGTCAAAAATCGATCGAGACTTCTCAATAAATCTCGAAATTATTGAGGCTTCGACTGTCTAGATAGTAATATTTCCGGGACAAACTTTTGGATCTCTCGAATGGTAGTAATAATTTTGGGTTTAAAGCGCCGCCATTCGTTGTTTTCTTTGCGTTGTCGTTCAGTACTGGTATCTTTTTGTTTCACGGTTCGGGTTGTGACAGTGTAATACCTGGTAGAGCTCCCGTGTAATAAAAAAAACAGTAAGCTATTATTAATAGTAGACTAGACCTACTAATTTGACTCCATTATTTTTAATCTTGTTTTTAACTTGCAGTCGTTGATATTATGATAACTCCATTCGTGAATGCAATCTCGACCTGATTATTCCCCCTCCCTGATTCTTCAAGTCTGTTAATAAAAAATATTAATGTCGATGAGAAAACGACCGTGAATATTATGATGTTTTGTCCTTCAGCAATTATTCTTTGATTTTTCCAGTAAATTCTCATCTTTAAACCGCATTTTAGGCCGTATCTTAGTACAGTAGTAGAAGTAGTAGTACTGCCTATCACTTCCAAAATACAAGAGCTAATACCAGGTACCAGGTAGGTACAGTACCCGGTACCACGATAACAATAATAACAAAGCGAGAAAATACTATTTTTTTATTAGGTAGTCTAGTAGTACTACGGTACTGGTAATAGCGTCAACGTTGAGCGACGAGAGAACTCTCTACTACGAGTACTACTACTCTATTCTACCAGTATTTTCAACAGACATCCATTAGACCATAATATTGCTCGAGCAGAGAGCCAGGGATAGCCAAATAAAGGAAAAATATTGTTCTTCATCGATTACTCCTCTAGCTATTTCGTACAGTTCTCTGCTGCTATTCTTACTACCACCAGGTACCTGGTACTACTACTAATAGAACTACCTGGTACTACCACTACTACCAGGTACCTGGTACCGTAGTACATCTTGACAAAAATTTCAACCAACCGGACATTAATGGCTACCAGGTACGGCTGGCAGCGCTTCGTCAGCGCCAGTGAGAACGGATTAGTTAGAAATGGTTGGCCGACGAAAGCTGACTTCACTTCTTTGTCGAAAAATTTAGTTGTCAAGCCGTAAAGATGAGGGCATTCTGCTTGGGCCTTGTGCGTGTGTGTGTATAAACACTTCCAACACTATGAGATGGAAAGTGTCAAGCCATCCTGTCGGCATACAGACTATCGTGGTACTATTTCTACATGATTTACGAAAAAGACACCGAGCAGATTTGCAAAGTTTCTAAATAATAATGAAGAAGCTTCAACAATGACACTTGATAGATGCCGCGTGCTTCATCGTACTACAGTAGCTAGTACCTATTACAGGATAGCTGGTAGTACACAGCCACTTGATTAACACTACTAGTTCTATTATTTGATCACCACTAGCTATTTCTTATCAGCTTAAGATATACAAGAGCTCCAAGGTAAGACAATCCAGGGATGAGCAGAGGACTCTCGAGTGCGCGTATAGTTTGTTTGTTGGAGGGAAGTGGGCAGGGGACCGTGCGAGAATGTTTTTCGTTGCCAGTGAAGTAAGCAGAAATTGAGCGTCAACATACACTGCTTGTAATGCACTGCTTATAATGCTTCTGGCCATGCCTGACTTCATACTTGCAAGTTGTTGCTCTGGAGAATGTGTTACCCATCGCCATCGACGACATGATTACTTCACTACTTTGGAATAGGTGTTAGTTAGCTTCCCCGTTTTTGCAGAGTGACACATCTCACCTCATCTTTCTCCGCCATCCTCTTGACATAATCACACGTGCGGCGCACCTTTATCTTTGTGATGATCATTGTAGGATAGCGCACATTTTAGCGCAGTTTAAGCATGGGACCACTTGCCCCTATTGCCTTGAGGAGTACTCTGCATGATTCTGGTACTGCAAGTTATCCTGCTGCCACCACGCCATCTGCAGTCCTCGATAAATCCATCAAAGTCATATGCTCCTCCGCACAAGATGATGTGGTTTCTACTAGTAGGCTACCTTCGCCCCCGAATATGCCACGAGGGTCAACACATCATGGAGTGCAAATGAACAATCAGCAGTGCCTGGAACTGCCAACACCATTGAGTGAGGGAGTTGTGTCTTCCTCCAAGGACGGAGGAAATCCATCTTCCCTTCCCAAACCAGAATGCAGCTCTTCTGGTACTTGTCCTTCATCATCTCTCTCTTCGGCTCCATTTCGTTTGAAACCCCGTGGGACTGTCGTCTCAACGACTGATGCGGTCCGGGGCAGAAAGCGATCCGCCCAGTCTATGAGCTCTGCTGGACGAGTAGCTCTCTTGACTCCCAAATGTGTTCCCACACCCCATGGCAGACCTGTTTCTGTTGAAGCTGTGAACCCTTCTGGCTTTACATCGCCTCCCAGGATACAATCGGCCTTCAGAACAACAACACCAAGAGAAAATCGGAGCCCATGTGGCATCCTGGCCGATTTGCAGTGTCTTTCCTTGCAGTCACCAAAGCGAATTGATGGGACGGATCCAGACAGCGCCCCTTTATCCTCGGATAGCCAGCATATCACGTCATTGCCCCCACCTTCGTCCTTCTCCTCAGCATCCCCGTCTGCAAATCATCTTCCCATGGTAGTCAACTCTGTGGCGAGCAATCATTCCCTTGCGTCGCCAATGAGGCAAACCATTCAACCACGATCGTCTTTCACTCCCGTCCAGGGCGCCGCCTCTCCCGGAGGTAGCTCGTTGAGAAGCATTGGTTCCTCTTCTTCCATTGCGACCAATGCCCGATGGAACACAGGTGCCAGATGTTACGGCTTTTCGCCCAACGGTGGCGGCTCTACAAAGTCTTCTCCTAAGATTGCCTCTCTGACGGTTCTTCAAGACAGAGGTACGAAATTACCGGCTCGCGACAATCACTTGCTACCGCCATTACCAGGAGGTGGAGTGAGCTCCTTGTGGATGTCTCTCGACTGCTCCAGTGATGACGACAGCGAAAGTAGGTCTCCTAGAAAAATGCTACCACCCGGGACTGTGCAATGTCGGGGCCCCTCGTCTGACAGCATTTGTACAGTTCAAGACAGTACCTTGCATGTTCCCGCTGTTGGAACAAGCAGGCTACTGTCACCGACATCACCTGCAGCGGGTATCAAGAGTAGCCAACAGTCCCGAACCTCCTCCAAAGAAACAGCTCCACGTACCCCAGAGACCCCGCTGCCCCGGGTTACTTTGACCCCAAGAAGTGCTCGAAGTTGCCACAAAAATGGCCAACGAGGCAACCATCTACCAAGATTTCCATCTCCTTCTGACGTCGATGTGGATGTTTCTTCGCCTTTTCTGCCGTCCTTTTCGGCCGCGGCATCTCTACGAGACGTGTCTGCTAGTACAGAATCAGACCATGGCTGCTCCAGTTTGTCTGACATACAGTGCCTATTTCCTGGGTCCACTAATTCATTGGCGCTCTCTGCCGATGGAAGCGTTAATGACAATGAAGTGGTGCCTGTTTTCAAAGAAGCGCACGACCGCGAAGAAGCTCCCATACCCTTTTTGGACTTTTCTTTGAATGAGAGAGGAGCTGAAGTTCAGTTTGAGTCTCCCTCTCTCCATACGTACGATGAAGGGAAATTCATGGATATGCGAACTCAATCTTTATTTACAACTTCACGGCCCGGGGGTGTGCTAACATCCATGATGGAGGAAGACCAGAGAAAAATGGATAGAAGCGACGATAACGGATCCGTGAGCGACATTGACGAGGATGAAGATTTTGTGCTTGCAGACCCCGCTGTTCTTGAAGAGGAGCACCTTGTCAGCTGCCAGCCGGCCCGACAACGTAGACGTCGATCCATGGACCGCCATTTGAACGAAACAACGAACGCATCAAACACAAACCTTGTCGGTATGAATTACGTGGCATCCAACACTAGTCTCATCGGGATGGATATTGCTGATCCAACTGATTCGACGGCAGGGCCGACGGAGATGCATTGGCCTGTGTTATCTTTGCCGCAAGCTTCGGCAAGCGCTGCGAAAGAAACTTCTAGCGGATTTCTGCAAAGGCGCAAATCGGATGCTAATCTCACATCAATTGGTTTCGCAGCTGAAGGCAACGGCGGGGAAGTCGCTGGTCGTGACCTGATCACTCCGCCACCTATTTCCGTACCACTTACTCCTCCTATGTTATCCCCCAAGGAAGAAATGTTCTTGTCTGTGGCACCGCAAACCTTTTGTATCGCGGGAGCAGATAGGCACTCCGTCACCAGAGCCATAGCGCAGATGAATTACGAAGCTCAGTACCATTCGGATGCCTCACCTGTTGTGTAATTAATTGTTCATACTGTGCTTCCGATAATTCCCTAATAATTATGCCAGTTAGTACGCGTACCTGTCTATTTGAACTGTTCGTTCCGTCCGTCTGTGGCAATTTTCAGCCTTCTTTCCGTATCCTGCAATTTTTGCTATGTTCTCATTGCGTGCAAGTCATATCGTTAGCTAGAATATTATACACGACTGAAGGTCAAAATAGTATTTCAGTCATCAAGTAACGAACTTTTTTATCGCTCATCTTTTCTCCTGCGTGGAAAACAAGGATTTGACAAACAAGGTCAATATAAGAAACCGTAAAGATAACAAACAGTTCAAAGATTAAACATTCTATCATTCACCAGCAGAAACAGTACCCAAGTAGCTCAGAATGCCCGTCGTGGAGCTGGCCAGCGCTTCACTGTGCGAAGATGAATACCAGTCTGCCATGGAAGGATCCTCTTGCATTAATACATCGAGATCGTCCGGTGCTATCTCCAGTGACTGGTCCTCTACTAAAGGTCGTTTGGGCGGTACGAACTTCAAGCCTAGGTCTCATTTGAAACAAACGGAGTCGACGGATTCTTCAAACCTTAAGAATGCCTTTACAAATTTTACGGCGTCACTGTCACATACCTCTTCGGAACTTCAAGATGGCGTCCATAAAACTTTCACTTCAATCGTTGGTAGCTTTTCCAGAGACACAATTGGAAATGATTCAGGATACGAAGCCAGCGATGGCAGCAACAATATCATCACAGAGGGCAAGCACCAGTCGTATCCCTCGAACACATCGACGGCCCATTGGTCGGAATATGTCATTCCCGAAAGACTACGGAGCCAAGTCAGCTCCATATCGTCACGGTCATCTGGAGGTCAGCTCACCGCCAACTCTACTCTGTCATCTCGCAGTCAATCACCGAGAATGAATGCAGATAATATTCAAATTACTGTGAATAAGTCAGGCTTGCTTCTCCGAGAAGAAGACGGCGATTCCTCGGATGACTCTGGTTCGTCAACAGATGATGACGAAAGCGAAGCTACATGGCAGGAGACAGCATCTCGTGATGTGTCGTTACTGGATACAATTGGAGAGGACTCGGGCGGGGAAGGTGGAGAGGAAGGATCCTACGACGAATCAGATGTGGATTCGGAAGGTAGCGCTTCTGTGGACGACGAGACGCGTGGCCTACATACCACCAGTTATAATTGCGATGATGACAGCGATTGTACAGAGTTTAATTCCGATGTCGGATTAGAAGATTTGGGAGCTGCCATGCTGCAGATAGGATCCTGCCACTTCGAAGCCGAGAGCGATAGTCAGGACGAGGATGAGGACTATTCCTTCACGTCGAAAATGTTCCCCCCTGTAGTTTCAAAGTACATGAGTGATGTTCTTCCAGCTCAAAGTCAGATAGAATCGGAGAGTGGGCGGAGTGATCTGTTTCGAACACGCCTGAAGGGTCGAAATCGACCACCCTCCCAACAGCAAAAAGAAACCAGCATTTCTTCGTTCGTTGTAAGTACTACTATTTTTTGCTGATGAAGGTGTTTGAATGCATAGCTCTTTTAATCTCACTTGTTATTTGTCTTCTGTGTTGTTTCTTTCAGACCAGGGCTTTTAGCTGTGGTGGAGGATACGCCTGAAGAGTTGATTTGCCAGTGTCTTATCCCCTAGCGGACACCGACCAAATCCAGCCGAATACTTGTATCACTACTGATTAATAACACATACATACACTATCATTACACCCAATCATATTATTCTGTCCAGATCTTCGAAACCATTTATATTTCTTCTTAAAAATTCGAGAATGAGAGCTAGAAGACAGTTACCTCATTCAACTCCTAATCTGGTAAGCTAAAGAGGCATTTTCAATCTTGTACCGCTTATGATTAAAACCAGTTTATCATATCTAATCCTAGGAGTATTATTTTGTCCAGAATCCCAAAACCATTATTTCATATGCAGAACGTTGAACCTCCTTTTCAACCTTATGCTCACATGGAAGCCACGACCTTCACCAACCCTGAAGATACTTTTCTATGCAATTACTATTGCATGACTACCTCGTACTGTGGTGGTTGTCTCCTTCGCATACGCTTGTTTTTCGCTCTGGAGGCTGCACTTAGCGAAAATTGGGACCTAGACCTACGGTAACTGACTTCATCAGCAAACAAGGAAATTATCTAATTTGACGGGTTTTATTTCAGTCCCCCCCAAAACAAACCGCCTTTTTTTTGCTTCTGGTTCAAAACAGCAGCAGCCAACATCATCACAAACGGTTCACACCAGATCAAGCAACATACCATATACCGTAGTACCTCGAATTAACTTCCCTACATCACCTGTTCCCTTCTCGTTAGATCTATTCTCGAGTACAACATTTAAATTCATCGCGAGCAGTCTTTCTTGCGAACCTGAAAGCTAGCAAAAAAAGCGAAAATAAACTACTGGTAACAAAAACCGAAAACCTCCAACTACCTGTCGAAGGAACCCTACGACTACAGAACATAGCATTCCTCGCCAACCCTTTCTTTCCTACTAAGTCTTGCGTCAAGCTTACTTACCTGCAAACATGGTACGAAAAAGAAAGATTCTCGGTGTCTCGGGAGGCGTCCCTATTGATAGAGCACCGACTAAATTGGCAGCACCACCGCCGCCATATGATCCCATTTCTTCATCATCCGAGGACGACAGAGGGGTAACCATTGGCCACCAATCACATGTTTCCTCTAAACCGTGGACCAATAAAGAGGATACAGTTTTACAAGAGAAAGTGAAAGATTTCATTGAGATTTATAGATCATCCAAGAGTGACGATGTAAAGCGACAGAGCAAGTACGATCAAGTCGATTGGATGGCTGCGGCCAGGTTTTGTCCTGGACGAACGGGAGCGGAGTGCAAAGTTCGTTGGGAATCTTTGACAGGTTTGAAAACCCAACCGGCGGCATGGACCGAGGAAGAAGACCGAGCCATCGCTCGATTGGTCAAAGAAAATGGTAAGTTGTTCGTATAAAAATACTCCAGAGTACCAAAACACACTCACCAGACTCGTACTATATATCTTTTTCAGGCGCAAAAAGATGGTCTAAGTTTGCACTTGCGCTACCAGGCCGAAGTGGTAAGCAATGTCGAGAACGATGGCATAATCATTTGGATCCAAATGTCATCAAGTCTCGGACCTGGACCGAAGAGGAAGAGCAAATTGTCCTCCAGCAATATTGTAGGCACGGGAGCAAGTGGAGCGCTATATCTAAGCATTTGACAGGCAGGACGGACAACAACATCAAAAACAAATGGAATGCCTACTTTGCCGTCCGCATTGAAAAATATCTGATGGAAGTCTTGCAGTTGAAAAAAGACCAACTGCGTCATCCAATCACTGGATACTACATGATTCCCTCCTGTAAGATTGGCGAATGTGTCTCCTACATGCGCAGTCTCTCGCAAAAGGAGATGAAAGGAGTCAAACGACTATCAACATCAACACCCAAGGCTGCAAATATTATCGGTAGAAAACCCTCTTCGAAAAAACCAAAAACAGTCGCACGCAGTCCGTTTAATGCAGAGAAACGTTTGTCTTCCTGGTCAGCGAGCACTTTTGCGACGTCTATCCAGAATTCGAGTTCCGAGGACAGTGAAGGAAGACACGATTGTTATCGACTGGGGTCTCCACGGTCACCTGTAGCAGCATCGATCGGAAAGAGTGAGGAAGACAGTCCCTCTTCATTTCCAAACTCGACTCCTATAAACGCGGTACTGCTAGAGCACTTGGTAGAATCCCTGTCGACCCTCGAAAGCGGTTACGTTGGCGGTGTCTATGTTAGCGCTTCAGAACGACAAGCATTTATTCGAAACTCCAACCTGAGAGAAAGTGGGCGTCTAGAAGATCTGCAATTGTTGAATTTGTCGTACGAGGAAGTGTTGCGGTTGCCGAAATACTATCAAGATCTCTTGTTGTCAGTGGTCGACGAAGAGTCAGGTGGGAAACATGAAGATATTTCTTCTATTCCAAAAGCTGATTTGGAGACTGAAGATGGATACGAGGAGGAAGAGCAGCTTTACATCTAGATACTCTAGTAGTACGCATCATTTCATATTTTACCATTCACTCGTAAGCGAAATACACTGGTAAAGGATAATAGGCAATATATTATTTGTTTTAAATTTACGACAGCGTTGCGCAATAACCGTGGTAACAGTGTTTATTTCATCTTGTCAGCATTGGAGTTAGGGCCGACTCGCTTTCCTCCCATTCCAGTTACAACATTGACGTAACGACGATTGTATTGCAGTCTCTTCTTGGCACGGCCGCGAGGCAACTTCTTCTTGTCTTCTTGGGCTTCGACCTTTGGTGTCTGTCCCTTTACCTTACCGGCACGAGCTAGAGATCCGTGTACTTTTCCCATTTTTCTGTATTAAAAGTCTAGTGTCAAAAGAACAGTAATAAGATGAAGTGAGTAATCAAAAAGGATGCAGTTGGGCAATGGAATTTGAAACAACCAGTGCTCAGGCAAGACTGTGCTGCGACCGGAAAAAAGTGTGTTGCAGTTGTCAAATTGTTTTCCAATCCCGACCATGCCTCTCAAGCATGGTATACTCAATGCGCTGAAAATAACACTGGTCTTGCAATACCATCTCCTCTCTAGTGCTCGGTACCCTTGCATCAAAGAAAGAAACGGTACAACACGAGCGAGGTGCACACTCCAATCCGTTCTGAAAGGAGTCCCGTTCAAAGGAAGAGGCTTGAGCGGTGCCTCTTTCGTTAATCCAATACTGCCGACAGCCAAAGCTATCTGATACTTCTTGCAAGATCAGCTAGTCCAGTCGAGCGACCGACTAGCAGTGCTGCTCACTCATGTCAAGGGCTCAACTCTCTATTGCTACACCCGCCGCCAAACCAACACGATCCAACCATTCTTTTATCTCGATCGGTCTTCGTCCCTGCAACTTTCCGTTAACAGCCCAACGTCTTTCTACTAGCGATAACATTCATTTCGCAACAACAACAACAACAACAACAACAACAACAACAACACCATCATCTTCGTCCGTACTCACCGTTCAAATAGTACGCAAGATTCTTTCTTCCTTACAGCTGCTTGATTTGGTCTGCCCACTCCTTGTTGATGATGATTGTACGTAATGTTGGCTAGTTCGCTTGGTGTTTTTAGTAGATGGGTAAGTTCATGCGTCTGCGCGCTTGTTGCGCGACTTGGACTGTCTATCAGACTTTCACCAATCACCCGGACCGATAGTTGGTCCATCCGTTACTGCACATTCGTGACTCGACCCCTATTCCGCTTCACATTTTTCATTATTTAATAATATTAAATAGACGAGTCTACTATTATTTTTTTTTTCGTTTTGGTGGAGGAAAAGCGGAAGCGAATAGCTTCAATTTCCATTCATGCAGTTCGTTTTTTCTTTGCCGAAGAGCGTTCGTATCGGCCAGCTAAAAGCAGCAATCAGCTACCAGCTTGCTGGCAAATGGCAAAACTCTTGAGAGGCAGAACGATCACACGATTGGACGAAGATTCGAGAACAGTGCCAGAATCATCAATCATCATCCTGCCTGGCCCCTGGCCCATATATTTCAAAAAATAAATAAACTATACAACAACAACTGCAACTTTAGCACGATTTCACAGTATCAATGGTCTCTTGCTCTACTCTACTGGCGCCCCTGCTTCTCTCGGGAGATTTCCACACAGCGCGGTTCGTAGCACTACAGTATTGCTCGACACATCCTCTGGCAACCATCGACACGAATGCCGCGGATGAATGCGCCCGTGCGTGGGGCGAGAACGTAGAAATGCTTCTTAATGCCGACGACAGCAATGCCCTCGACAAGATTTACTCCATCCACGCTAAACACTATCGAAATGCCAACGAAAAACGACGCTCTTTGGAGCTCGTTCCTCTACCATCACTTCCGATATCACCGAATACAATAGCGCAGGATTTGACTTGCTGGGAAAGGTGCTGCAAACGAATTCATTTTGAACATGATGAGTTGACATTGTCGCTCTCGCCACAAGTTTGTGCTCCCGACAGAATTACACCGGATTCTATCGGCTGTGCCCTTGGTGTTGGATCAGGTGGCGCTCTGGCACTACCTCTGGTGAGCGAAATCTCCGTTCGGATCCGTTTACCAAGAACCGGTCGCGTTCTAGACGTTGAACAAGATGGATTCCTCCAACCTTATGACTCCGCAACTATCCTGTGGCCCGGTGGATACTTCCTCAGTTTGTGGGTGAATGATTTCTTTTCGGCCCTTGGCGCCGATAACAGTCTACCACTGTGGTGTTCCCAAGAACGCTGTCTGTGGCACCCTGACGAAAACATAGTATGTGTCGACAAGCGTCCACTTTCTATTTTGGAACTAGGGACCGGTGTTGGAGCTGCTTCCATTTCCGCTGCGGCCTCGGCGGAAGCTTTCGGAAGGGACGTTCGCATTCTTGCTACTGATCGATCCAAAAAGTCATTGGCCCTAACCACAGCAAATGCGGCAATGAATGGACTGAACGTGAATGTCAGTCTTCTTGATTTTACCGATCCCGAACGTATATCTGAAATTGTTTGTGAATTTGGAACGTTTGACCTTCTCCTGGGAGCCTCGCTTGAATTTGAAAATTGGGAGGACAGTCTTTACGATGTTCTGGGACTTTTAACGCACGACGACGGCATAGTGGCTCTCGCGCACGTAACAGGTGGTATTGAGAAACCTCCAGCGGACTCGTCTTTTTGTGAGATTGGCAGGATATCAGGTCTGCGATATGGGATGCAAACGATGTGGGTAGAAGGGGAATCGTGTTTTGAGATCGTCTTGCTGAAAAAGACAAAGGATTGCCCAACAGCGACAGCATGATAACTCCTTAGATATTGCTAGCTACCTTCACCCGTAAAATTTACGTCTACTAATGTTATAGAGTAATACTGTTTCTTAGCATTTTATACTATCATCATTGCCGCTCCTACCAGATCCGTCACGTGTGTGTCGATGTATCGGATGATGCTCCATTGCTGGACGCTTCTCTGGACGGTGGTTTACTGGATACGACGCACCTACTATCGGTCTGATTGGCAACACAGGTTGTACAATCATTGTTACTGTTAGAAAATGGTTGGACTTGAACCGTCGAATGTTCAATGCCATTTGCTTGACAAATGGCAGTTATAGTTTTCAGAACTTCTTCGATTTCGACACTCTTGGAGGCTGTTTGAACGTGAACACTCATTGCAGTAATACCGTGACTAATGGACCAAATATGAAGATCGTGAACATTGGTCACTCCTGGTAACATTTCAATTTGATTGTGAACTTGTTGCCAGGAAACATCGGGAGGAACTTCTTCCAACAGGACGCAAATGGCGGACCGAATGACACCCAATGTCGAATAAAAGACCAAACAACAGAACAAAATAGTTGCAATGGGATCTACAATCCTCCATTCAGGATTGTACCAAATCACCAGGCCGGCAAGAAGGACCGCCACCGATTGAGTCAGATCGGCCATGACGTGCAAATATGCCGCACGCAGATTGACATTTTCAATATCATTTTTGGAAACTTCAACCTCGTTGGGACGCAACGGTAATTCCGGATCGCGATCTCGGTGCTCGTCGTCTTTGTCGTGATTGTGGCTGTCGTGCTGATGCTGATGCTGGTGATCGTGTCCATCAGCAACGTTTTCTCCTCCTTCATTACTAGTGTGTCCGTGATCATGACTGTGATCGTGCCCGTGACTTCCACCAGGCATGTGCACGTGATGCTGGCCCAAAACAAGCGCCAGTGCAATGTTCACAACGACTCCAATGGCAGCAATAACGCTCATTAGTTTTCCGTCCACGTCTTCTACTGCGCTGCTGTCATTGTTCTTTGCAACGAGTATTCCATAAATTCGACGCACGGCCTCCCCGGCCAATCCTACACTGATAATGGCCAGGCACGTCATGCTGAACAGGGCCGCCAAACTTTCGCTTCGTTTTAGTCCGTACGTGTGTTTGCTGGTAGATGGCCGTGCGGCCAGATAGGCGGCAACGATGGCCACCGCAAACGATGCCAGATCGGCCATCAAGTGTGCGGCATCACTGAGGACTGCCAGCGATCCACTCAACAATCCACCCGCTACTTCCACCAGCATAAAGGCGCAGCAGAGAGCCGTTGCAGTTTTTAATTTCCTCAAGACAGGATCACTAGCAAGACTGCTAAGGTTGTTTTCTGTGGCACCATCTTCGTTATTGTTGACCACTATTCGATGTTCGGTACCTACGTGACTGCTGTAACAGGATTCCAAATTGTTGTTGGAACCACCATGAGCATTGTTGTTGTTGCCATTCATAGCAGTACCGTCATTGTAATGTTTTTGATTATCAGATTTGGATAACAAACCACTTGTCTCGCCTTCGTGCCGATGCTGATGCGATTGAATTGTATCATTGGCCCCAGCAACATCATTGGCGGGAAAGAACATGTTCTTGAGAAAATTTGCCATGGCTATTATTCTTGTGGGATTCAAGATGGTGGCTGCTTGTGGGTAGATTTTTAAAAGTCACTATCAAAATAAACCACCAACTGAACTAATAACTACTTTTTGTTTTCGTTTTGATGCGTATGGATGACTGCTGCTGCTGCTGGTGATAGTGGTGGTGGTGGTGGTGAGATCAGACCTTGGTAATAATACATTATAATGCCGTATATTCTATATTCCCCTATTATAATATAGATATTCCAATAACAAATTATTATAATATATTTATTCCAAGCACTAGGAATAAGAATATACATTCTATATTCCTTCTTGTTGGGTCACTAAGTATACCTAATAGTGCGTTTACAGCCACAAATTCAATAGAAACTCTCATCGTCTCTCTCAATGTCTTCTTGTATGACTTCTTCTTTCATTCGCATGGCTTTGGCAACAGTGCTAACAGTCCAAAAGGTCAGGTTCTTCTTCAAATAAAGCAGAGCTTCGAACAAAATAGGCGACATGCCTCTCCTGTGTGGCAGCATGATGTACTTTGCCTCTGAGAAAAGTCTCTCGCAGCAATTGGAAGTAGCAACTACAATGTTGCCAACATCCATGTAGCCCTTGGTGATCAAGAAATTGTTCCTGGACTCGTCTCCTGGTGATACTAGTACCTTGCGACGCTTCGAGTTCATCTTCAGCTTCTCAGCAACAGTCAATTCCCTTGCG
>Ga0100391_1000714_pt1 | contig 38063 bp, 15 predicted proteins | sample CryGeymeta201515_FD_81541 | JGI IMG/M metagenome (GOLD analysis project Ga0100391, IMG submission 81541) | Groundwater microbial communities from Crystal Geyser aquifers in Utah, USA - Crystal Geyser metaG 2015-15 | ecosystem: Environmental > Aquatic > Deep subsurface > Groundwater | place: USA... | reverse complement strand
CTCGGAACGGAGAAAAGGTCGGCCCTAGTAAATTGCCGAGTTTCTCCAAACCACCCTACCTAGCCGAACGTAGCCCTAGAGAGCTGGCATAGTCGAGAGAACGCGGTAGCGTTCGCTCGGTAGATTTATTATTTTTGCTGCTTCCTGAAAAACCAGCATCTAGTTCGCTGGTGTCATAAAATTCTGTGGTTTGCTCTATAAAAAAGCTCAAGTTAACCAAGAGTTTCGCAATAATATATTGTATTGCAATAGAGCCTACTACTAGTAGTAGCAAGTAAAGTCTGTCCCATCCGCACAGAATAGAGATTAAGTAGCAGTCGTTACTAGTACTACTCAGAATGAGTGCTGTTGGTGTCTCAACCAGTACTACTGCCCCAAAGAAAGTTCGATTGCACATCGAAGGAATGATGTGTCAACGCAATTGTGGATCGACAGTAGAGAATGCCCTTCGTGCTGTTCCTGGTGTCCTCAGTGCAGAGGTGTCTTTTGCTACCAAATCGGCAACCATTCAGCTTGCAACTGACGACGACTCATCTACATCTGCATCTACTACTACCACCACAACAACAACAGCTACAGCTACATCTGCGAAAGATCTGGTAGAAGCCGTGGAAGATGTCGGCTTTGAGGCGCACCTGGCAACGACCCAGAAACTGTACTGGCAAGTAGAAGGAATGATGTGTCAACGAAATTGTGGAACGACGGTACAGAATGCTATATTGCAAGTACCGGGCGTCCTGAAGGCGGAGAGTTCGTTCCAGTACCATCAAGCCTGGGCAGAAATTCCCCTGGATGCCAATGTTCATCAAATGCAAAAGGAGATTAGTGAAAGCATTGATTGTGTAGGCTTTGATGCTACACCTATCAGCGAAGAAACAGCTTTAAAACAACAACAACAGATCATCATCCAAGACAAGGAGAAAGTGTCAACACAAGAACTACAATCGACATCTACAGGACATCAGGATAAACCCATGAATCTCGATCGTGACAATTCCAATGTTATTGTTATTTCGGTGGAAGGCATGTCATGTGCTGTTTGTACAGGCAAAGTTGAGCGATGTTTGCTGAAAGTTCCCGGTATTACATCGGCGTCTGTTAGTTTGGCAACACACCGAGCAGAAGTTACCTACAAAGATGATGATGATGATGATGATGATAACAACGAGACATCATATGCGAATGTAGACGTTGATTCGTTGGCTTGGGAGTGTCAACAAGCCGTGGAGCAGTTGGGATATCCTTCGGCCATTCTGAGTGCCGGTAATGCCAGTCCCATGACACTGGAAGAGAATGCCAAGATACTACAAGATGCCAAACACTCGGAACTGACAGCCTGGCGAAACCTGTTGATATTAGCCGTGGTTCTTTTGTTGCCCATGCTCTGCGCCAAGAAATACACGGCACACCTCATGACGGGACACCACAGTATGCATAGTAATCATCATACCACAGAAGACATGGATAACTTCACAACGACAATGGTTTCAGACTACAGTATTGGGTCTTCCATGGGAAATGCCATGGCCATTATGGCCCTTTTTTCGACTCTCTCGCAGACTCTGGTAGGGTACCGATACTACAAGGCAGCTTGGAATGCTGGTCGTGATTTTGGCATGGATTTTTTGATTGTTTTGGGTACAACATCTTCTTATGGTTATAGTGTAGGCATTTGGATGTGGCTATTGCTTGCTCCGGCTCAAGAACAAATAGTAACGTCAGGTACTACCTACGATACGCTCGAACCAACTTTTGGCACTGGAGCAATGCTGCTGACCTTTGTTACATTTGGAAAGTTTTTGGAAGCCTATGCTAAAGGAAAGACGTCTTCGGCTTTAGAAGCTCTCATGAAATTGCAACCCACTTGGGCGAGTCGAGTTGTGAGCGGCATGGAGGGATGGACGGATTATACCATCAACAGAAGCAGCAGCAACAACAACAGCAACAATAACGTAGCGGATCTACAACAAAGCGATGATGGTTCAGGTGAGGACATCGCACTCCAACTGTCAGCACTCGAAACGGAAGAATTGTCGGCTTGGGATATTAAGATTGGTGACTATGTACGAGTCTTGCCCGGGGCACGAATACCAGCCGATGGTGTCATTGTAGCCCTCTCCAGTACTACGTCATCCAGTAATAGACTTGACAAAAAAGGATTTTCGACGCCAAAGAGCGCCTCCGATGCAGTTGAAACTGCCAAATCGGCTTATTTGGAACGAAGTGCCCCACAAGCCGTAGCCTTTGTCGATGAGAGTGCGTTTAGCGGGGAACCTTTTCCAGTAGCAAAGGCTGTCGGAGATTCGGTCTACGGATCATCCGTCAACCAGTTGACAGTCATTGTTGTCCGTGTCACCGCCACCGGCTCCAATTCTGTATTGTCAAAAATTGTACGGCTCATGGAAGATGCACAACGTCACAAGGCCCCCATTCAGGCGTTCGCAGATCGGATTGCCTCTATTTTTGCTCCCAGTGTCATGGGCTTGGCCTTGCTCACATTTGTCACGTGGGTCATCTTGGACTCGAACGAGAGCAGCCAAGAGCGATTCTTTTTGGCTTTTTTATCGGCCATCAGTGTTGTCGTGGTTGCCTGTCCGTGTGCTTTAGGTCTAGCGACGCCTACTGCTGTCATGGTTGGCACGGGGGTTGGGGCCTCGCACGGTCTCTTGATCAAAGGAGGGTCCGTCTTAGAAGAAATGCAATCCATCAATACCATTATAATGGACAAGACAGGGACAATCACCAGCGGCAAGGCTGTGTTAGGTGTGCATAAGGAACTCGTACAAAACCTGGAGGATCCTTTAATCAAAAATGCACCTTCGAAGATATTTCAAACGACAACGAGTTCCACTGGACCTGGCCACAATTTTGCTCTATGGCTTGCGGCCTGTGCAGAACAGCAAAGTGAGCACCCCTTGGCAAAGGCCGTAGTTAATGCCGCGAAGAGCCACTGGGGTGGCGATGTAACATGCTCACACGACGGCGTGACGGTTGAAGACTTTTATATCATGCCTGGTTCTGGTGTGGAGTGCGTCGTGTCGAAACCATCGTGGGGTACATTCGTGGTGCGAGTTGGAAACAAGCAATGGGCAAAAGAACCAGTCAAAGACCCTGACTGCTCGTCACACCTCGTTGAGGAAACACTTACAGAGGATACCTCAGGCGACGCCGAGGTGGCTCATCTACGAGAAATGGGTCAAATTGGAGTTTACGTGAGTGTTTTGAATGCTTTGTCGGAGGTTTCGATGCCCGACTTGCTCGGTTCTCCGATTGGAACATCTCCAAGTCAAAATGAAGTCACTCGTCGTCGGCGGATAGTTGGCGTCCTCGGAATTGTTGATCCAATCTCAGATCAGGCTAAGTCGACTGTCGCAGCGCTAAAAAAGATGGGAGTGAATGTCTGGCTATGCACAGGCGACCATCTCACTACAGCTAAAGCGGTGGCACGACAAGTTGGAATCGAAGAAAGCGATGTTCGGGCTGGAGTCAAACCGGAAGAAAAGGCCGAGCTTGTCAGTCAGTTGCAGGCTCGTCGAGGATGGAGTTCAGATAGCGTCAGACAGCTCAACAACGGCAACAATACAAGCGACGGAGCCACTTCTAGAGTCGCATTTGTCGGCGATGGCATTAACGACTCTATCGCTCTTGCCCGTGCCAATGCTGGAATTGCGATCGGAGCAGGGACAGAAGTGGCTGTTGAGGCTGCAGATATTGTACTGGTGCGGTCAAACCTTCATGACGTCGTGATTGCCCTGCATCTCTCCAGAGTCGTCTTTCGCCGTATCCGAATGAATTTTGTTTGGGCCATGGCCTACAATTTGCTAGCCTTGCCTTTTGCTGCTGGCATCCTGTATCCTTTCACCGAATTCCGCCTGCCCCCAGAATACGCGGGGCTCATGATGGCATTCAGCTCTGTCAGTGTCGTGACAAGTAGCTTACTGTTACGACGATATACTCGCCCCATTATCCACGAAGACGGCACGTTGGAAGGAGGCACTGGTCTTCTTGAGAGGTTGATGCAGTGTAGTCTACTTGAGCGACGTCGACAAGTCGACAACCGACAAATGTATTCCAAAATCAGTGGTCTGGAAATGGTGTGAGCCGTTCTGGGCGCCGAACGATTTTGAAAAGTGTGCGCGTAAATCGAAATACAGTGTATGGCGTGTACGCACGTTCTGTTTACGTTCACGAATTAGATTATATAGTTATCCATAGCTGCACTGCATGTTTATTTTGAAGTTGTGCGATCAACGTACGCTTTGGCGGAATCCTTTACATCCTGCTGCGTTTCCGCTGTTCCATGTTCCTCCTCAATTCGATACCACTTCTTAAACAAACTTTTCATCTGCTTATCCGAAAGCTTGGACTTCGGTGCTTCACCACGAGGATTTGCGATCCTTTCAAAGAGAGCTCGAGCCTTTTCTACGGAGCCATACTTGACCTCCTTGTCGGCATATACAAAGACTAAATCAAGGCGCTTTGGATTCTTGAGGATAATCCCGTCGAAAACAGTTCTCGCCCGATCAGGACTACCGTACTCAAATTCAAATTGGGCAAACTGTGACATAGTAGTCACATGCTTATAATCGGGCAAGGATGTCAGGCAACGCCTTAACAAATCATGCGCTTCCTTATTGCGATTGTTCTTCACGAGGTATTTGAGATTGGCAAGCCAAACTTTCTTTTTTGATTTGAATTTCTTGCACATCTTCTTGTACATCTCGTCAGCCTGAATGACACTGTCCGGGGCCGAAAGGTTTACTTCCTTTTCAAACATTTCGCAAACTCGCAAGTACACCTGTTTAGGATTATTTTGTTGGCAAGCACGGTCAATAGTAGTTTGCAAGCTGGAAGGACTACCGTACTTGTGCTCCAACGCAAGTAGGGCACACCATACATTCAGCTTCTCTCTTTCCTCGCGGAACTCAATTCGCTCAAAGGCCCTTTCTGCGACGGCGCGAGCAGATGCAACATCGGCCAAAGACAAATGAAATGCCATGTATCTAATCCATACCTCTGATGAATTGTGTCCAGACGATGAGAGAAGACGTTCAAAGTCGGCGGCAGTCTCGGGATTCTCGTCGGCAGTTCCGTCAGCGAGAGCGGTTTCTCGACGAGAAATCTCTTGCTCTTCTCGGCGTTTTTGTGCTTGCTTCTTGCGTGACTTGTGGGAGGACGAAGTAGGATTTTCCTCCTCTTCTGAATCAGCCTCGTCCGAATCAGAATCAGATTCGACTGGCTTTTTGTTAACTAAAGTTGCCGCACTTACGCTCCAATCAAAGCCTACATTCGTGTCCATGCCCTGCATCGCAATTTTTTCTTTCCTTGGAGTGGGCTGGTTCTCTTCTTCCTCCTCCTCGTCATCGTCTGAATCGCCGCCGGATCCCGAATTGCTGTCAGAATCATCGCTGCCACTAGACTCCTCGTCAGTCGAGTCTTTACCGGTCTTTTCAGCAGCCGCCATGGATGCCTGCAGCTTTGTAGCAAAGTTTTCATCGTCGGAGTCTAATTTGTCGGGTGCATCGCCCATTTGGACGTCATGATCTTCATCGCTGTCCCCCCCTTCAGACAAACTTTCGTCGTCAGAGTCTTCGTCGTCGACAAAGTGGCTGGCCTTCATAGAAAAGCCAATTCTCTTTTCACCTTCGTCCTTTTTAATCACAAGCACTTTCACAAGGTCACCAGGATCGTACAGATCTGGGAGACTCTTGACATACTTGTCGCTACATTCGCTCTTGTGAACCAAACCCGAGACAGCGCTGTTTTCAAGGCGTACAAATACTCCGTAGTCTTCTACCCGTGTGACGGTACCTTTGTGTTTACTGTTCAATTCAATATCAGAAAATTGGAGCTTTTGACTTTGTAGGACAGTAGATTCTCGCATATCCAAATCCAGCATCGTTTTCTTCTGATCCTTGCCTTTCGTTTCTTTCACGGCTTTCACCTTACCAGCAACAAGCCTACCAGGAGGGAAAGAAGCTGCGGGGTTGGGCAAAAATTCGTCCGACAATTCTTTCAAGATTACTCTACCTTCAACATTTCGTGACAAACGAACAAAGCACCCGCTCTTGTTAGTATTGACAACAAAAGCGTGGCACATTTCACCCACTTCGGGAACTTCGTCCTCGTCAATATCACCATCAATGCGGCTTGAGCGAAGACTAACATCAACAACAGGCCGAGAATTAATTCCTGCTACGACTCGGCATTTCACATAGGTTCCGTCAGCAAACCGACTTCCATGTCCATGTCTGCAAAATACGAACAGGAAAAACGGTTGATTAGGTTCAAGTAAATCCTGGCCGATAAGAAAGAAGAGATGCAGATGGCCTTTCATTGCGACACGTGATAGTAACATCGTGTAATCCACACAGGCCTGCTAATCAATTTGTGCACATCCAAAGCTGAAGCTTCTCTTCACAGTCAAGAAACAAAGCACTTGACCGTTCCGCTTGTGCATGCAAGCAAGCAAGCAAGCAAGCAAGCAAACAAACAAACAAACAAAATAATACAGGATAAAAAGCTCACCTTAATTTGCTTTCCTTGGGGCCTCGGTCAGCTTCTTCGTCACTATCAGCGTCACTATCACCGGAAACAATAGCACTCTCTTTACTTAGCTTCTCGCCGCTTGATTCGTGCCCAAGAGGCATATTACTCCATTCATCAGGCTCTTCCATCTCAGTGATGCAACAACGTCCGACATAACCACCTCGGAGCTCCATCATTAGAGCAGGGCCAACCACAGTCTTGAGCGATCTTTGGATTCGCCCGACAATTAAGTCATTGCGAGTAGGTTTGGCGATCTGAGGTGAGCTGGCAGCAGCGTTCGCGTCACACAACAGGGACAAGAAAATATTCTGGGGATCGTAGTCCAAGTGGTCTTCTTTTGATGAGTATGTGTTCGTACCCTGAGCAATCAGCTTTCTCCACCTCATCTTGTCAAGGACTGTGCATGCAAGGCGCGCACCCACTGGAAAATGACTCGAAAGGTTGTTCAACACATCAACATCATCTGAGCACTCAACTCCAGGAATAAAGCCTGTAAGCTTTGGTCCGACAACAACATGGACACCCCTGTTGAACTGATCGATCTGTTTGACAATTCCAGTTATACGCGCACCAGGGGGGACTTGCTCTTTGTGCATGAGAATGGGAGGTACCTTCGACTCACTGCTTTTAACCTTCTGATTTGTCAATTCCACGTAACAACTACCGTCTCGACTCATTCCAGCAACCACGACTTTAAGATTCTTAAGCTTCGTGCCGACTTTCCAGCTGTGGAAAGGATGATACTTGTTGATGGACACAGCCTTGGCAAACTTGCTTTTGATAGTCTCAATAAAGTTGTCGTAAATTTGGCTCTCCGTCATCGCACAATGAACCCGTGCTTTGATCTCGTACTCTTTCAATTTCTTGTCGAGAATTTTCAGATTGGCGTTGTAAAAATCCAAACTCTCGATTTCGGCCTCGGCTATCGCGTCGCCTTCGCTCAATGGTGAGTTAGTAGTGCTGCCCTCGTAAGTTGCGTTAGATCTTTTTCTTCCTGTGCCGAAATAAGTATCCGCAGAGAGCAATATCTTGGGTGGACTTCTCATATGATCAATCGATACAATATTAGTAAGAACAGTACCAAATGGCTGTAAATCCAAACCTCCTCGGCTTTTTGGTACAAGACCAGTCAATCCATCTAAAAATCGAACAAAAGCACCGTGACGAGGATCGATTTGTGCCACATAGCCAATGACTTCGGCTCCTTCGAAGATCTCAGATTCTGGCGATGGAAGCATTTGGCCGTCCATCTTGCCTTCACCGGAATCAGCCAGACGCTCGGCAACCTCTACCAGCCTCGGTCGGATGCACACAAGTGTGAGTCTTCCCATGCCACTAGAATATTCATAACTTGATTTTTTTGGGTCCGTCATAAGAATGCCCTTGCATTTCAACGACTTGCCAACCTTCAACATTTTTACTGCTAAAGCATCCAAGGCAGCCGCGGATTTCAAGTCATTGAGATCATACTCATCAAGTAGACAATCGTACGGAAGCTTACACTCGACGTAAGGAAGCATCGTGGCACACTCTGCCTCATCAATCAAATACTTGGACTTGACGCTGACAATGGCATAACCTGGTACAAAAGTGCCATTAGGTTTGTCTCTCCCTGCAACCAGGTTGACAACTTTCATTGAATTCTCCGGAAGTACAGCGCCTGCTCGGAGATGCACCGTCTGGGCAGCTCGTACGTCTATTTGCATCTGGCCCTCCTCACTAGTATCCTCAGATGCACCCAGACGAAGGCTGAGGGTTAGCTCCCAGAAATATCGGTAAGAATCCTCCTTCTCTAAGCTTCCTTCATCATCAGATTCTTCTAAACTTTGTCGCCGACTATCACCGCGTCGAATTTTTTTAATATTAGCAATTCGGCATTGAACAACGTCGCCAACTTTGTAATTTTCACGGTGGTCGTCAATGCCAAGTTCAAGAGCCAGACTCCTGGCGGTGACCCGCCCGTAAACTTTGTTGAAAAAGGTGATGGACAAACCATGGTCATCGATTTTGGAAACAAAGCCAGTTGTCGTTTGTCCGACTTTGCAGTCTGTGTAATTTGTAACGATATTTGATGCCGAAATCAAAGGTTTTTTGGCTGTTAAAAAGCACTTCTTGATCTTTGAATCAGTGGACAGGACACGGACATCCACTTTAGATCCGACCGCGTACTTGGCTTTCAGCATTTTGGACCGGAATTCAGATGTTCCAGCCTGATCAAAGAGTTGGTTTGTAGTCAATAGACCGCGAATTTCCATTCCTAGTTCAACAAGAACAGCTCCTCCATCCAAATGAGCCAAAACAGGCACATTACGTAGCACCTTGCCGGGACTCAAATCAGAGTATGTCAAGACGTGAGCATCTAAAATACTCTTTGCAGCAGCCCCTGAAGCCACCCCTTCGACCAGATTAGAAGTACTAAAGACAAAGAAAAACAATTGAGATGAAATGGCTTACAGTCATTCGCAGATATCAAAAGAACTCTTGGGCTTACCTAAGAATACGAACATCGTGTTTTGTGGAAGGTGCAAACTCCCGTGCGAACGTGGTCTCCGAGATGCGCCCATCTTCCTTTTCATCCATGGCTTTGGAAATATGGACGTATACTGCTCGCACTTTGGTAGCCTCATGGTATGACTCACTGGTGGAAATAGGTTTGTGCAATAACGATTTCGGAGCTCCATCGTCATGCGCCTCTTCCTCACTACAGTCGTCAGGGTCGCTATCACTGCCATCACTTTTCTCCACGTCCATTTTCTTTTCTTCCCGAGGAAGAGCCAACAATGCTCCTACTCCCGGATCCAATCGAATGACCGTGGCATCTTTTACAACGGCACCGGGTGAAGGAAGAAAGTCGATTGGAGGTGGGCGCAAGTCCATCAAATGCGGTGACACTGTCAACCGGATCATTTTAGTGGCTGCGTCGACGGCCAAGATACGTGCCGTGAATGAGCGAATGGGGTTTGAGGTTTGATCGTCGCGAAAGAGACCTTTCCATTCAGTGGATCCGTCCAGTTGTCTCGTGTTGGCAACCCAAAACCCACCCAAATGGGAGAGCTCTAAAGCACCACGAAAGATGTTGCCCATAAACGCAACACAAAGACCATTGCGTGCGACAGCTTCTACTTTGACCTTGACCAACCATCCGGGAGAAATGGCATGAATCGAAGGACTGGAATCAGTTGGCACCACATGTTTGGCCATGCGATCCGTAGAAGGCAAAGACAACGGAACAATATCTGTGACCGACTTGGCACCTTTTTTTACAATAAAATCTTCAACACGTCCTACTTTAAGCGTAGTGCGGCCATCCTTGGCATCATCTTCGTCGTCGTTATCTTCCTCCTTGTCATCATCATCAGCATCAGCATCTTCGTCTCCTTCATTGACTTTGTACGTGTTGTCGTCCATATCTTGAAACGACAGAAATCCTTTGCGGCCATGTCCCAAGCTCACCAAAATACCATTATCTTCAATACCTTGGATCTTTCCTCGGATGGGGAATTTTGGTGTGGGTTCTTCGTGACGTAGATTGACGGTTGATGGTTCTAATGAGACCTGAATGCGTTTCCGAGTTCCTTTGGCGTCACTGCCTTTGTCTTTTCTATTGCTACTACCAGCATTTTTGACCGTCTCGGTAATGGTGCGGACAATGACAACAGCCAAGACTTGTCCTACGGAAACAACATGAGTCAACGGTGGAGCATCGGGGCCAGCCTGATGAGGCGGAATGGTATAGAATGTTGCGAACATAATTAAAGAGGCGGAAGTGTTAGCATCAAATGCATAATATTTGTCATTGAGAGTATACCTTGCCCACCATCCTGTTGATAAAAAAACAACTCCACAATTCCAGATTTATTCAGTGCACTAGAAGAAACACCCTCACTCTCTCTTTACATACCTCATTTCTTAGCACATATCCCGTCAACAGATTGGGCAACGAGACCAAGGCAAATTCTTCCTGAACTTCACGGACGATTCCTAACAACTTGGTGCCCTTAGCCAGTCGCGAAAACCCCAGAGCTTCGATGAAAGGTTCAGCTGCTGCCTTACTCTTCTTTCCTCCTGTTTCTGCCAGCTTGTCGTTGTTGGGGTTCTTTTTGAGAACTACACCGCCACCTCCCAGAGGCAGCAAGGAATGTTTCGATGCTCCATAATTCGCCAAAGCATCCTCTTCGGTAGCTCTGTGATCAGTTTTTTTCTTTTTTTTCGAAGACTTGGATTTGTTCGAGCCAAACAAGAAATCGTCGTCCTTGTTGTCGTCGGCCGCCAAGCTGCGCTTTTTGTGATGCCGAAATTCTTCCTTCTTGGATGATTTTGTCGCGGCATCTTCATTATGCTGATACTTTCCACCACGAGGAAAGGATTCTTCCATCTTCGTAGAGAGTGTTTCTATCCAATTGAGATAGTTGTTCAGTTTGCTGTTTGCTTAACCTCTCTTCACAAAGAAAACGGGAATATTTGTGGACGAGTTGGATGCAGATAACAGATGTGAGATTTAGATCAGAAGTAAAAGTGAAACTTGGAATTGTCGACTGGTTTTGACGATTCACGAGTAAAAGCGACTCAAGAAGGTTATGAGCTCGATGGATTTGCAGACAAAAATAATAATTGTTGCGCACTGTTACACACACAACAAATAGATACTCCGAGTAGATACTACCACGTACAGTAGTCTAGTAGTCGAGATGTTCACAATATATTTTACTATTATTATTAAATGGAGTAGCTCTCGAGATAAAGCTAGGTAGATAATAAGGATGACAACAAGCCTCAACCTACCTGGAGATACCTGCATTCTACGTGAGCACACAAAAAAGCTTGCAGACTGTCATCTACGGCAAAACAAATTTAGGTGCAGGCTGCAAGGGGACCCTAATCGTTCTCAGCCACGATTTGCTTGCTTGATTCATGACACATGAAATGGTGGTGGCAATTGGTATCTTAACGTGAAGTAATTCGGGGGGGGGAGGCTGGTTGATTGTCATGTGGTTGTCATCATTTTTGGACACTGCTGCAAGCAAACCTCTCACTGCCATCTTGAGCACAGAACAAACACTTCAATGGTCCGGGTAAAAAACTAGACTAATGTAACTTGATAATGTAAAAAATAGAGGTCTACAATGGATGGGGGTGACCACCCCACCAACACGAAATCAGCTAGCTGACTCCGTGCTTGCAATTCCAACTGGGGAATGCGCGGTGTTTAAGGGTTGGAACATTTTCAAGGGTTACCAATATGGTGTGGTTTAAGCTAGCTATTGATTACTCGTCATTCGACAACAACTTAAATCATCTTCTTGACAAGCTTGTTGATCTCTTCACCACGGGCACCGGCTTCTCCGCCTTCCAAAAAGTGCAAAAGCTTGGTCTTGCGAGAGAATCCACCAGTTGGGTTGCTCAACTTCATGGGCCACAAAAAATTATTGGCAGCCTTAAAGTTGGGTCCCACGGTGAAAATCTCGTGCACCAAATCAGCGGCACAGCAGATTCCATACTTGCCAAGTCCCTCTTCGATGACTGTGTTGTCGCCGATGGGGATGCGCTGGTTGTTCAACTTTCCAAAACCTCTCTTGTGAATGAGCTTCTGGACAGTGGAACGGGTTGGATAACCGTACGTGACGTAGGGCTCGATCAGACGAAGCATACGCATAGTAGCTTCGTTCAATCGGACAAAGGTAGCATTGTGGAGCTGTCTCAAACGGAACAGCTGCATCACCTTCTTGGCCTTGGGGGACACTCCAATGATACCACGAATACGAATCACCAAGCACAACTTAGGCTGGGCAGGGACAAAAAACCCTCCACTAACCTTGGCCTTGCGACGGTTGTCAATGGCGGTCTTCTCAGCAGCGAGGTATTCTTCCTCGTGCTTTTTGGCGCTAGCCTTGAACTTTTCGATATCGGTCTTCGCCTTCTTCTCGGCTTCAGCGGCGGCGGCTGCCTTGGCATCAGCGATCTTCTTCTGAGCCTTTTGCTTCTTGAGCACGGATTCTGGGGTCTTCATGGGCATGGCGGAAATTGGTTAACTCGACCGGGATATTGTAAACGCTATTGCTTTTGATGAAAGGTGCAGACGCAGGCGATTATTATTACTGAGTACTCGAGTATTTAAAAAAAAAATAGTAGGCCGAAAAGGGGTAAAGAAAAAAAAGATGATTCACGAACAAAGCAGTCACAAAATAGATTAGTTGGAAAAGGAAGCTCATAACCGAACTAGGAAATAGTTATGAGAATCGGAGTAGGCTCGAGTTTGGACTAGTAGACTAGTAGTCTACTCTACTAGTAGCTACAAGTCTAAAGTAGATTACTAAATAATGAGCCGAGTACTCGTACTCCGTACTGTTTCGGTAGTTTTTCCCTCACACTGATCTTGAGCCTGCTAGTAGTAGTATTTGGGGAGCAAACTTGAATCTAGCATGTAGTGATTACGTTAGCTACTGCTACTCGTATGGTTCTACAAATTGATGCAGCTATCATGTCTTTATTCTACGACTCATCACTGTTACTATCACTTCCGCTCTTCCTCATCCTCATAGTGTTCATGAAATAATATGCCTCGAGGTAGTTGAAAATACGATGCTCCTACCAGTAACACAACGAGAGCAGCCATCCACGCAGGAGCCCGGGTGCCGAGCAAGGCTGCACTCATGGCATATCCAGCATGAACAGATTTGGTGACTGGGTTGGACCTAATTTCCTGGTGTCGGTCCATGAATTCTACAGAGCCGTTTTCGTCTCCTGTTTCATCGTCGGATGAGGAATCTAGAACTACCCACCAAGGCTCCGCCGAGGCAGCACGCTGATCCATGGCAGCTAAAGCATCGGCTTCAGCTGCTGCCATGGCCCGGCTACGCATGTGGTCTTGTACGTCTCCGGGTAGCCAACGAAGATCAAAAGGACGGGCCAGATGAGTGCGTCCAAAAGGCCGCCTACTTTGAACCGATGCTCCTCCAACAACGCGATCAAGAGATTTGCGAAGGTGTGGTTGATAGCCTTTGAAATCCTTGATGCGCGCGTGATTCTTGTCGCCATCGTCATCTTGCTTTTTAAAGACATTGTTTCCTAGCATCATTTGCCTCGCCGCCTCTTGGAGAGTCATGGTAGACAGATCTAGGCTGGTCCCGGATGCGTCTGATGATCCCTGCAGGTGTGTGTGTGTGTGTAACTGACTTCCAGTGCTATGGCGTTGGTCTTGGGGATACCAATCCCGGTCGTCGTCGACGTCGTCGTCGAGATTGGAAAATGACTGATATCCCACCATCAAGTCAGTACCTTCTTGACGATCAGCATCTAGAAAATTGTTAAGATAGTAACGTTGTAAAGAATTCATACCGTCGTCCAGGGCACCGCGTTTGGTGCGCTTTCCCGTCCGCGTAAAGTCGCCCTTGAGAGCAGGCGTTCCTGCATACAATCGAGAAATCGCATCGGCGTTATCGGCCCACAATAATCGATGAGCGACTTCTCCAATGTCCCACGGCAGTGCCAGTGCGTTCTTCTTGTAGGTTGTCACAAAGGTGTTTAGCAGACCATTGGGTGGCTCGGCAGGACCTGTAATGTTATCAGTAGTAGACTGTTCAAGCTGACGAAAGAGCACCCATCTTCCAAAGACGCTCTGAACAACATTTGTTCGATCCAGACAGTCCATACAATTAGTTCGCACAACAGCTCTTTGCTGCCTCTCAATTCGCCAGTCTGACTTACTCTCCGTGGGAGCACGCACAGAGAAATATCCGTGATCCTTCAAGGCTGGTTGTACTGCTTCCAAAAGGCTTGCTAAGCGATGCCACCTTCCATTCTTCACTTCGGCATGGAAATCCCACCAAATATGCTCAACAGCACTGGCTTCCAATATTACGGGTTGTTTAGTAAAAAATTCGTCACCTTGTTGCCGGTTTTGTTCCGTGGTGGCATTCATCAGACTTTCTGTTGAAGTAACGACGGTTGTATTTGGCGGGGCGTAGACTTCCTTGACAGCCTCTAGCACAGCATCAAATGCTCTGCCCAAGCGCCCTTGATCACTGTGCTTATCAATCAGATTGACAAAGACAATTTTAGCCGACGTCAATTTCTCAGTATTGTCCTTGTCGTCATCTTGCATCGTGTACAAAGATAGCTGCTCCAAAAGATGCGACATAAGAGCTCGTGTTTGCGACACTGGGTCCACTCCTATTCGTATTCTTGGCCGGTACGTTTTGATATCAGTTGGGCTCGACCAACGCAGCGGAATGGACCCTCGCGTCTGGATGTGACTACACAACTGGGAAAGGCAGCGATGTTTCTTCTTTGTTTTGGATTTTAGCGTTTTGGGTGTGTCTTTTAAAATCAGACAGACCTGTTCTGTTTCGGCGTAATTGGCGACAGCTCCGGTAGCATCTGCCCCACGCTTGGTGAAACGAGTTCCTGCTCGAAAACGACTTCGACGACTGATGAGGAGTTCGTCGTAGACGAGAGAATGATGTTGTTGCTTTGATGCCATTGTAGTGTTTGATGATTCTTTCGACTGAGGTGGCTGTGATACTACCACATTGCGTTGAGCGCCAACAAAAGCCGACGTCAAGGGAATCATATGCTCGAGCAACATCTGATTCCCTGCAACTGCATCTTTTGACCCTCTGCTTTCCTTGTCGGCATGATATCGTTGGATGATAGGTTCGATAGCAGCTTCGTTCCAAAAGAATCTAGAATCGGGCCGCTCAGGATTATTCCTGTTGTTTGGATCTTCCCACCAGCATTTTGATGTCGACCTCTTGGTAGCATTTTGCGCGGCCTCCGTAGTGCAAACTATCGATCCAGAATTGCCTTCCACTGGCATTATTACTGATGATGTGAGCCTACTATCAGTGTCGTCTTTGGTATCGTTCTTCTTCATAAGCGCTCGAAAGGACCGCTGCAGGTTCTTGGTCATATCTGGCACAATACCGTTCTGTTCTGACGGTTGTGGTGCCACGTAATAAAAGGAATGTTGTTTCAATCCCTTGCGCAGCAATTGCACTTGTCGGACTTCTTCTTTCAATTGCGATGCCGATAGCAATCGGTTGGGAATATGAACCAATTCTAGATCTGTTACTTTTCGTATTTGCAACCAAGATTTTAAGGAATGCTGCTTGTTTTTTCTTTCTTGAATGATGGGAGGAGCATTGTAAATTTCTTGTGATCCCGTCACTAGCACCCAAATGGTCCCCGAAGGAATGATATAGATCCCAAATACACCTTCCAATGGAATCCATGGCTCTTGTTTTAATACGTTGGTATCATTTGTCGCCGTCGTTGTCGTTGTTTTATTCTGGAGGACCGGTTGACAGTCCCATACTCGATCGTCATCGGCATTTACTTGAAACAGTGTGGATGATACTGTCGCATCATTATTATTGTCTACCTTGAGATACATGACACCCTCTGAAGCTGCATGTCGCACATATAATTGCTTTGACTTGTTGCTGTCATCATTGGTAGCTTTTATCAAGGGGTTGTGAGGGGAAAATATGGATGTTTGTTTGGAACTGGCAAATCCGGTTAGTTTCGTGGTCTTTTGAAAGTTGGAATATCCTCCATTAGCAGCAGCAGCAGCAGCATCACCAGCAGCACCATGCGTGAATAGTATCAGCAAAGAAAGTTCCAGTATTAAAAAAATGTGCAGGAGATGACCTGGACTGGAAGACCTTGATGCAGCAGTCATGTTTTGCATATTATAGTTGTCGTTTCGCCTACCAGTATGTTGATTGAGTAGTTGTGACATTTTGTGGCTGGAATTCATCTTGAGATTAAACGATATAGATCTAGAAAATGCAGACGCTGGAAATTTTGCCTTTCCTGGGGCTACTACTTATGTTGGTAGCTACTTGTGGTTGTGGTCGGCGGTTTCAACATCATCATTGCTGTTGTCAACAGTCAACAAGTACACCCTATTAGTGTACACCAGCCAAATCAAAAATCAAAACTGTTTTGTGGCAGGTAGATAGGGATGACACGGCAGTCTTTTGGGGTATGTGCGGGGCTAACATTCGTGATTCAACCCTGGTCGAGCTCTTTTAGTCAAATTTTAAATTTTATTATTTCAAATAGCTCTCATTGAAGGAAAAGATTTGCCTCAAGCGGAGCACTGGAACATCCCTTTTTCTTCTTGAGAAAGTTCTTTCTAAATCAATGCCTACAGTAACTACTAGAGTATGCAGCAGCTTGATGAGCTTGCAGCTTGCATCTTGTAGCTAGCTTGGGATGATATTAGCTACCGAAACACCTGCCACTGCTAGCTCTTACAGAAATGAGGGCAAGGTGAACGGCCACTCGAAAATGGAAAAATACCGTTTGGTGGAGGAACACAAGGGCGAAGGCGAAGACTTTTTAGAGCAATCATCCGAGGCCGAAGTGCGAATAACTCAGCAAGGAAAGCCGCGGAATTATATTAGCTATGCCATGAATCTCTTTGTAAGTGACGATGAACCTTTATTATTGTGGTTGGCTTATAATGGATGTTTCAAAACGATATCGGCGTCTCACACGTTTCCTCTTTGCGACTTGCTCCAATATCCTACACACACACACACACACACCAGGCCGAAGGATCCCACACCATTACCTTAAAAGCCATGGGAAGAGCCATCAACAAGGCCGTTACCATTGCCGAGATTCTGAAACGAAAAATGCCTCTTCATCAGACCAACTCGTTGTCCAGTGTCGAAATGGTCGATGTGTTTGAGCCTCTTGAAGAGGGTCTAGATGTCGTAACGAGTCGACGGTATGTGTCCTGTATGAAGATTACTTTATCAAGAACTGGAGAAGGAATGGACCGGGCGGACATTGGATACCAACCTCCATTATCTGTTGAAGAAATACATCCTGGCGACTTTCATCCGATACGAGAAGGTCAAGCACCTACTACGGGTGGTGCAACAATGATTGCTTCCACTTGACCATTCCTTCTCTCTTGGCGACTAGCCAGAGCATAGCCTAGTTCTTTAGCTTGGTCGACAACGATGATGAAAGGAAGGGGTCGCTAGAACCAATCATCGCCAAGAAGAGAACAAGGAATGATCAACACGGACTTTCGCAGAGCACTACTAGATCCTGTCTATACCAGTATGTTGCTCTACATGCTATATCACTTGTACATATCTATCTATATAAATTTAAATCCAGTCCCTAAATGACTAATGCAAAGTCCTACTCGGAATTCGGAGTACATACACAAACGCAAGCTCCTCCGACGACCTGCCATGGAACGAGTAAACACACGAATGATTTCAAAGTTCCAATAAGCATCACACTCCGAACACGACTCATGAAGTCAGATAATAAATAATACTGAGACGACTACTAGTAGCGACAGCAACATGATTTCCTACAAAGGCAGGCAAGCCCCGAAACAGTCGCCCTGCTCAAGCTGAGGAGCCAAAACACACTTGATTGCCAAATTGCGACTCTAGCATATAATTGTCGTTCGATCATGTTTTTATTACTAGTAGTAGGCAGCTACTTCTGCAGTTAGAATCGTGATTATCTCGTCCCCTTCTTTCCCGCCGTTTAGCGTTGACGGGCACGTCGCTCTCGAATTGGAGAGCACATTGCATAAAAAATACTCTATTCACCACAGCGCAAGGCAGCTCAGTCATTTTCGTGAATGAAGGAACACGATCACAGTCATTGACAAAGAAAACGTAATTAATGATACAAAAGGATATTCAAACATAATTGAACAAGATCCAGATCCTCTATACTGCTATCTCAGAGGGGTCCGATGGGTTGCTGCTAGGACTTCCTGGCTTCTGGTCGTCGCCGCAGAAAGGTCCGTCAGTATCTGCTCCTTTTCCAGAGATTTCCTCGGAAGGCATCGCTTCTGCGGTGTCCTCCCGCGATGTATCAAAAGTGGGATCTTCTACAATCATTATTCCCTGCAATGGTCTATCGCCAAGATGTTCCTTTCGGAGCATCCAACGGAATGCATCGGTGAACAAAACTGGTGGTGGATAAATCTCCTTGTAGACCGTTTCGTCCACCGGCGCGGAAGCTTGCTCAGGAGCCAACTGCTTCTTTACGTCAATCTCCTTTCGACAAGAGTCCTTATCCCAAAAATACTGGAAGCTGGCCTTCATCACAAAGCTGTTCAAAATAGAGAGCATCAACGCAGCCGTGATGAGAAAGTACGTTCCACTCATGATGTTCGCTTCAACACGGTAGCAGTGGCTGTCTTGGAAGGCAACAATATTGTAGTAAGCCAACATTTCAAAAAGGTATTCGAATTCCGAGCACTGGTCCGCCATCATTGTCTCGGATGTAGGAGCCAGTTGCCAACTTGCAACAATTAGCGCGATGATATACACTTCAGCATACTGCCAGGCCGACAGGATTTCAACAAAGGTCGAACATTGGTTACGTTGTTTGTTGTTCATTGGTCGGAACCAGTGGACTGCAAGCGCCAGACCTTGCAGAATTGGAACTATCAACACCGTCGACACAAACACTGCTACGAGCAAGAAGTACCCAACGATCTGAGCACCCCCAAGGTTGATTCCATCCTTCATGAGCTGCTTGGCAATGCCAAATATGTTGAATTCGCTGTATACTCCATCGCCCGCGCCAGAAACAAAGCTGACAACACCTTGAATCTGAACACTGAGGGATGGCAGAGAAGCTCCGACGAGAAAAATGACGACCAAGAGGGAAGTCCCCGCCACAAGACCATAGCTCGCAATTTGCCGGGCAACCAGTTTGCTGGATTCTCCCTTATGAGGTCTAGCAAATGCACTGTCACAAAGGCGGTTCTGTCCGTCATCACTTGACTCGACTGAATGATCGCTGACATCGTCAAAGGTTTTGCCGCTGTCCTCGTCTACCGAAAGTAACGCAGCGACTTTGTTCGCGGAAATGTGTCTCTCACGGTAGTTATGAGAGGCACAACGAACAATAGTTCGATGGTAGTAAATGATGTAGTGGGAACTAACTTGGGAAATGAGCTGCGCGATCAAGTTGGCGTACAAACCCCAGCGTGGGATGAGCACCAGAGACAAAGAGAAAAAGTCTTTGGGAAGGAATGGTACATCCGGCGTTGTAGCATTCACCCTGCAAATGCAAAACCGGAAAGAGGGCACGATGAAAAAAAATCGATCTGAAGTGCGAGACAGGAGTATCGAGCGCAACTTCAAAAACGTACCTGAAAGATACCATGCTGATAATCATAACAAAGATATCCACCATTGACCATTTCGCAAGTGTATCAAGCCACAGAAAAGTAGAGCCGCGCGTTGTTATAGACAACTTGCTCGGCGGCATGAACCAGCAGACCAAAGAGGTAATTTGCTTGACATACGGCCATATTCCAGAAAAGATCAGAACAAAAATGGCCATTTCTGTTGCGCCAGCCTCCCACATATCAACAGTAGACTTCATAATGGAAAAAGCAAAAAAGCGGTCGAGGGTAAAGCTTTCACCCGCAATTTGAGCTTCAAAAGCAGTTTCGGCAGCGATGCTGACGTGGCCACTCACGAAGAAAGCTATGTTGCCAATGATAATAAGCGGCATCGTGTACCTGACTCTCCTAGGAATTTCCGACGTAGTAAACATGGCTGTCGTATCTCTGTTCAACTCATTCTCCATTTGCCGATCAGCCTCTTGTTGATGCTCGAGGATATGGACTTTATAAGTTGGCAGAGTTCGAATCCACTTTCCGTGACGCCTCTTGACAATAAATTTCACAGCGACCGTAATGATAAGTGCCATCATCACTAGAGTGAAGCCGACACTAATCAAGAGGACAAGAAGGGAGCTTGTTGGTATGGTCCTATCGAAATTCAAAGGTTCATATTCAAAGACAGCACTAGCATCATATCTTGGATCGTGCGGGCACTTGCGGCCAGCCTCATTAATCGCTCGATCCAGCAGATCTTGGACGAGATTGCCGCCGACTAAATCAACGGCAAAGCCAAACACAGAGTTCGCAATTTGTGTGATGGCATCCGCCGACTGTTCTGATGCCAAGGCGTCGCTTAGGGCTTGCATTCCAGGACTGGTACAATTTGAGCAGGCAATGGTCATATTGAGCCTCTCCACAGCAAGTGCAAGGTCCGCAATGGAAAGCGACGAACTCTCTCCTTCCTTTCGAACACCAGTTTTATCCAACTTTGTCGAGGGGAGCAGAGCCAACCAGCATGCTGGAGTAAAAAAGTCCCGCATGGGAAAATGTACTGTCCGGTTCTCTGAAATTAAAGCATAAACCTCAAACAAAGCTTCCAAATTGGCCATATCCATGGACATAACAAAATCATTCTGAACATCCTTGTCAACGACTACAAGATTAAAGGGTGGCAAGTTAGCTTAAGTAAGCATGTAGATAGTTCTGAGCATCTTCAACACCGACGTGGGCTTACCTCCTGTATCTCCATTTATTGTAAGAATGCCAAATGAGATTCGCATCGAAAATCGAAGTGGTCGCCCAGCAAGTCCAACCCCAACGCTGTTTTGTAATTCGTGAGCACTTCCATTGCGAGGTTCAAGAAACTTCAAAGGGGCTCCAACAGTGTCGAGATTTCTGATTTCGAAATCACCAGCAGCAATTCGAACAGCCGCTTCAAGCGCGCCAATCTTTGCCCCAACTTCCACAGGCCCGAAAAGATCACCAGGAAAATACATCACGCCTTCTTCCCCAAAATCAGAGAACATGTTTGCCCCAGCGCGTATAACAGAGTTGATGACAGCCTGGTTCGTCATTGGATCAATCCAAAGAAGCTCATCTTGGATAGGCACCATCAGTGCACGAAAAAGAGAGCCGTATGTCGTGTTCCCCAAAGCCCCAAGCGACTTCGCCGCCGTGGTTTTTTTCAAAAGCTCACGGAAGTCGATGTAGTCCGTGAAAGGGTAAGGCTCCTCACCTGGTAGAGTGACATTTTGAGCGGTATCTTTAATGTGCGTGCATGATGCCTCATCTCTGATGTATTCGAAGATGAAAGTGTTCAAAAAATCTCGTACAGAAGAGTCAAAAACAACAGGCAGCGCTTTCAAAGCTCGAGCTGCATACTTGTCATAGACGTCTTGCATAGATTCACGCAACGCATTACCTGAATCAGGGAGGAAGCCTTCGAACTTAGGTACTGAGAAGTTTCCAATCGTCATCAAGATTTGAGGGAAGTTGATGCTGTCGGCGATGTATAAAGCACACTGAAATAAGTTGTTAGTTTGTAGAAAATGGCCCAATTCCAGTTCATAGAATTTGTTGCGGTCAATAGCAGCAAATAAGGGAATGGTCATTTCAATATTTTCAAAGTCCAATATTGCCTTGACAATCTGTGGGGTTTCCGCCCTGCCTGCGCTAACCGCAACCTCAATCTTGAGATCCTTTAAGTACATGCTGTTTATCACTGTCTGCGGGGCGACAGGCTTTAAGACGTCAAATCTCGTGAATGTATCCAATCCTCTGATCTTTATCGAATGAAAGGTAATCACCATGCCTTCAACTGAAAACTCAATCGGTGCATCAGTAAACCAAGCAGCAACCTCAACAGCGCCATCATCTTCTAGCAAAAAGTCCCGGACTATGTGGTTGATACCGACATCCGTTTTGTTGGTCTTCGGGTCGGTTCTGTTGGCACCGATGTGATCTCTCGCTGCATCTGCAAGATCCTCGAGCAATTCCCCAAGCTCGGAGTCTCCAAAATCCATCAAATCGATAATGTCAGTACCTTCTTCCGGAAGAAAGAGTTCTTGGCTCGATAAAGGGTCCAAGCTACTTAGATTCCACGGAGCATGAGTCTCGGTTAAAAGCACAACCCCTACCTCTGCGAGGGCAAATACAGTGAAGAAGATCGAGTCGCTTGCCTCCACGGAAACTTCCATGAATTCAGGAGTGTTCCATTCTTCTGGCCGCTCATATGATAAGTCGTAACGACCACTGTGGGGACACCAGTATGGCGCCTCAACGACCCAGCGATCAAAAATTGTAGCCATCGCGTCGCTAATGGCAATTTCTTCCAAAAATAGCGGTAGTCTGTAGCTCAGAATATCGGTAACCCCTCTCCTTTCAAAGATGTTTACCATCTCAGGAAGCGAAGCAAGACCAGAGCTGCACTGTATACAATCCATGCTCAGCTTCAAGCCCGACAAGCGTGCCAGAAGCTTTCTGACTTCGATACCTCGATCTAGCCCTCTGTCGATTCTAAATCCGGTTGCATTCATTTCTGGTGGGGCCATGGACGCAAACCAACATTCGAGGTTGAAACCATTGCCAAGATGAAACTGCATCAGGTCACTCTCCGACAGCATCGTCATTACTTCAAAAAATAACTCAACTGAATCAACGGACATCCCCATGTTGATAACGTTATGCATATCCAAAGGAGAATTTGGAACTTCCAAAGCAAAGAGCATGCTCACAGTTGCATTTAAAGGGCGGCCTTCAATTGGACCAATATTGATAGTACTCTGTGTAATGTAAGGATGATTCATTGGCTGTAAAATTGCCATTGGATGAACCACAGTATCAAGGTTGTAAATATTCAGATCGAAGAGGGAAACTTCAAATCGTTTCAGAAGTGTCTTGAAACCTCGGTCGCTGTCAACGTCAGTGGTGAAATTGGCAAGTTCACCAGAGAGACTAAACAAACCACCCCGATTAGACGTGGATGCGGAAATAGGCCTCACCAAAACTTCATTCAGACCTAGCGTTCCGTCTTCTTCGACCTCCTGCCACATACCCTGTCCAATACCATAGATGGCAGCAGCGAGATCGCCGTATGGGGCGAGCCCTGATCCTCCAGCTTCATAAGCCTCCTTGGGCTCAAGCAAAATGTCTCGAAGATCCACGAGTGAGTCGTTCGCGGGAAGATCCAGAGGTGGGCAAGAAATACCTTCAATGACATCATTGAGCAAATCTCTGATGGTCGTCTGGAACAGCGAAGGAATCATTTTTAAGAATGTACCTTTCACCATGTAGAATGCAGCGTCCACAGCATCTACAACAACGCGATCCACCCCCTCGGAGATCAAGCCTTCCACTGTTGGCATGCGAATATCACCGATGCTGACGTTCAAATTCGTCAACGAGACATCGTGTAAACTCGCAGCAGCACAAGGCAAGAGGGTTTCCAAATCCAAGATGGAACCAAAATTGAGCTGTTGAACAAGGGCCGGGTCGATTGCTATCAATACGGAAACGATGGCATCGATATTCTGAATTCCAATATTGACAGTCATTTCCTCGACGTAAGGGATGACTCGTTCCGGATCTCGAATAAGTGAATCTGGATGGGAAGATGCCTTGATTTCCAATTCTAGCACTGCTTCAAAAGAAATAAAGTCCCAGCTAATTGCATTTTGTAACGTCAAATTGTGAATCCTCGTGAAAGGTTCAAAGTGGGTGAATGTGTCGAGTCCATGAACCTTGATCGTCTTGAAGGTGAGGGTCGAATCGGTAAAGGTATCCATGCCTTCATAGAGAGGAATCTCGCTGTTCACTACGAACGCCCGGCTGTCGTCGAGTAAATAAGAGCGCAGCAAGACGTTGATTCCCAAATCATAGCCCGGTGGGAACTTGGTCCCGTTGCTGAAGGCATTTTGTCTACTTGTTTCCGTCGAGAGGGGATCAAAGAGCTCATCTTTTCGGACGCCTCCCATTATGCTGTCGATCTTATCCAAGGCTGCCGCGAAGAATTCTCCAATGCCATCTTCGTCTGTCCAACTCACAAAGGTCGTGTTCTCGGACAATTCCATTGCGAGTTCGGGATAACTTGAATTGTAGCGCCACGCTTCGGCTGGTTCCAGAAAGGGCTCAATGTAACCAAATCCTAGCACCAGAAAGTCATCTAAGGCGGTCGAGCCGATATTCTTCAGTTCAACACACATCTTCTCATTGATAAGTCCATCCAGAGCACCAATCATGCTGGTCTCAAGCATGTTAAACACCACGGATGCGATGTTTCCCGAAAAGTCCAAACTGACGATATTGATGTCTGTTTCGCACGATGTTACCGTCGCGTTGGTGGGGGGATAATTGGTAAAGTCCTTCGATTCCATGTCCATAGTTGCATTGATGGACGAGTCTCCAATCTGCACCACAGAGTGACCGTTGCCACTGAGGAAAATGTACGACCAGGCAAAGTCAAATTCGCACTGAATGGAGAGATCCGTGATGGCAAACTGGATGCCCACTTTTTCTTTCGATCGGTCCTCCGAATTCAGGATAATGTCCCAAAAATGAACGCGCGAGCACTCCAGGTTTCGCAGTATAAGGTTAATGGGCTGAAAGAACAAGGCCTCGTTGATATCCGCGTCGCCAAGTTGAAATACCGTATTGGCCAGGAGATTGTTCAAGTTCTCAAAGTCTCCGGGCTTGGGCGCCGACGTTGGATATTGGACAGCTTGAAATCCTGGCACAGTGAATGGTTCCAATGCCACGGGTGCCTGGGGTGCTGTATTAGCGTGTGGCTTGGGATGTGACGGCTTTGCATTTCCTTCCTCCTCTTCTGTCGTCGTCGTCGTCATCTCCTGCTGGCCTGCATTATCGCCCGTCGTATTCATGTCAATGTTTAGTGTACTCTCTGCAGGTGTATAAAGAAGATTATCGTCTTGTGGCATTTTCCCATTACGCAAACCGTCCTTCTTGTCTCCAGGGGACGACAACAGGCTTCTTGTCTCTTCTCTTCCTTGATGCTGCGACCACAGTTGCTCGCGACCACCAATGGCAGAGGAGGAGTGCATAGGAATAGCTATCTTTTGCTGCAAGTTGCTGCTACTGGATAGAGCATCGGGTTTCGCTACTACTTGGACGAGAGGAGCCGCCAGCGATAGAACAAAAAGACATCGTGGTAGCGACATTCTGATATATGTGAGGTACAAAGTGCGAAACAAATAATCAATTATTGTCTCTTGTGAAATCTGTTTGTTTATAGTATGACAAACAACAGTCTAGTATGACACTATGGTACTACAAGGAGATTGCAGCTGACCGCGATAGGATGAAACTAAGTGGAGTGAACGCAAAGAGATTGTTCTCGTTCTTGATAAAGCTCTCACTTATTTGTTTTTTGTTATGAGAGGCCTGATTGCCTGATTGCTTCATTGATTGCATTCTACACTGTGGTAGTAACCCTTCTTCTCATTTGCTCATAACGAGACGCATTGAAGTGCGTGACTACCACTTCTTTTAAGTACACGAACAAAATAGCAGCAGGAGTAATAGTTGAAGTACTACTAGTACTGCCTAGCTAGTGCGTAGCTAGTACTAGTGATAGTACTCTACTGCTACAAGCTAGCTCTAAGTAGTGTATGGTAGTACCATACCTGGTACTAAGAACAACTCACGCGCAAATTTGGTGTCGTACTCTTTTACTATCAGATTCGATTGAGCTTCCCACGAGTCATGAATTCTACAAGATTCATAGCAATATTTGAGACGGCAGAAAGTTTGCTGTCGTTCACTTTTTTGCCGGGTCTGCTTTTTGCCTTCAAACCGCTTGAAGAATGGATCTTAATCATGATTATTTATTTATTCAAGTGCCTGCTCAGCTTCGATTTTTTGGATCTTGACAACTGGTGCAGTATGTTCAGTAAGCCTACTACTGTAAGACTACTACTACTACGTAGAGTAGTACTAGCATGTACTCGTAATTGCTGACAATTTAAGACAGTTGTGGTAGTAGACTACCTGGTAGCTGTTTGGCAATTACTACTAGACTACTTCGCTCTTTCTCTAGGTCAGCAGCATAATATTATGCTGTATGTTGTGTCTAAAAGTAGCTACCGCGGCTGGCTACAGCAGATCAACACTACAACCCAGCTATGCCGATTGGTAGGCTAGCTAGAAGTCAATCTATTTTCGTTGCTGAAGGTAGGTGTTGGTTCGGTCGCGACATTATATTTTTAAATCTGGAATCTCGAATACTCTCTCGATGGTTTTGAAAATGTGCAAGCATCATACATTGCTTGCCGTCGTTTGACCTAGAAGTAGACCTTTCTTGCAGCACTCTCTTGTAATAACCACCCAAACCTACCGCTGTAAAACAATTCATCATTTCAACGTCAAAATTCAATTCAAAGTAGACATCGCAGTCAAAATGTGTTGAGCCAACCAGCTAAATAACGATCGTCCTTTGTTTCAATAATGATACTCGTTTCTTACTCGTATACATATGAACTACTAGTTCGCTTTTTTGCTGCTCACCTTTTCCTCTCCCGACTTGTCAGCCAAGTACTTTGGAAGCCAGTTCTCTTTGAACCATTCGATCGTCTTGGGCCAAGCCTCTTCCGTTGCGAGAAGTGGCTCATACTTCAAGTCTCTTCGTGCATTGTCGATCGAAAACCATCGATGAATGGTCAACATGCACACATTGAAGGGATTCAATTTGAATTTCTTGCCAATGATGAATCCAATTACATTGCACGCATAGGCGACACTGTACAAGAGCCATACGGGCAAATGAAATTTAGTGTACAGATCGGTAAATCCCATTGCCACAATGGCTTGGTTGATAAACTTCCAGAAGGATACCGGTGGTCCGTCCGTGACAATGTAAAATTTTCCCAAGGCGGGACTGTTATCGTACAAGGCATCCGCACCACACATTAATCCGTGGGCATAATTGTCCGCGTAACAGACGCTTATCATGGATCTTCCACTGCCAAAAATGCGTAATCGTCCACTTCCTGCGGTTTCCAACAGATTGGGCAAAAATAGGCCGTCGTGGGGTCCGTAGACTTGATGAGGAGCAACGGAGATGGTGTAGAAATTGGGCGGATCAAGTGCTTTTTTGACTTGCATTTCTCCGTAAGCTTTGGTTTCCGCATAGAGTGCCAAATATTGCTTGGGAAAATCCAAATCGTCTTCTGTTAGACCTTCGATATCATCTCCTGTAAATCGTGTCGAAGGACTCGAAGAGTACACCAAACGAGGGACCTTGTATTTTTTACAATTTTCAATAATTTTCATAGTCCCTTCGTAATTAACGGCGTGGTACATCTTTTTGTCGTGAAAGGGTCCCACGAGAGCTGCAATGTGATAGACAATATCCACTTTTGGAGCAGCTTGGAAAGCCTTTTCGACAGCCTCAGCTGACGTTAAGTTGCCCTCCTCACGGCCAACTTTTTGAATAATTTTGCCACCAAATTGCTTACAAGCAGTCTGGAAGCGCTGCTCCAAAACATCGTCCGGTTTGGTAATATCAAAACAAATTACGGTCTTGGCACCTCGTTCCAACAGCATTTCCACGAGGCGAGCGCCACAAAGCCCCGAAGAACCTGTTACGATGGCGGTGCAGCCCTTGGCCGTCTGGAATCCGGGTTTGTCCGTGGTCGTCATTTGCCGAAGGTGATAGAATGCGTTGTGTTCCGTTGGTTGAAGGAGAAACTAAGACTTTGTATGACTCTTGGATGATGTATTGCTTGTGGCGAAGTGATAAGGACTGTGTAAACAGGATGAGACACAAGTTGTAAGTTGTGAGTTTGATCCAAGATGCAAGGTCTGGTACTTGGTACTTGAAATAAATAATAAGAATTGGTCTAGACCTAATCGAGTAAAAATTGCAGAGATATTAGAACTATTTTCAAGGGTGAACACGTCGCACTCGGCACTCCTTGCCCAACTAAGACTCAAATAGTATCTTTCGAGTCACGAAACACAAGCTCTACTGCAGGTACACATCCTATCCCTCCTGTTCTGCAATTTTGACGTCCTATTAGCGATTAAATAAATAATAGAGTACTAATAATCATTTGAAACAAGACACCTAGAGACATCTGCTTTACCTGGTCGTCCGGCAAAACGACAGTTGCAAGTAATAAGTTGCAAGTCCGAATCAATTGAAAATGATTCGCGCCCGAAGAATCCAACCCAGCACCTCACGTACTTCATCATCCGTATTAAGAGAGCCCACATTCTTTGGCCATGAAGCTACCAATACACCTCTGCATTGCTGTTGCGATAGCAGCCGCCTTCTCACCACTACCTGACGCCCGAGCATTTTCTTCCAAGATTCCGTCCAAGCAAAATGCCAAGGTTGCAACTTCCTCTGATGACGATACCAAGAGTGATGGCTTTATCTTTCGTAAATTTTCGCATTCAGAATGCGATGATAACAACCAACCTCCCTCTCTCAGAACTATCATTGGAAACATTCAAGAACTGACGAGTCAAGGATCCGATATTCGTGGTCGTTTTGTGGATCATCCTCGACTGGGTCGCATCAGCCAGGTGGCCAAAGTCATTGAGCAAAATACGCAAGGTGGTGTCCCTGCCTTAACGCCCTTTACAGCCTTTTGTCTGGGCAATGCCTTTGCCAAAATTGTTTTGGACCAGAAACAGCAACCAGATCAAGATGACACAACAGCAGCAGCAACAACAACAACAACTATTGCTCTGGGTCGCGACCCCCGCATTCATGGAGCAATCTTATGTGATTCCTTTGCTAGAGGCGCTGCAATTGCCCATCCCAATATTCGGGTGGTGTACACCGGTTTGGCTACTTCTCCTTCCATGTTTCACTTTTGTCGAGCGGGAATGTGCGATGGTGCAGTCATGGTGACAGCATCTCACTTACCCTCGGATCGAAATGGATTAAAGATGTACACGTTCCGGGGAGGATTTACCAAGAGCACTGTTCGAGCCATGAATCATTTGGCAGCCAACTTTGCGCGGCAATGGCACGACTCCGAAAACGGCATGCTCCCTCCTACCTCGGGAGGCGAAGGCGTCTTTTGTTCGGAATGGGTTGATTTTATGCCTGAATATATTCAAACTTTGAAAGATGCTATATGTAAGGAAGTGAACCAAGCACCGCAAAGAATCCCAACAAAGCCGCCACTGGACGGATTAAAGATTGTCTTGAACAGTGGAAATGGATCGGGCGGCTTTTTTTACGATGTATTGCAAGATTTGGGTGCGGATGTTTCTGCTTCTGTTCACATAGAACCAAATCCACAGTTTCCTTCTGGAATTCCGAATCCAGAAAAGAAGGAAATGATCGCCGAAACAATTCAGATTTGTCAAGAGTCTGGTGCCGACCTAGGCATTTTGCTGGATACAGATGCTGATCGCAGCGGCTTTGTGGTTCCCAGTGACAAAACAAAAACTTCTTTTGAGCCATTGAACCGCAATCGATTGATCGCTTTGCTGTCTGTTGTCTTCAGTCGATCATCTCCTGGATGTACCATTGTTACTGACAGTGTCACGTCGGAAGGTCTGGCTGATTTTATTAATGCCCTAGGCTTGATACACTACCGATATTTGAAAGGCTACGCCAACGTCATTGGGAAAGCTGAACAGCTCAACGAACAAGATGGCACCAACGCAGAGATGGCGATCGAAACAAGCGGCCATTGTGCCATGAAAGAGAATGCATTTTTGGACGATGGTACCTACACAGCTGTCAAAGTGATCGGACTGCTTGCCAGAGAAAAGTTGGCAGATGCCCATGGCCAACCTGACTTGTTGAGTTTGATCGCTGCCATGAAGGAGATGGAAGAAGAAGTGGAGATTCGCATGGAAGCAAAGGATGGATCATTGGAAACCACGAACAACGTTTTTAATCTCGCCGTTAAAGTCATCGAAGACTCTTGTGGCAATTCGTCCTTGCCTTGGACTTTGGATACGGAAAATCTCGAGGGAATTCGAGTCCGAACTGGTTTTGGAGGATTTTTCATGCTGCGCAAGAGTCTGCACGATCCCCTCGTCAGCCTTCAGATTGAGAGCACAAGCAAGGATGAAGCCAAAAAGGCAGTGGTAGCTCCACTGTTGGAAACGTTTCGATCGATTAAAACCATCTGCAGCGCCCTGGACATGAGAGCTTTGCTTGACTACCGTAGTGAATAGTGAATTTCTCGACTGTATGTAGTAGAAGAAAGATTATGTTGGTACATGGAATTCATTTGTATATTCACTCTTCCTCATTTTATTATTTAATTCTATATGCAATATGCAGCATGTATCCTTCTTCACATCTCCATATCATCCTCTTGCGTATCACAGAGCTGCTGGTTCCATCTAGCAGCTTCGTGTTGGGAACCAAGATGAACCGATGCCATGTCGAATACATACATCGGAAGATGTTCAATTTCGTCGAATTCCTCCAGCGCAAAACCATCAGGATCCCTCACAACCGGGTGGTTGACGCAACCCACAGCCCAGTCCGTACGCTGCGAGCTGTCCATCACTTGGTACTGCTGTTTTCGAATACAGACCGAGTCCATCGAAAAGGCAATTGATTCATTCCCTTCGTGATGCATTTGATCAGGAAAATCTTCTGCAGACATCAAAGACTTCAGATCGTCCGTTTCTTGATCTGACATGTACTGATCCGGGACGAAGGATTCAATTCCGTCCTCTGCTTCTGCCTCTTCGAACGAACCATCATTCGACTTGGTTATGGACAACGGCTCAGTTAGGGAACGACTGCACAGTTTGCGGGATATTGCAAAGAGAACCCAGCGATCCTGTTCAGAACTGGGATCAGGTAATTTAAGCAAGGGTTCGGAAAAACCAGTGGTAAGTGTAGTAGTTGCTTCGGGGACTTTAAAAAGATCCATGTCCATACCAGCAGTTTCCTTGAGAACCACCCTGGTCATTGCAGCGGCATCGCTTCTCATTTCTTCTTCCTGCTGCTGTGAGAGGCCATAGTTAGAGTGCGCTGGAAGGAGTTCTTGGTGTTCATCTGAAACCAAGAGCGAATGCACACGGAGTTCTTCCTGTGTCATCTCCATTCCTTCCTTGTCAAGCAACCCATGCTGCTTGGCTATGTTGCTGACATCCAGTTTTATCACTTGTCTTGATTGGGTATTCGCTGGGCTCGAATTCATGCTAGCAGAGTTTCTGCCCTCGATACCTCGGCGAGCTCTGCCTATCAAGGAGTGCAAGCTGGGGTTCGCCTGGCTCTCTTTCTTTGACGCATAATCTGCTGAGCGGGATCGTAAAACCGTTGACGGGGGCATCTTTCTTTGATAGCTGGTGGTTCTAATGCCAGGCACTTTGCGAATCATAGGACAACCTGGTGGTTCCTTGTGGAGAGGCTGGAGGTTTACCGCGACCGACGTATCCATATCTGATTTGCTCATAATAACGTGCTCAGGTATCTTTGATCTTTTTTACAGTACAATACTTTGTGTGAGAAGGCACTGCAGATCCGCATCCAGAAGCTGCAGCTGACCGTTTCTTTAATCCTACCAGCAAGAGATAACTCACTTTGGTTTGTTTTGGGGTACTGTTTGAGCCTCGACCATTCAAGAGAGCTCACTCCTGAAGACTATCAAGCTCAAAGTCTAGGTTAGTTGTTCGACGGTCAATGGATGCAATGCGGCGGGAGTATTGGGAAGACTTTTCAGGAAAAGAGTGACAAAGATCTTTGTTATGGGAAATATGAAATATCAAGCGATTATTACAAAGTCTCGGCATATTATTATGCGATCGTTTTAGGCGAGATCAAGCGCTAGAGTACTATTAAGTAGGATGGGGCCCATGTGGGAATTCTATTGGGACCTTCAACACAATCTCGTTTTGCGCCTCCTTCTTTTTCGTAGCGATACTTCTTTAACCAACTCTACTACTATCTAATAGTAGAAGGACTGATGGGTGACTACTTGTAGTAGCTAGGTATGCCGGATCAGTACCAGGTACCAGGTACGAGGTAGTACTAGACTACTATCGTACACTATTATTTGTAGTAGTCAACAGCCCTAAAAAAAGATTTTCACAACCATTAAAAGACGAAAGAAGAAACTTGCAATGCAGGATTGATTCAAATAAAGCCTCATTACAGAACCTGGAACAGAAAAAAATAATGGTACTACTGTACCAGGTACCTGGTACCAGGTACGGTACCAGGTACCAGGTACCTGCTAGTAACCATTAAAGAAGGAAAGAAGCCTTCTCGATCAATTGAATGGCTGAATGAGCAAGGGCAATTTATAAAACAGTCTGACGCGGCATTAATGACGTAAATTGCTGAGTGATAAAAAGTGGTACTCGAGTATGTGGTACCACTACCAGGTACTGTACCAGGTAATCGAGATGATTCGCATTGCTTGTATTACTACTATGGTGGTACTGATATTAGGTAATTGTTTGGAGTCTCTCTGAATTCTTGTTTCCTTGTTTGTTACCAGTACCACCACTCTAAAAGCTTTCAAAGAATGGAAACAGTCGTGAATAATTGGCAACTAGGAGTACCAGGTACATTATTATGAAAGGCACTACAGTACTACTGGTAGTAGTAACTTGTAGGTTCTTATCAATGCAGCAAATCACAACACTGCATAGAACTTTATTAGTACACTATGTACCGTAGTAGTAGTACCAGGTACAAGTACTGTCGACACACAACTAAAATCCACGAACTCTGTCGTCTCTTGTTCTCTTACCGTAGCACAGTACCGGGTACCAGGTGCTACGAGTAGTCTAGTTGTACGTGGTACGAGGTACCAGGTACCAGTACCACGAAAGCGATACCTGGTACTAGTACCCCACTCGCCGGAAAGGGACAGTACTCGGATGCCCCACCATCAGAAAAAGTAAGCACTTTAGAATGCTGGGATATGTTACCTCTAATGTCATCAGTTCGTACTCCTTGTCCTTGCTACACAACACTTGACTCTTGCAGTACTCGAAGTTGCTTCTTGCTGTTTGCATCCAAAAAGAGTGGCATTATTTCATGCCTGCGTAGACGTGCAAGTGTCAGGGTTTGCAAATGTGAATTTCTGGTTTGAACGATGTTGGGATGTCTGCTGCTCGCACCGGTCGAACAGATCATCATCACAAAACTCATAATTGATGATGCTTCGTTTTGCTGCCTGAATATTCTTTGATCCCTGGCGCAGACGCTCTTACAAACTTGCGTAGTACCAGGTACTACTAGTAATGCATTGGGGTTCTCAAGCCTCGTCTGTTTAGCCAGACGAGAAGACCAGAAAGATGATTATTATTCTCCAGAAGCGCAAAAACCAATGGGCTGAATGCAGACAAAATTGCTATCAATGGACTCTTCCTGTTTATTCACGAGTACTCGTACGAGTGATACTGAAGATCAGTACCACTCCATATTGCGATAATAATATTACTACCAGGTACAGTAGCTACTATCTCTAGTAGTAGTAGTACCTTTAAGTGTTTTTAGATTGCAGTCATTTGATTGTGGCCCTCTTCACTCTTAATCCTGATGACCACACTTTTAATAGAAAATTAAGCAATCTGATTAAGATTTAACGAAAATGACCATGCTGTCTTGTCATTTCATGACTAAACCCCCGCGGTTTCAATTCTAGTCAGAAAACGATGATGCTAATTGAGTGTTGAGTATTGAGTATTATGTTATGTTATAATCGATTTTCAACTCAATGAAGCTACAAGAAATGCTCAAAGAACGAGAGATCGGTTGCCTTGGCAGCAGCGCTGTCGGAGAGGCGGAGCGTGACAGCTATCTTAGCATTGTGCGAGACTTCAATAAACTCAAAATGCCTTTATCGGTGACAGTCGTTTCAGACAACGCAAAAAGCCTACCGACCTGCACGTCCAAGACCGTCAGATGCTATCTGCTGAAAAGTTTTCCTGACTTGTCCACTGTCTCGGAAGATTCACGTTGGGAGAGCGAACCAGTGGCATTATTTTCGAGAAGTATGTTGGACCAACCATCGTACAAGCTTCATCAACCATTGACCGCCCCACAAAGACAGGATAGTTTCAGTCTGAACGGTTCATCTCATCATTCACTCAATGGCTCGTCCCATCACTCAGCGGCTAGCTTCTCTTCAACATCTACCACAAGCTCCTTCAGTCTTGATATCACCAATCGACGAAGCTTTCTTGTCCGTTAAGAAAGCAGCTTCAAGTTATCCCGGCAACAAGGCGTGGGCAGCCGTCTGGTACGACAAAGCAGCCTCCGAGGAGGAAGCGAGAATCCAGGGTCTAGCCTTCCAAGGAAACCACAACGCCAGGCTTCTATTTCTTTTCTTTGCTAGGTATACTATGCAGGTATACTTTTTCAAGGAGACCAAGAGTGTGACGGAGTCTCAGGAGAGTCAATGATTGACTCGCCAACCTAACACACCCGCTAATGAATCTATCGTCGTACTTCATAACTCTGTAATGCCTTATATAGATGACACATGGAGTTCACGCCTTTTTTGGTGGGTACCCACAGTATTTCCGTCGACCTACTACCACTAGAGGTCTAGTAGAGCGTCGTGAAAGGTTCCGTAATTGTCATCGAGTTCTGTAGACTAGAGGCTAAAGTTTATAGTACTAGTCTACTAGTATGGTGAAACGATGGGAGTAGCCATCCGCCCGGGTGGAGAGAAAAATAATTGAATAAAAATTCACTCCAACGCACACTCATTTTTTTTGCCATAAGACTTGAACGTTCTCGCAAATGAAAAGATCAATGATATATCATTATTAAACTTCTCATTATTCAGTTCTATCACTACAAAGACTTCGCAATTTGGTGCAGCATAGACTCGCTAGAATATTATACACCTGGCAACAATACATCGCTAATTATCATGTCCCAAGATTGCTGCTCCATTTGCTTGGAAGCATTGATTCCTTTCAGCACCAATCATTGTCGGCCAATTGGGGCCGCCTCTTGTGGTCACTGCTTGCACACAGAATGTTTTCAGCGCTGGTATGAGTCCAAATCCAATCCATTTTTCGATGGAGAAAACGAAGACAGTGATTATCCTTGTCCGGTATGCAACAGACCCATTCAGGAATTTGTGCGACTCTACATTAGTGGCGACAAGAGTGAAAATGAGCGCCTCAGGAAGGAGCTAAAGACCGTCAAACGGAAGTTGGCCAATGAGCGCCTTCGATTGCAACAAGTTGAGCGCCATTTAAAAAATTCCACCATGGTATTCACCAGCGAAGATCAGCCACGTTCCACCTCCGGGCCCAACTTGACCCGCAAACCATCAGCGCAAACGCTGGGAGAGAGATTTCAGCGAATAGAGCAGAGATTAGAGCGTAGCGAGCAGCCTATTCGACGCAACAGTCTGAGAGTGGTGAGCAATCAATCGAAGAACAATCCGGAAAGGAGACATCCATCCAGGGGACGACAACGCTCCTCGCGGTATCGCCGGCATGAATTATGTCCATTGTATTCTGATACGAGTTCTCCACTTTCCACGGAACCAGGCGTCCGACGCCAAAGAGAGCCTTCAATTCCAATGGAGGTACCCGAAGAGTCACAAGAAGATGAATTGGAAGAGTTTCGCCCAGATCCTCCCTCGCCGTGGTCAACCGAATGTGACGATGACGATCACAAAAATGTTAAAAACAGTGACGCTGATGCAGACAAACTGGTCAGTTGGATCGAGCGAATGGCTCTAGCAATATCTCTACCAACACTAAACACGGCCATTCGTGATGTACGGTCTTCATTCCACCCCGAGGACCCACCCTGTCATGGGCAGGAGCAATGATACTACTTTAGTTTTGCCTGCAACACATTTATTGATGAATAGTATATGTTCTGAGTATGCGTTCTACTACTGCATCAACTAGATAGATTTGCCTAGCCATGAGAGTAATTGCATTGATACAGATCCGCATCACCAAAAGGGGATAGTATTCTTTCCCAGAGTGAAGTATCTGCTATTTTGGAGCTTCCATCGCAGTCAAGTAATCCATTTTGGAATAGCTACCGCAAGACAGGTAGTCTAGTCGTATGCAGTTGCTCAGTGAGAAGCGAATGTTTCGTGCATAGGAACAGATATTAATACATTTTCTAGCGATTCATTAAATTGGCATGTAAAGCCAAGCCGCGTAACTAGCTTGAGCGAGTGAGTCTAGTCTACTCCTGATTTGTTTTCAAGCACGTCAAGTCAAAGACAAATGTGTTTTCGTCGGAGGAATCCATGACATCGTCGTCGTCTTCGTCGAGTTCTTCTTCTATCAAATCGTACATTTCCGCCAGGTTCTCGTAAGTACTACCTCGATCCTTGCTCCGAGTACGGCGTTGACGTAACATCTTGACAGAGTCCTCATCCGAAAGGAAAGACCCATCCAGAGAATCACACAAACATAGGTCGTCATCGCAATGAAACTCTTTTTCAGTGTCTCCTTCATCGTCAGGACAACATGAGCAGTACTCGTGTATGATTGAACTGTGCAAAGACATGTGTGCATGCAAGACCTTTCGGTACTCATTACAGAGGTCTGTTGTATTGGAGAAGTCTTCTGGATCAAAGCAGCTCGTATTGGTATCATTCTCGTCGTCCGTTATCATCGCTGCCGAGGAACCCAGAAGGCCACGAGAAAGTGTACTGGTCGGGATGGAGGAAGAATGCCCTATTTCTGAAATTAGAACCATTTCAGGTTCAATGCTGTTGGGTCGGTGAGAAGAAGCGTTGGAAATCAGTTGATTGCTCATGCTGGAGTATCCAAAATGCTTGTGCGGAGTGCGGAAGTAAGAGAAGACAGTTGCTACTTTTTCTTCCTTTCGGTCTGAGGAGAGTCCTTTGTAAAGCTCAGTGTCCAATGAATGTATCGTATTATATTATATTTGTTGATTGACTTCTCGCGTGGCTATTGATGAGATGATGAGATGAGGAGCAGTTAGACAAGGTTTGACAAATTTGTGATGTTACTGGTATTTTTTTATTTTTGCCTTGTTCGAGGCAGTGAGAGACGGGGCTTTAGTAGTTGAATGCTAGTACCATACGAATCTCAAGAGAACAGCCCTCTACTAGACAGTAGTCTACTAGTAGTAGATTGATTGCATCATTCGTTTGTCTTGCAAAAAAGCCTTGAGACTTTGCATGGGACGGAAACAACAGTGTACCTGGTACTGAAAATATTAATTACTTAAAGGCCCTTTAACGTTGGTGAAAAATATCTATCGGATCCTTTCAAACTTTTTAAAGAGTACTAGTAAGAAAACAACACTCTGGAGTCATCATCTTATAAAAAAGCATTACCCGGAGGCACATACTACTACTGCCATGATTCACTTGACTTATTATTACCGTCAATCATTACCTTGGAATGATATTAAGCCCTCAGTGTTATTAAGATAGAAGCAGGGTTATGAATGAATGATGTCCGCAAAAAGTCCCCGGAGAACATCTAATTTAGGCCCTCCGTCACCGGTATTGATATGCCCTTGACGTAAGAAAACTGCATGCATACTTGTTGCTGTGCAAAACTAGTATTCTAGTACTACTAGACTACTACTACTAGTACCAGATACTATGGCTGCTGCACTACTACTACTACTAATACGACTACTACTAGTGGTACTACTGCTAGTACACTACCTGCTGCTACTAGCTAGCTAGTAGTAGTACCAGTTAGTACTACTAGTACTAGTAGTAGATAGAATAGTAGTACTAGTAGTACACTTGCTACTACTGGTAAAAGTGGGCTTACTTCCTCTGCCATAATAATCAATGGCCCCTGGCGGGGGTACGCCAACCACTCTTTTTTAGAGTTAAGGTCTAATTCACGGAAGAACTCATGACTGCTTTATTTCAATCACTTTCCTGTAGAAAACACGTAGGAATGTACTGAGTTTGCATCCACTCCGAAAGATGTCTTTTACACAGTCTTAACT
>Ga0100391_1000713_pt1 | contig 38072 bp, 28 predicted proteins | sample CryGeymeta201515_FD_81541 | JGI IMG/M metagenome (GOLD analysis project Ga0100391, IMG submission 81541) | Groundwater microbial communities from Crystal Geyser aquifers in Utah, USA - Crystal Geyser metaG 2015-15 | ecosystem: Environmental > Aquatic > Deep subsurface > Groundwater | place: USA... | reverse complement strand
TTTTCAACATCCTGGAATTGGTGATCACTAAATCGTCAAACAAGCCCGGGATTTGGATATCCCGGAAAATTGGATACACAGCCCCGGGATTTTTCCATATCCCGGGAATGGTGATAACATAGGAACATACTAGTAGCGCTATAAATTGTATGTCCAGACTGACTGGATGCGTCTACCAGTCATCCACAGTGACGCGCATACTGCGCGAACTGGATCCAACCACACGGGTACTAAAGTAAGAGAAGTAATAAAACTACTAGTAGACCTCTAGAGTAGTAGTAGTAAAGTCTAGTAAAAAATACTCTCAAGCATGTCGAGACCGCTAACTCTGCTGAAACAAACTAAAAAATAATCAACAACGTAACAGGGTAATTAGAACCAAACGAATTAACAGCGACCAGCACTAGTCTAGTCTTATATTGTTCGGATTGCGGATAACATGGTACGTTGACTTGACGAGAAAAGCGGAAAGCTACGGCTTTTATAGCGTCAGCAATGAATATGTTTGAGTATTGGGAGATCTGTTGCCTTCACTTGTTTGGCCTACAATCTACAATGCATTTGGATTCCATATGGATTTGGCCTCCGAATGCGATTGGATGCGATTGGAACACAATCTATGCTTGTGGCATAGAAAACAGTATGGAATCCAAAAAATGGGTTCGTTCACAGAAAGCGTTTGAAAATTTGAAGGTTTCAGCTTCCATAATATCTCCATGAGGAAGGAGTTTTCGGTTTTCGCTCACTAGTTTATTCACTGTTCGCCCACCCTTGATCCCCCCTTCTCGAACAGGCACAATTTATTGTTAATCCAAAACCTTTCTTGTCAGATTTAACGGGAAAAACAGTCCGCGTAAAGCTTAAGTGGGGTATGGAATATCAGGGAAACTTGGCCAGTGTGGATAGTTACATGAATGTACATCTCGAACGAACTGAGGAATACATGGATGGTCAATTTGCTGGATTCTTGGGGGAAGTTTTGATTCGGTGCAACAATGTGCTTTACATCAAGGCCGCTCCTCCGCCGGACGACGATGATGACGATGACAAGAAGGCACAGGATGCCACAATGGAGGAATAAGAAGTTGTACGTTTTAGTCTCTTGACTGGCTGTTTGCTTCAGAGAATGGCGCCGTCAATCATGCTGAAGCTTTCGATGCTCGATGAATAGATACGTTCCATGTATCACACAACAGCAAGGGTATACCACAGCTCTCGGCAGTTAACGCTACTATAAATCAGGTGAGTTCATATCTTTTCCTTTTGGTGACTGTTTGAATTCTTGCGTCCTTGTGCTACTGTAGTACGTTGGCCAAGCCGCCCAAGAGCACCCTCGCAACTCTCTACAGCTCGAAAAAAAAGACAAAGGACGTTCGTCTAAGTGAAGAAACAGAGCTTTCCGAATGGAGGAGTAGGTGTCAAACTCTGAAAAGAGCGAGGCCCTGCATCGCCGCGCGAATCTGTTCCAACTAATAAAGCGTTGAGGACCATCGTCATTTTGACATATCACCAACCCATATCTGATAGACGAACGAACAAAAGAAGCCCCACAAGCAAAAAAGAGAATGCAGGGCCGCGATGCGGCTCTCGTTTTCTTGCCATTGTGCGGGCGATGAGATTTTGTTTTTGTGCGGATCGGTAGTCCTGTTTATATCAACGTTGGCACTCACCTCTTTCCTCTGTTTTTTTTGTTTTTTTTTGTAGGGGTAGACACTGTAACTCCTTGGAATGGTGCGCCATCAAGAAGCATACTATCTCTTACTCGAATCGAGTCTACGCGTACCAGTTGAGCAAAGCACAATTTGAAGGGGGAAAAGCCGCCATAGAAACAAGACCATGTGGAACGTGCTACACGATCTCTAGGCACCGAAATTTAAATACTGTATTAAAAAGCTATTCGTAGTATATGTTGTTACAATATTATTTAGTGGGACCTATGTTGCCTGTAAGCTTCCATTGTGTACGGATAAGACGCAAATTTTTGGCTTCGGGCGACCGGAATAAACCCGGGGTCACTTCTTGATCATTTCTATTTTTGGCTTGAGCAGTGTATTGTGTATGCACCCTTGATGTGAAGTACCGTAGTAGCTGGATCCCAAAGACAAGATTTCCTTTCCCGAAATCGACACTCCGAAGAAGATGGATCATCGTATTGCTTTGTTCGATATCTCTCAAAGTTATATCACTTTACTTTTTCCTGAAAAAAGAAAGTGTCCATACTTTTCTCATTCTCTCTTGCTTGTGAATGTTTTGTGCATTATAATTATAATAATGATTAATATTACTATTATTATTTAAAGAATAAAACGTGCAATCCCATTAGCAAACAACTGGCTCCTACCCAAGGTGACAGTCGTTCGCCTATGCGACTCAATTTCCAAAAGAATCCACTCACACCGGAACGTTTGCTGAGAGGTATGGGACCTGGTGGAGGTTGTCCATCAGACTGTTTATTTGGTTTTGTTTATTGGTTTTGTGTGTGTGTGTGTGCGTGCGTTCGTCCGCGTGACAATTGGCGATGAGAGAGCATACCAAGAAGGAGCAACAACAACAATAACAACAAAAACAGTAGTAATACAGTACTAACCTGAACGGGTAATGTTGGATCAAAGATTTTGGGACGGTATTCTCGGAGATAAGTACATGTACAAATCATCAAAAGAAGAACGGTTAATAAACTGGAAAAGTCAAAAAGAGCACTCATACTGTTTTGATAGCTAGTAGTGAGTGTTAATTGTTGGTTCGGGTAGAGTAAATAATATGCTTGTGAACTTGCTTGATCTGTCGTCGGCTTGGAGGGTGCTGTATTTAATTTGTGTTACTACTCTAGAGTAGTACTGGACTTTCTTGCCAAAATGAGTTAGTACTAGTCTACCGTAGTACTCTAGTCTAGTAGTACTATGGTGATGATGTTGTTGTTGTTGCATGTGTTGTTGTATTTCAGCTCTAACCCTAATTTTATTTCCCTCCTCCTATCGCAGACGTCCTCCAAAAGAAGCGCAGTGATCTCGAAGGAAGGAAAGATCTTCCTCGCGCTTGCTTCCTTGGACAACAAACAACAAACAACAACAACCGCAACAACAACAACAACCAATACAAAAGATTGATAGCTCTGCCCTGCTGTGTCTATTTACACCAGCAAGCACAAACACTATTGAACAAACAGACAGACAGACACACACACACACACACACAAAAACACGCAAGATGTCAGAGCTAACGCGTCCGACCGAAAGCATTGGAGAGCTTCCTCCTTCTGGTTTCAACTTTGATCTCACTGGTCGCAATGATCGATTGATGGAGGCTTGGTCCAATGCCCGAGAACATGCAGCCGTCATGCGCAAGCACCAAAAGGACACCGGTGCTCCACCCTCCTCTTACACGATGCCGACCGATGCTGGATATCCCAATCATCCTCCATTGGCCAAGACGACGGGTACTACCATTGCTGGTATCGTTTTCAACGGTGGTGTCGTTTTGGGTGCCGATACGCGAGCCACCAACGGCGAAGAAGTTGCGGAGAAGAATTGTAAAAAGATCCACTACGTCGCGGACAACATGTACTGCTGTGGTGCTGGTACAGCGGCCGATACCGACCAGACCACGGCGTTGGTGGCCAGTCAGCTGGAACTGCTCAAGATGGATATGCATTTGCCCCATTCTACCTCGTTGCGTTTGAAAACAGCCGTAACGCGCATTTCGCGTCTCTTGTTCCGTTACCAGGGACATATCAGTGCGGCATTGATTTTGGGTGGTGTCGACAAGGCCGAAGGTGCTCAATTGTACGCCATTCACCCTCACGGATCTGTGATGCGTTTTGCCTACACAGCCATGGGCAGCGGTAGTTTGGCAGCAATTAGTGTCCTCGAATCGGCCTGGATTCCCGACATGAACGAAGCCGATGCCATTACCTTGGTCCAGCGTGCCATTCAAGCTGGAATTTTTAATGATTTGGGATCGGGATCCAATTGTGATATTTGTGTCATTCGTAACGATGGTAATATTGATTATCAGCGTCCATCTTTGACACCTAATAATATTGATCCTCTTCGAGCCAAAATTACTCGTTCCACCCGATTGGACATGAAACCAGGAACGACACCCGTTTTGGATACCAAGTTTGAACCCCACAAGAAGCGTGCTACACTGGCTGATGTTACCGTCACCGACATGGAGGAGTAATGTCCTTGTTGGTTGTTAGTGGTGATGGTGATGATGACGATGAAGGAATCATATTAGAATGAAGTGGTGATGGTGGTAACGGGTTCTTTTTTCAATGTCATACGGTGGCATTGTTCAAAACGGAGAAAGCTATGTTGTAGCTGTCTTGTCCGGAAGGAAATACAGGATACATATATGATAAACAACGTAAATGAATAATAATGGTTTACAACAATATTGGTCGATCAAATAGCTTCTTTTTCGTTGTATACAAGACGAAAAGACGCGGCAGTGGTGATGTTTGTAGAGTGTGTAAATAAGAATGGTAATATCTTATATCTTACAGTATATTGCTAGAATTAACAATTACTACTCTAATAACTGGTAGATTTCGCACTGTTGTGAAAGCGTTTGAAAGGAATAATATTATGACAAAAAATCTAGATCACGAATCACACACGACTCGTGGTTTTCAAAGAAAAGCAACAAGCGTTCTTCTCGAAAACAAAACAAACGTTCTAGTTCACCGAAGATGTCTCACAAGTAAATGTAAATCAATCGTCGATTCTCACAATGACAAGCAAGGTACGCCTCACTCTACTTCGCCTACTACTGGCGTTGTTTTGTTTCGCAGCAGTCGTAAAGGCCCAAAGTGAAAGTACAACCACGACGACAACAACAAATTGTGGCTACTTCGATCTATCACGTGCTTGTCCTGGTGGATGTTGGGCCATCTTTCAAGACTACAACAAAACAACCGAAATGGTAGAGTGCCGAGCGGTGACCAAGCTTGGCTACTTTAGTTTGGAAGGATCGACGCTCTTACGACCATGCTCTCCTGGTACATTTGCCAACCAAAGCGGGAGTGCCGAGTGTGCTCCGTGTCTTCCAGGAACATTCGCGGATGAAAATGGTACTACTGATTGTAAGCCATGTCTATCAGGAACATACCAAGACGAGACAGGACAAGAAAAATGCAAATCATGTTCTTCTTTTTACTACAATGGTACGGGCGCGAATGCTGCTGTGGTCGATGGTGAAGGAGATTTGTACTGTCAGTTGGATCAAGATTATGTGACTCCCTCAATGTCGCCCAATGCACCCGCGCTTGAAAAGACGATACTCATGGATCAAATGCCGTCTCTGTCACCGACAAGCAAGCCTACCACTCAGGTATCTGTGTCGGTTGTAACCGTCATGGTACCTTCACTCAACGACGACGAGCCATGGAAAGCTCCCTTTGCGATGGCCATAGCCTCGTTCGCGGGTGTCTTTGTGCTGTTTCTGTTTTCCATCTTTTATTCGGCTCGTTCTTCTGACAAAAACAATCAATACAATAACGCGTATCCTCCGATGTCTCCTCGTTTGGTCCAACTTGCCATGCAATCTCAGCAACATTCATGTCGTAGTCTTGATATTTTCCCCGTGCAACAGCTACCTGACATTCATGGCGATTTTGAGCAGCCCAGCAACAATTATGATCGTCGACACAGACGCCGGTTTACTCCCCAACCATTTCGCGTCAATGCCGACAATAATGTCCCGGAAGCTGCAGCCGGCGGTGCCATGGTCACGCCTTACTACACGCCTTACCCTCGCGGAAATCGCCAGAATTCGTATCATCCGGCCGCTGAAGAGGAGAAAATTTGCGACATTCCCGATGCCTCCTTTGAATCGTTTGCTCGCTGCTACGAAGACCCCGAAATCGCAAGTGGATTTGCCAATACTTCAATCACTACGGAAGCTATTGACCAAGGTTACAAGGCAAAGCAGAATTCCAGTGACATGGCTGTGGTTTCTCGAGCGACGAATGTGCACCTCAGCTTGGATCGTGACGAAAAGGTCCCTGTCGATGGTAATATTGGAGGTGGGCGACCAGAAATCGCGGAAGAAGAATCTATGTGGGAAGGACCTTTTGATATGGCTTCAGATGAGACTTCAGAGGCCTCGAATGATATCAGGACACAGGACATGCTTCCAAACGCACCTGACATTAACGAGATGAGCCCTATGAGTGGCTCGTTCGATTGGCCCTAAAATAAATAGATGACGAGCGACTACATTTTGATGATGCTTAGAAGAGAAGCCGTAACTCCGGCCGTCGTTCTCCCGCTGAAGTGCATTTAAGGTTGTTAGTTCGAAACTTTTCTATTCTAGCTATTTTTATGATGTAGCATCACGACAGGTTAGCGCTTTCGAGTTCGTTGTTTCTCAGCTGCAACTACGGTTCGATTAGAATCCACGAGCAAGCCCTTTCGCTTTCGTACTTGACGAATCAAATTCAAAGCACTGTTATCAATGCCGGTTGAAACATCTCCGTTCGTCAAAATTTCTCCAAAATCCTCACGTTCTTCCAAAGAAGTGGGAATCCAAAAGGGGTCTTCGTCCAATGTCGCGTAGTGTGAGAAGACGAGTTCAGGAGCCGTTACTTGTCCACTGCTCTTTTGAAAGACTTCCGGAGCAAGACCAAAGGATTCGGCTTGTGGCAAAGTTGCAGCAATCATGAGCAGGTCGGTTCCATCAACCATGTCGTCTTTGACAATCTTTCCGCGGCGTTTGGAAATAATAGCAAATAGAGGACCCATGCCTGTCATGCTTGAATGGAGTGTCAGCAGAAGATGACCTTCAATCAAACGAGCAGGTCTTGTTCTGTAACCCATCATTCAAAAGCATTATATTGCGTGTTAGAAATATCAACGGGGGGCACACAGATTCATATTAGCACATAGCAATTCAGCAGGACATAAATATATTATAGCTTACAACAGGCAACACCGGACACCAGAGCGGATTGCAGACATAACCATGCCACTGCTAAGGGATTTTGCACTCTCGTATACTTCTTCGCCGCCTTCAGCAGACTTCTTTTTGACAACAGCAACTTCAAACGCTTCCACAATGGCCATGACGTTGCGGACTGGTTCCTCGCAAATGGGCCCAGCTCGAACGGCAATTTGAAAGCCAGCAATGGCGGAGCTTCGATTACTTTCCCAGATTTTCAGCGCCGCGGCGTCTGCGGCTGATGTGCTTACGTCGACTTCACTAGACGCTTTCGCGCGAAAACCTAGAGCCCGCAGTCGTTCTTGAACTACGTCATATTCATCGCTGCAATTGTTCACAACCATGCCATCTTCATTCTGTGTTTCGACATTGGTATGTTCTTTGTCATATTCATTTTCTGGTGACGCTGCGGTGGTAGAAATAGACGGAATATAAATTTGTCCAGTCTCCGATTCTATTCCTTTCGCGGTGTATCCATTTGCTAAATTACGGCTTTCAATCAAAACATTGCCGTTGGTATCGACGCAACAAAGAGAATCGAGTAGCATTGAAAGCACTTCATCAGCCTGAACATTTGAACCATTTTCGTCTAGCGTTTTGTCGTAACATTGAAGTGCTCGGCCAAGCCGTATCAATTCTTCCGCGCCGTCTTCCGCTGTGATATGTTTTTCTTGTAGAGCCCGGTAAACAGACGAGGCCAGTGGAACGACCCTCAGACTAATGGCTGCGCAACGACCGGACACTACAGCTCGAGTTCTACCATGTCGTGCGTACCCCAATCCTTCTTCTTCATTATACGGTGGAATGAATGTCTGTCGCACTTGCGGCGATGGGTCGTCAAAGAATGCTTCATAATCGGTATCCTCTTGCTTTTCTGTGAACCAAGTTGTGGTCTCTGCAAACTCGACAATGGGATCCGACACGCGCAGTTCAATGTCCTTTTTGCGACAGTAAACTTGTTTCAGATCAAGGAGAGATTGTTCCAAGTGGATTTCTCCCAGACAAGCTAAGATTCGTTCGCCTTTTCCAGTCGCAGTAACTTCCACGGCTGCATCCGCCAAACTCAGCTGGAGCAAACCTCTTTCCAAAACATCTGTGTCTTCTGCATCGACCGGCTCTACGTTGACCTTTACCAAAGGTCGAATTCCACGATCGAATCCCCTCAAAGGCATGCCATCTGGCTGGTCACAAAGTGTGACAGTCTTTAATTGAACGTCTTCTAGATTGAAAACAGCGCATAAGTGACCTGCCGGAACTTCGTCTACCCGAACAAAGTCAGATCCCATGAGAAGATACAACCGAACTTTTTTACGGGGTGCAACAGCTCCAGCCTTGTGCTTTGGTCCCATAGCGTAGTACTCAGAGCCGGTTTTTAGTGTCCCGCATAATACCCGAGCTAATCCTAAGATTAGATTGATGCCTTCTTCTTGATCGCCATTATTGCTTCCAGTTTTGAGCAAAGCATCCAGCTCTGGATCACGTATGTGACGACGATCGACTCCCATAAATTTGCACACATATGCAACAGTCGGACCATTTGGCGACGGATCACAAACGCGAGCAGCTTGTTGCATTTCGGAGAAGTAGGGAGTGGGTTCTGTAGGACTGACAAATGCCAAGGCTCTCGGTCGGACCGTTGAGGCAGCTGTTTCTGGAGATGGACAAACCTCTGCCACGGTATCGCACACAGCGTCGCTTAATGGCCGATACCGCCTTAACAATGATCGCAAGACACTCTCTTCTGTACTTGAGCCCGTCTGTGTCAATACAGCTTGGATATCCTCCAGGGACTTTGGTACTTGATTACCCGTTCCGCCCAACTGCAACGCTGGCAGTACCATATCCATTCCTGGTGTTGTGCTGGTGATTTTGCTGCTAGGATTATTGCTTTGTTTGCTATTGCTGTTGTTAATTCCAGTACTCGAAGATAGTAAGTTGGCTCGGCCATCGGCAAACAAATCACTCGCCAAGCCAAGCGCCGACGTTGCGGCTGCAACGCCTTCGTAAATATCCCACAATGGTTGCAATACAAACTCTGCGAAGAGTGGCATCTCATCGTTGTTCTCGGTCTTCCATTTCAGGACTTTATCGTTTTTGTATTTAAAGTCTCCAAACAGATACTGGCGCAACACCACGGGTTTCAGCGGTAGGACCTTGCTCCGAAAGAGACTCCTGGCCAAGGACGGGATTGTAAATCCCCAACCATACAGAGCACTAGCAAAAATAACATTTTGTTTCATGGGTTCAAAGGTCCACATGGCATCTTCTTTTTCCTCGTCTTCTTCCGACTTGTTGCAAGCTGTCGTAGGGTTCATGGTGGTGGTGGTGGTGGTGGTGGTGGTGGTGGTGGTGGAGTCGTCTTGTTTTAGAATGGAATGATGCCGAGACGAAGTCAACATGGCAGCGGAAGCGGCATTGACGCTTTCAATTAGATTTCGCAGTCTCAGATAAGCTTCGGTCGACGTCAAACATAAATCCGTGCACAAACGATCCACTTTATTAATAACCAATATGGGAACCAGTTGATTGACGTGTGCCTCTCGCAGCACTTGATGGGTGCGTGCACACATTCCTTCTACAGCATCTACCACCAGCAAAGCTCCATCACAGCACTGTAACGACGAGGATACTTCAGAGCTAAAGTCTGTGTGACCTATTTGAGAGAGAGAGAGAGAGAGAGAGAGAGAGAGAGAGAGAGAGAGAGAGAGAAAGAGAGAGATTTGAGAGTGTGTTAGTGTCACAGGAATGTTAAATTTTTTCACCTTTTTCATTTTCATCCGTACTTACCTGGTGAATCCATCAAATGAATAATCATTTCTTGTGGTTCTGCTCCCTTCTTGGCAGCTGGTGGAACATATTTGTGTTTAAGGCCAATGGCCGAGGCACGCATAGTAATTCCCCGACGTTGTTCTTCTTCCGTCGAATCCAAATACCGAATAGTTCCCGCCAAACGTTCTGATATGATTCCATTGCGCTCGATCAGATTATCCGCCAACGTCGTCTTTCCGTGATCGACGTGAGCACAAATCGTAACCAAACGAGTTTGAGCGGGAGGAAGAAAAATGGACATGACCCCAGAAGAAAATGAATGAAACGAATATTGAGAATTGAGAGAGACGAGCGTTTGAACGACAATTTGGGAGGAAAAGAATTCTGCGATAAAGTAGTGTAGATTAGCTTCTCAAGGCTGCTTTGGTCGTGTTTTGGAATGCTTATTATAGTAAAGCTGGAGCCAAAAAATAATGAAATAAAATGAATCGAACTCATCGTATCCAACTCATCGTATCACAAAATTGTTTCGTATCACAATAAAGATAAGGTGGATGATGATTGAGATGGTGTGGTTGGTGATGAATCAGTACTGTAGGGTTAGGGAATAATTTAGAGATTCTAAAAAGTGAGGATTTTACGTTCGGCTCCCGGTCTTTTTTACGTTCGGCTCCCGGTCTTTTTTGTGTTTTACGTTCGGCTCCTGGTCTTTTTACGTTCGGCTCCCGGTCTTTTTTGTGTTTTACGTTCGGCTCCCGGTCTTTTTACGTTCGGCTCCCGGTCTTTTCAAATTAGCCCAGGTGGACTATGGAAGTTTACCTTGTGTCCACATTACTACTACTAGTGGGCGATATCATGGGACTCGTGAGTTAGACCTTACTCTATATTAGGTCGTGTTGTCTACCCTGCTTTATATACACACAACCACTACTTTTACTCCATAATATTTACTCTAATATACCAGGTATCCATTAGTCTCCACACTAGCTTTTTACGTTTTTACGTTCGGCTCCCGGTCTTTTTGTGTTCGGCTCCCGGTCCCGAAACAACCACTAGCAGTTCGATCTGTTGCTGCTTCCTTTCTTGTATTTGCTCATCGACAATCAACAATCAACAATCAACACCATCAATCATCAATTCACAGCTGTTTTGAATTTTTATACCTGTTTGTTCTGTTCTGCTTGAAAAATTAATTCATTCCGGAACCATGATCCAACTGAAAAGAAGATTTTGTTGTCGTCGGTCATTGGTCTTGATCATCATTATGACTATGACAATGCTGCTAGCGAATCGGCAATGCGATGCCTTTACCTTGCGCAATACTATTAGGCAATTGTGTGATACGAGTACAACGAGTCGATCGCCTGTCTCATCGGCAAGGACAAGAACACTTTCGACAGGTGCATCAGTGTCGCTGGTGCCCCTTTCATTGGCAAAACAACGTCCTTCCACCAAAACGAAGGATAACAACACTATCAAAAACAAAAAGTCTCGAAACTTTAAATCACCAGAAGATGGATCGCCTCTGGGTGTTGCAACAGTTATTATAGGATTTGGAATTCTGCAACTCGTTGGTGACAATTTTGACAACACAACAACAGTTTTTAAGCAATACGCCGCTCCCATTATTTTCTGTTCGGCCTCGATTGTGGCCGGAATATCACGTTTGGTACGAAACTCTAAAAATTGGAAAGCAAACGAATAAATTAATATATGGGAGTGGGAGTGGAAGAGAGAGAGGACCACAGGACAGGGGAACGACACTTTGGTCAGCATGTTAAAAAGGGATTTCTTTTGCGCACATATTTTGGTGGAACGATGTGGACATTCCCGCAACTGAGTAGAGCTCTGCTAGCAAAAATCTGCAGCAGGTAGCATTTTGCTAGTCTGCGCAGAGCCCATCCGAGACGCCACAGAAAAGTGCGCAGAGCTTCCTACAAGAGAGAAGGAGGCTGTTTTGAGGACTGATTATTCATAATACTTCAATAAATACTGGAGTGATTATGCGATTACACAGAAGCAATGATAACAATATCATCTGGTGTACTGACCTGAATACTAGCTACTACTAGCTAGTACTAGCTAGTACTCGAGTAGAGCACGTACTAGTCGAGTAGTAGATAGCTACCTGGTACCATGGTATTCTTATTATCAATATTATTTTCTATGTCTTTTGTGGTCTTGTGCTGGCTCGTGACTAAACATTCGTGACATACATAAACATACAGTAGAATAAATCAAGCCTGAACCCAGAATTTTAAGAACCTCGCTCTCTTTCATTTGCATCTTCACATCTCAAGTCAAAAGATCCGCCCACTACAGTTTTTAATCATCCGGTTAACAACGTCTTTATCACACCAGACTTGTCGGTCTCTAGCACTCTCTACTAGCACAAGGTCCAAGACATCAAACAAACAATTAAGTCAGTAGAATGGATGGTCCTCCTCCCGCCCTCAATGAGATGTTCATCACGTCCATTGATACGTTGAATGGGACCGAGATTGATCTTTTGCTGTCACCAGGCTGGAATGATCGACCTCCTCTGCTGAAGGAGAGAGGTGTCAAATGGCGGAAACAAGAGGGTACGGAAGATCTTGCACTTTTGAAAGGGGTACGTTGTGCTGCAGTGCTCTTGATTTTTTTGTTTGAGTGTGATTCTTAGTGGACCCCTATGTACAGACAGACCTTGCTGACATGGGATTCTCAATACTTTGTGGTTTTTATTCTACTTCTACCGCTGCCAACAAACAACGCACCATCTATCCAACAAAACCACAAAATAAATCATCAGATGACTCGCAAAGGTATTCCACCTATCCTACGGTGCGCCGTTTGGCTTTCAAATATTGTTGGTTCTGTACATCCACATCAACCTCCATCCTACAGTCAAGAATATCGAACACTAGCCAAAGTGAGAGCATTAGATATGGCTTACGAAAGTCTACTGAAAAGCGTGTTATCCAATACCAAAGATGATGATCCCAAAGAAGAGAGTACCTGGCAAGATATGGTTACACCTCTCTTTGGTAATGATGCCGAAAAATACCAAGAGAATGTACGAATAGAAATTAAACGAGTCATGATCGCTTTGGATCAGGTGCTGGGAGTAGTTGAGTACAGTCCGGTTCTACCAACTCTCTGTGAATTGTTCCTGACGCACATGAGCGAATCGTATGCCTTTTGCGCCCTAAGAGAAATGACTCATGCACCGACGTGGTATTTTCCAACTTAGTAAGTACTGTATCTTAGTAGTGTGTTGCGTGTGATTCTTTTGTGTTGCGTGTTGGCCACCAACGTTGTTTAACGTACGTGTTTGTTTTGCTTGGCGGACGCATGTCCTCGTTCATAACAAACATTGGCGGGTGCTTTTTCCCAGCCGACGCGAGTACGCAGCATGGATCAATGCCTTTCTCGATATTTTGGAACGACTCCACCCCCAAACAGCGACCTTTTATCAGGCGCACGGCGTTTGGACGGTCGCGGAAATGGCGCCACTATTTCGTGATTTTTTCACAACCATCCTTCCACAAAAATGCGTCTATCGCATCCTCGATATTTACACACTGGAAGGTGCAAAGGTTATTTATCGATTTGGTGTGGCCTTGTTATGCCTGTTTAAAATGGATCAGCATTCATCAAGTTCAGCAGCAAATAATGCTGATGGCACAGGTGAAATATTGACCAGCAGTAGAAGTGCATCTTCTGCTGGAATTGACAACGGCAGCGCCAGAGCTGGTAGTGATAGTAGTGAATCTCGCACCGACGACGATTTTGATGTCTGGAAGGCACTGAAAGCCTGGACTCACGACGAACGCTTCAATTTTGATTTTTTGGTAAAGAAAGCCTACGGGGTTCATGGCCAGCAGCAACCTCGTAGATTTCCGCGACGAAACATTATTTCGGTGATTGTGAAAATGGAGGAAGAACGATTACTCAACGATCCTTCCTTGGATACGTCCGATGCTGGACCAGCCAGACCCTTGGGCTTGTCAGAACCTTTTGTTCACCCTGATTACGACCGAGATGAGTTGGGCGAATACACCAAAAAACCACCGGAAATTGTTTTGGCCAAACCAACTTCGCACAGGATTTCGCTCGCATCATGGCTTCCGCTGTCACTTCGGATGACAAAACTGCAACTTCTCTTTTCGACGAATACGCACGGGCGAACATTGGAAATGTTTTACAACCGTGTCAAATCATTTAAACACACTGTACTATTGGCGGAGGTTCTCCTTCCTCATACTTCTGGGACGTCGTCGGACACAAATACTATCATTGGTTGCTATGCTTCGCAAGCGTGGAGGATATCTCCGCAAGTTTATGGCGACGGTGAATGCATTTTATTCCGATTGTCTCCCGATCCGAAATCGTGGAAATGGAGTCCTCGAGGCAAGTCAAATGAGAATGCGATGGAAGATGATTCTAATGCCAATGTTAATGCCAACACTGCCAGCAACGTTCATAATAAGGGGGCAAGTAAATCTGCTTTGTTAGAACAATTTCAAGTGGGCACATCCAGCTACATCAGCATGGGAGGCAACCGTGACGGTACTTGCGGTCTTCGATTGAATGAAGATCTGACGAGGGCCGAAAGCGCACCGGCGGAAGGTTTCAACAATGAACCACTTGCCGGGGTTGAAGGTGATTTGCAAATTGGCCTCGTTGAAGTTTACGGATTGATACGGCCAACCTAGCTAGCTACTGTAGCTATTAAGCTTTAAGAAACTAGCAAAATTACTATTCCAAGGATTTAATAAATGAATCTAATTTGGACAATTTATTTGTAATCCGATTGCTCATAATCTCCACCACAATCCGGCAGTACTTCAGCCTGCCAGAAGGCGATCCGCTGCTCTTTCCACATTGTTATTAGTCACACGTAGCGCATCGATAACTTGTTGTCGCTCGAAACCCATGGACGTTAGTTGTTCAATGGCTCCTGGATCCGGCGCTACAACCGCAGCAGGAGCTACAGGTCGCTGTGCGGCAGCTGCTTGTGCTGCCGCTGCTTGAGCAATGGCATTATTTCCCATGGCAGCACCTCCACCGACCCCACCCCTACGGACCGTGGACAGCACCCGGGGTGGTGGTTCGGACAAATGGGCACCGACGGCTGTTAATGGTTTGGCCAAAGTATCCGGTAAATCCAAAGTCTGGTGGAGATTGGTGTTAATATAAACGTAGGCTGTGATAATCCCACAAACTGTTGCAACTATGGTATTTCTTCCTTGATATCCCACCACTTGTGCGAACCAGAGATAATAAAAGGATTTTTCGGAAAAGGTAAATCCCAGAATCCCAAAAAAGCGCGGATGCAACCGAGGAGTAAATCGATGGTGCAAGTACATAAGACCGCCCAACAAGGCATAGGGTCCCTGGTAATGATATCCAGTCGTCATCAAGGTCGTCAATCCAACAAACACCACTTCCAAACCAATCGCACAGAGATTGATCAGAACCAAAAAGACTCCAAATTTTCGTGTTCCCATTTCTCGTTCGAATTGTTTGGCTAGCACGGCAAGCAGCATTCCTCCCATGACGAGTTCACCCGTACTACCAAACGTTATCTTGGACGACCAGTATCGATGCCACTCGCTGCTGCTGTTGCCAAATTGAGACGCTCGCAGAATGCGCGAAGAGTTCATGGCCATGTAATCTTGGGCCGATTGTGCATGAAAGACTGCGTAACATACGATTGTGGCTACTACGCAAAGCTTGGAAAGAGGAGCTCCGACGAAATAAGAGGCCGTCGTAGATGAGGATTGACCAGCAGCAGGTGCGCCTCCTCCAATTAATGGTGCTTGGGGCATGGTGTTGTGCTTGTGTTTGTGCTTGTGTTTTTCTGTGATGATGATGTATGTGCAATGATACAACAATACATGCACGCTTGTACGCTTTCGAGAGTGAGTCAAATATAAAAAAGTTAACCTCTCCTAGCTTACTTGCGGTTGTGTAATCGATTCTGGTGCTGCTGTTTATGTTGATGCCGATTCGGATATACAAAAGTCTTAATGCGCGGAATGATGCAAGGGCTAACGCTATAAGGGAGAGAAAGGAACGTTGTTCTGTTGCCATCGTCGATTGCAACGAACGTGGTTGTTGCATCATAGTCGTAGTAGTGGTAGTCTCTACCGTAGTCTAGTAGTAGCTAGAGTACCGTAGACTGGTAGATTTTTTATTCAGTGGGCTATTATTAGAAGCAGACTAAGAATAGAGATAAAATTCTTCAAATAATAATATAACGAGTGTGCGACTATATTCCAACTCCCACCAAGATCTTTCGCTTTGTTTTCTCTCTTGGCTTCACGACCAGACTTCCTGAAGCTCTCTCTCGCAAGAACTCCGCAACAGTAAAGTGCTGCTGGCATTATCCGAGTAGATCACCGGAGACGAACCAATCAAAGAGCATCAAATGTCATCACGTTGAAGTGCGGGAATCCAAAAGGTCATTCTGCTACCTGGTCAAGCAATGATTTTTCATTATTTTCTCATTTTTCATTATTTTCTCATCCCTTCGATCTCATAAAATCAATTTTATTAACAAAATAAAAACTCTTTTACTCGCAACTCTTTTTGAAGGAAAAAATAATAATTATTGAAAATGAAATTCTCTTTTGCTGTCCTCGCCGCCGCCCTCACCCTTGCTCCTACTACCGCCTCTGTCCTTGCTGATGGTAATCTCAATGGAATGGTCGCTGTGGAGCTCTTGAATTCCATCGAGTACGATGTTGACTTCACTCCCGAAGAACAGCAGTTCATCACCCAAGCTCTTGTCAAGTCCTTCCATAAGACGCACGACCAAACGGACGTCTTGGACTTGTCGAGTGCTTCCCTCGAAAGCCAAATCCATGCACCTGCAGCCGAGTCTGAGACTGGAGTCATCGGATTGTCGTCTTTTAAGTATGGCATGTTGAACTTTTTCCCCATGTGGACCTGCAAGAATGGATAGTGTCCTGCTGCCATTTCGACCTTTGTTGAAAGCTCCGGTAAGTTGGAACAGCATGGTGGGTCTTGCGGTCCCAAGTGCCGTCCCGATGACGACTCGTTCGTTGTCGCTCCAACCTCTGCTCACGAGGGATGGGAATCGAAGTTCTGTACGATGCTCAAGAAGAGTAACTCCCCTGTCTTGCAGCATGTTGAAACATGCAAGATTTCCTTTGAGGAGGATATTTCCGCCGTCATGAATGACGCTGCGCAAGATGATGAAGAGACTCATGACCAGGTTGATGATGCTTCCTTGAAACGCCATGGCGGATCTTGTGGACCTAAGTGTCGTCCTGATGATGACTCGGTCACCACCCATGAAAATTAAATGAACCTACTGGCTAACTAGAATGAAATGCCTGAGTAACGAAATAACGATCGTTAAGTCGTCCATTGTTGTTTCCTCTATAACTATAGTTGTGCAAGTAGTGCCTTGTCTTCATTGGCAGGTTGGTTGGCTTGACTATTGGTAAACGTACGCCGCCTCATGATAGTACCCGAAAGGATTCGACAGCTTTGAAAATTTCCTTTTCCTTGCTCTTATAGTCAGCTTCCGCAATCTGGCCTGTCAATGCGTACAGACGCTGATTTTGAATGCAAAACTTGGCAACAAATCTTTTGTCGCCCCGCTTTCCTACCGACAAGTAATTGAGAATGTACGACAGGACACCATCTTCCTCCACAGCTACAGGATCATTGACCAACGTCACTTCAAATACTCCATCCCGATTCACTTCGGCTGTCACGACCTTAGCAGCAACTTCTTCGGGTGTTCCAAACTTGTGTGAATTTCCAGCGATTTGAATTGTGTGAGATTTACAGACGGGTACAATTTTCAATTCGACACATCCAGTCACGCGGAAAGACCAATAAAAAACTGACCTCTTTCAAGCTACTGATTCGAACGGGATCAATGGTAACTCCGAAGGTATATTTTGGTAAATTGGTCGACTTCCAATTGATTTCAAATAAATGCGTTTTCAAAGGCTTGCCTCCTGGTTCAAAATCGGGAGGATAGACAAATCGGTAGGCAAATCCATTACCTTTCTGTACATATTGATCGTCCTCCTGGTCAGCTGCCACAGCTGGAAGGATTGGAGTAGAAACGGCCACGGCAGCTGCAACTCCAAGAGCATTTCGTCGAGACAAAATCGTTGTTGACTGCAATAATGATGTTCCCGGCGAATGTTCTTGAGAATTTTGCTCATTATCGGCCGCGAAAAGTAAATAATGATTTCCTCTGGATGCATTCGCAAAGTTATTACTACATCTTTTCTGAAAATTCTTGCGTTCCACTGAAAATGCTTGAGTACTTGATGCCGACAAGACCCAAATTAGCAGTATTCGGAAGATATTATTGGTGGTATCTTGGTTAAGGTGTCGTCGGGACATGGCACGGAATTCTTTCCTTCTAGACAAAGTAGCAGGATTGGCGGCAGGTATGGAGATAAAGGAAATCTTTTAAGGTTTCAATCCTTCACAGAACTACTAGACTACTACTACCTACCAGACTACTACCACTCCTACTTCTTGATCTTTCGATGAGTTGCTCGATGAATTACTGGTACTCTGCTCTAATCTCTAGTCGATGAAACTCTCCCGTTTGCTTTTATTAATTACCAGTAAATAGTGGTGACTCACTGGTCTGTGCCAATGTTGCTTCACTGAACAGTAGGTCTACTTAGTGGACGTAGTATGATAAAAAATCGACTTCTACTACTAGCTAGCTAGTCTAGTAGTACAGCACTGTAGACCAAAATCTTGAGTTTTGGCATGAAAAAGCTTCAAAATCTTGAGTTTTGGCATGAAAAACTTGAGATTTGGTGAATCTCGAATTTGGTGGTAACAGCTTCACCCCGGAAAACAAATAATAATGGGCTTCCTACCAGGTAGTCTAGTACTACTACTCCTACTACCTGGTAGCTAGTAGTAGTAGTAGTAGCTATTCTAAACGCTAGCTCTAGTAAAATGAAACTCAAGTCGCCGGCAAAGTTAACGGCTTTTCTGCTCAGTGATGAGATGCGTGCGTTCTTGGGACCTGCGTACTACTACTGCAAGCTAGCTAGTACAGTACTATTGTACGGCTGTATCCGTGACTAACACGCAAAACGTCAGAGTTCAACTTGATGGCTGAAAACGTACCTTCCAGTCACTCGTCTCATCATAGTCTACTAGTCTACTACGGTACCTGGTAGACTACCTACTCATCATTGATGTATTCTTGGTATCAATTTGAGCCTCTGCGTGGCTTTCTGCCTCTTCTTTTTCTCTGCTGATGATGACTGCTGACTGCTGATGCAGTTGAATACAAACAAGAGTGTATTCCTACTCGAGTAAACGCCCAACAAAAGAAGAAGAAGAAACCTCTTTCTTTTTCATAATTGTTGCGGAAATCGGGCAAAGTCAGATACAAATTCATACTCTACAAAAGTGATGTTCAAGGTTTCAAGTCTACTCTTGGCTCTGCTGGCCTCGAGTGCCTCAGGCTTCTCCCCGCATACTCCTGTCATGTCCCGCAGAGCCACCAGCGCATCCCATGGAAACAAAAGCATGAAGAGCAATCTTGTCATGAAGGATTATCCAAAGCCTAATCTCGAGGACACGGAAAATTACCGTAACTTCGAAGCTCTGTCGACGTCTTTCCGAACCAATCTCAAAGCCACCAATGGCGAAAAGAAAAAGATCGCTATTATTGGAGGTGGACTGAGTGGTCTTGCGTGTGCCAAGTATCTTGTAGATGCCGGCCATGAACCCGTGGTCTACGAAGCACGCGATGTCCTCGGAGGGAAGGTATCGGCCTGGCAGGACGAAGATGGAGACTGGATCGAGACTGGGCTTCACATTTTCTTCGGCGCCTACCCCAATATGATGAACCTCTTTGCAGAATTAGATATTCACGATCGATTGCAGTGGAAGGTGCACAAGATGATCTTTGCTATGCAGCAATTGCCTGGTGAATTCACTACCTTTGACTTCATTCCCGGTATTCCAGCACCCTTTAATTTTGGATTGGCCATTTTGATGAACCAAAAAATGTTGACACTGGCCGAAAAGATCCAGACAGCCCCTCCACTCTTGCCTATGTTGATTAAAGGACAAGATTTTATTGACGAACAAGATGAACTCTCTGTCACGGAATTTATGCGCAAGTACGGCATGCCTGAAAGAATCAACGAGGAAGTCTTTATTGCAATGGCGAAGGCCTTGGACTTTATTGACCCAGATAAGCTCAGTATGACAGTCGTCTTGACTGCCATGAATCGTTTCCTGAACGAAGACAATGGCTTGCAGATGGCTTTTTTGGATGGAAACCAGCCCGACCGTCTCTGTGCACCCATGGTGGACCATATTGAAGCCCGGGGAGGTAAGGTGCTAACAAATGCACCTGTTAAAGAAATTGTCACAAATGATGACGGCTCTGTCAAACATTTGGAACTGCGTTCTGGCGAAAAGATTGTGGCCGATGAATACGTCTCGGCCATGCCTGTGGACGTTATTAAGCGATTCATTCCCGAAAAGTGGCAAACTCTGCCATACTTCCGTCAGTTGGATGAGTTGGAGGGAATCCCCGTTATCAACTTGCATATGTGGTTCGATCGCAAGCTCAAGGCTGTGGACCACTTATGTTTCTCCCGATCCCCTCTTCTCAGCGTCTACGCAGATATGAGTGTTACGTGCAAAGAATACGAAGACCCCAATGCTAGTATGTTGGAACTTGTTTTTGCTCCCTGCTCGCCTTTGGCTGGAGGTGGTGTCAACTGGATCGCGAAGAGCGACGAAGAGATTATTGATGCTACCATGGGCGAACTAGCCCGTTTGTTTCCCACAGAAATTGCTGCAGATCCCACATGGCCGGCAACCAAAAATCAAGGACCCAGTGGACAAGCCAAGCTTCGCAAGTACGCCGTGGTCAAGACTCCTCGTAGTGTCTACGCTGCCATCCCCGGACGCAACAAGTACCGTCCGAGCCAAACCACCCCTATTGAGAACTTTACCTGCGCTGGAGACTGGACATCTCAAAAATTCTTGGGATCCATGGAAGGTGCAGTGCTGGGTGGAAAGCTTGCTGCTGAAGTCGTCGCGAGAAAGGCCAAGGGTATGGAGCCACTTCCCATTAAGGACATCCAACAACATGTGATTGATGCTGCCAAGGACTACAAGCCAAAGCCACCACCAGGTGTCAAGGGAGAAGGTGCCATCGCATGGGGTGGAGGTGCTACACTGAACAAGAGCAACGAGAAGCTTTTGAAGGAGGTGGACCCCAGCCAGTTTGCGGCCGCCTAGATTTGCTAGTGACATTACATTATTATTTAACAACATTACGTTTTCAGAAACCATATATTTCCTTTTTTTCTAGAATCATCAAGTTAGAGAACAACACTGCAGTCTAGCTGTCTCCGTAGGAGTCTGCAAAAGCTGCATTCGAAGCGCAGTATTAGTAGGCTGATGTAACCATTACTACTAAATATACTTTACGCAATATGTAATTTATATATTCGTCGAGAGAGACCAACCTCAAGAAAATCAATTTGAAATTCTACATTTGATGTTCCTTACTTAAGAGCTGGAAATTCTACGGTGCAATTGACATTGCTAACGCCATCTTCTCCTGATGGTGCTGACGCAGGTTCAGATACGGTTGATGATACTAGCGCTGTTGGTTGGTTTGCAGCTATTGATGGTGCGCTGCCAGCACTGACCTCATCTGCACTGTGATGTCGGTATATCTGATGGTGGTGATGGTAGTGGTGGTAGTGCTGTTGCTGCTGCTGTGATTGGTATTGCTGCGCTTGTGCTTGTTGTTGATGATGGCCGTATCCGTATCCCCGTACCTGTGGTGCGTATCCCCGTCCCGCCGGAAGTCGTCCGGCTGGTCCTCCTCGTCCTTCCGCCGATGAAAGGTGATAGTACTGCTGCGGTTGACCGTAGTAAGCTTGTGCGTGCTGTGGCTGTTGATGATGAGGCGGGTATACATGGTGATAATTGTTGTAGGTATGGTTGGGAGGGAGAGCGAGAGCTCCAGTCGCAGTCATTGTTTGCAGGCCAGCTCCTCGTTGAAAATCAGGATCGTTTTCTTCTTCTCGTTGATTTCTCCATGTAGCTTTACTGACACCACTCGATGCCGCTGCTGGTAAGTTGTCACCATCACTGCTATTGTCAAATCCAACAAGAGATCCCGATGACAGACGTTTGGTCATCGGCAAGCTATTGTAGCTACTGCCCCTGTGGACAGTCGATGTAATTACCGCCGAGGTATGGTTGTTGCTGGCCACTGTCTTAGGAGTGGAGGTAGAGGAAGGAGGAACGGTAGTTGGAGAGGACGCCGAAGATGCTGACGCCGACTGCGTTTGATCCGACGTATTATTGTTGTTGTTGTTGGAGGTATCATCTTCAGCAGCAGCAGCAGCAGCATCAGCAGCAGTAGCAGCAGCAGTCTCGGAATCACCAAAGATGCGAGCACGGGCTTCCTCGTACGCCTTTTCCTTGTCGCTAAAGTTTTGATTCTTGCGGGTTTTGCTTGTACTCTTCGCCTTTCCGTTTGCACTTTCCACACTAGAATTTCGTTTCATAATTTTCATTTTTCGCTTGGTCTTTTCCTTGATCGGATTCGCGCTTGAATTGTTATTGGCATTTGATGTCTGCGACGATCGCCCCTCGTCCCCAGCAACACCATCACCACCGGCAGTTACAACAGCAGCAGCAGCAGCAGCAGCAGCAGCGCCCCCAGTAGAAACAGTAGTAGATCCATTATTATGACTCGTAGTAATTTTGGAGCTGACCTGATTTTTCTTGTTGATGTGTTCGACATGATCCAGCAAGAGAACGTCAGGAACACTCGATTCCTTTTGCTTGATTAATCGGATCGAACCTTCCAAAATCGACCCGTTCTCCCGGACGATTCCAAATCGATCGGCCAGTCGGTGCAGCAAACACCGCTGAAAACTGGTCTGGCGTTTACCAGTCCCTCCTCCATCCACTGGAGATTGTTGTTGATTTTGTCGTTGTTGCTGTTGCTGTTGCTGTTGCGACTGCTGCTGCTGCTGCTGCTGCTGCTGTTGTTGGGCAAGAATGGAAGCTTGACTTTGAAAGCGTTTGCTGCTGCCCGAATTGGGCGACACAACAACGGCATTGTAGGCCCCTCCGACTTCCAAATAACCCTCTGGTGCCTTCATAAAATCGATCATAACTTGCTCTAGTCGTAACAACGCCACACGTTCTCGAGGATCCTTCAAGGCAGCTTGCAAGGCCGAGTCAACTCCCGATCCGTCATCGTTTTCCTGCTGCTGCTGCTGCTGCTGCTGCTGCTGTTGAGCATTGATGTTGCTATTGGTATTGCATGGATAGGTATTGTTCTGATATCCTGCGTTGCGGTTGTTATAACTATTATTGCTAGTAGTGTTATTGTTATTGTTGTAAGTCCCGTGATAGTTGCTACCACTAGCAATGTTGCTGTAAGGTTGTTGATAGTTGTTGTCTTGACCCTTGCTATTATTGCTGTAGTACGGGTTGGCTTGAACCTGCATCGGGTGACCGGGATATTGCTGCTGTTGCTGTTGCTGTTGCTGTTGCTGGTACTGCTGAACATTGTACCCATTCAAGGATGGATGATAAACACATGCGTCAGGGTTAATAACACTGTGGTTGTTGCCCGATTGAGCTACCTGATGAGGAGTAGAGTCTTCAGAGCTCGATGGAACTTTCATTTCCGCCATGAGTGGCGTGATTCTAGCTTCGGCCATCTTTTCTTGGTAAGTAAGAGAGCTTACTAGTCTAGTAATTGAAATAATTAGTATCTTGTATCTCCTTAGAAATGCTGCTGAACTAGACTAGACTAGACTAGACTAGAGACTAGACTAAACTAGTCACGCACAAGGTTAATAAAGGTAGGATAGGCGACAAGTAGTAGGTACCTGGTACCTGGTAGTTGTTTGCAAGTTACAAACACAAGGCAGCAAGCAATGTTGACAAAATTTGTAGAGTCGTACTCTAGCTAGAAAAAATACAGTGCACAGTACAAGTAGTAGGTAGACGCAGGCAGTTAATAAAATACGCTAATTAATACTACTGTACTTCTCGAATAAGAAGAGGTCGAAAAACACTGGACAGAGCAACAAGCAGTCCTCCTTTCAAGCACAGTAATTCAGTAGACCTTCTAGCTACTAGTAGTAGGTCTAGCTAGTAGTAGTCTGGTACAAAAACGAGAGCGTCGCTCGTCATCGATGGCAGAGGAGGAAAAATGCTGGAGGTGCTTGTGCGATACGCGGAGTTGCTGTGCGATCTTTTAACTTTGTGTAACTTCTTTCCAAAATGTGTAAATTTTCCCTATCCATGTGTAAAAAAATCGTGATAAATGGTCATTAGAGTTAGCATTAATATAATATAAGATTCCCGCTTTTCCTCCTTTCCCCTTTTGAAATGTTGCTTGCGACGAAGATAACGATGCAGTCGGCAGTCGTCTATAATCAACTCCAAAACTATACTTTATCCCTGCCGTACTACAACTGAAATTACTTCAGTTGACCATATTTAGGGTTTCTTGATGGAACTGTCCCGAGAAGACGGACTCTGAACAGGTACTGCAGGGCTTTCTTGTGTCACGCGACTAGAACCCGAAGAACCACAACAGCTCACTCCAACACCACCAGCAGCAGCAGAAGCATCACTACCAGTACTTGGTTGCCGCGTGGCACCTCCTTTGCTCGCAATCCAGCTACCCGTTTGGCTGTTAAATTGGCGTTCACCAGATGAATCATTGTCGCGTGCTTGAGCTGCATGGAATTCCTTCCGTCGCTTCTCAAGCACAATTCGAGCATGAACAGGAGCTTCGGCAAAGAAGCGGCCCATTTCGTGGCGGATACCTTCGTAGCCACCTAACACAGGATTGTTCCCATGTCCTTGGTTTTGACTAATGGACAGAGTACGAACGCTATCCCGCATCCATTTCGGTAGGTTCTTATGGACAAAGCCCGGTGAACCATCATTACAGTGTCTCGAGTCCAACAGTACAACTGTGCCATAATCTGCTTCGTGCCGAATGCAGCGCCCCAGAGCTTGAGCAATGGCGCGAAAAGCCTCCTGACAGTACCAATCCTGTCCGGGCAGTAATCCCGTCCTGTTTCGGAGTTTACGCTGTTCGTCGTTGTAACTCTTCTTGGCAAGAATGCTACGTTCTCGAGCTCCCGGGAAAGGAATCCCAACGCAAATAACACCACGTGCATTGTCATCGTTGAAACTTATGCCTTCGCTCATCTTTCCACGAAATACCGCAAGCAGGATACAGCTACCTTCATTCTTGATGGTATCAGCGTAATCGTCACGGGCAGCTTCGAACGCGTCTTGCGAACCTGTCGGCTCGACAATGACCTTCCCTTTGCTTCGTTCAAAACGCTTCCAAATTTCTGGTCGAGAGTGTTCCATATTATCCAAATTTCTATTTCGAAAACCGTTTTTTCCTTCGTAGGGGTTCCAGCATTTTCGACATTTATTGAGCATGGAATAAGACGGAAGAAAGACGAGGACACCTCCGCTTGGAATCGATTCGATAACTTGTGCAATGGCATCACCGAGACGGCCAAAGAATGCGGGATCCTTGTAGTTATTGTAGTTCACAGTCAATGGAGTCCCATCAGGAAAGTGACCAATGGCCAAAGCCAGCAACTGCTTCTGCTTATTCACGACGTGGTCAGCCTCTAGTGGAGGTGGTTTGGTTTGTAGACGGCCAGTCTTGGAGACTTCCGAGCCTTGCAAATCCAATTCAGCACATAAGCTCTGCAAGGGCGAAAGACTCCCACTTGCCAGGACAACTGACCGACACGAATTTGAAACATTTTTCATAAGCAACCCTGGATTTAATAACTTCAGCATAAGGTGGGCCTCCCAGGGAGGCGTGTGTCGTCCGTCACACCATTCGCCATGGCGTACTCCAGCGCTGCCGAAGCCGAGAGGATTGGCTGTCGCTGCAGCACTATTCTGGCATTTCTTGTGCCGGCAGTTAGGGATTGCTGAGGTAGGGTTTCGCTCAGTCCTTGGTGAGATATAGGGCATTGAAATTGGCTTTTTTTTGAAGCGATGAATATCATTGTTGCCTTCCAGTCCCGACGCGTGATCAAGGTTTCCGTTGGCTTGAACAACACAGCTAACATAAAAGTGCTCTGGGCTGTGCACTGCCAAGCCAATCTTCCCTAGGAGACCATTCAAAAGATCGAACAATCCATTCTTGCTCTGGTCGCCTGCACCTGCACTAGAACCGTCAGTGTTCCCCGATTCGCTTTTTCCGCTACCTACCTGAGACTCCAATGCTTGTGCGTACTTTTGAAGTTGGTCAATTTCTTTCTGAGTGAATTGCAAGTAATCAAAGAACGGCTTACAACCAACAGCTTTATTATTGACACCGTGACCATTTGGTCCCACGTAGCTAACTTCAAATTCTGTATCATCGGGTGTTCGCCACTTTTGGTATTCCTGGATGGCTTTGGCGGCTCCACAATTCCCGTTTGACCGCTCGAAGAAGCCCCTCTTTTCTCTCATGTACGTGATAATCTTTTCAACAAACAGAAGGAGCTCGTGTGAAATTTCGGTCAAGTCCATTTTTTCCTCCGTGCTGCCTTCGATGTCCGCTTTTCGACGATTCTTAATCCCTGAAGCATAGTGGGCAAGCATTGCCAAAAGATTGGTAAGCGCAATCTCGCCGATCTTGATGCTCCCACTTTCAGTGAGGACAGATTCCACGTTGTGGGCCTCGTCCTGCGTATTTATTTGATGATGTAGAAATGCCAAGCGTGAGTACGATCATGCAAAGTATATTGAACGTCAAGAATGCCCATGACACCACAAATCGCGGCCATCGCTAACTTACCAGTACGACGACGGCTCCATCCAAATCCAATTCGAGAGCATTTCGGATACCAGGATCCAGTACATAATTATATGGAGCAAAAATAATCTCTGCATACTTCGCAAGGGACCGAGAGAGATAATATGGACATGCTGAGTGTTCAGAGTAGACATCCTCTTTCTCTTCCTCGTCATCAACTCCCACATTGCGTTGGATGCGAAGTCTCAGTGAATCCCCCGCGTTGGTTGCCTTTATTGTATCGATCACATCGTCAAATGTCATCTTGGAAACATTTACTCCGTTGACGGCAAGAATATAATCACCATCCCTGATCTGACCACTCCTTTGTGCGGGGCCTCCCTTGTGCATTTTGTTGACGACGCAGCCTGAAACTTCACCATCTCTTCCCTCTAGTACCATCCCAAAGCTCATTTCATTACTCAAACGATGCAAGGTAATCTGTCTCTCCTCAACGCCACTGTTGACCTGGCTCGCCCACTGGTTGCCAAAAATGCCCTGTGACGTGGATCCGTTTCCAACGGCTGAAGCTTTCTTCTTCAAAAGCGTCAGCTCCAAAGGATCTTTAGTAGTCTTGGAAATAGCGTCGGTAATTTGTTTGAGACTGTGCACAGGGCTTCCATTGACAGCCAAAATTTTATCGCCCTTCCAAACTTGGCCATTGGATTCTGCGGCGCTAAATTTCTTGACGTTCGATATTTTACAATTGGGCCCCACATCGATTCCAAAACTTGCTCCATCGTGTCTATACAACGCCACGTTCTCCTTCAAATAGGGATCGACTCCGAATGATACCAAATCTTCGATATCGTGGACTCCCATTGCAGTTTTTTCTCCGCCGCTTTTACAACAGTCAATCTTGTCTTGTGTGACCATAAAATTGGCACGTAGCATCTGGCTTGTTCTTGCGGTTGTTAGTTGGCGATAATGAGGACAGGTTAATTTCTTAGTGGAGTTTCTTAAAATCCAAGCAGACGAGATTTGATCTCCTCCACCCGAAATATCGTCACCGTCGTCGTCTTCGTGCATGTCGTCGTCGTGCATGTCGTCGTCATCTTCCTGCTCCAACGATTGACCTATTCCAGTCTTGTCTCCAGGAAAGTATTCGGGTGGATTATTGTCATCGTACCTATAATCAATAGATTTCCAGAGTGCTTTCCTCATTTTTTCTGTATTTGCGACACGAATTTGACAAGCTGTCGTGACATTAACTTTACTAGCCGTGCTTTTGTAGTTTATCTGATCGCCTCCTTGGTCGGGCGGATTCTTGTTTCGGATATTCCTGTGTGTGAAGAATTTTAAAAAAATGATGGGTGAGTTGACAATTTCAAAACGTTAGATGGGGCGACAGCATGGAAAGACTTACGAATGGATGCACAACCGGTCTCGACTTCCCAGTACTGTCATTCGCGGCCTATAGGGTGTCTTTTTGAGTCTGTGCGCCAGGAGTTGAAGAGAAAAGGATTCAAATAAAAATATTTTCATGAGCATGACACTGTCGTAGTAAAAGCAAAGTAAGTATTAACTCGCCAGCAGTACTGTAGAGTACTTACGATGCCACCATTTGTGCCACTTGCGAATGAGTCCTTGAACAATATATAATACGAGGAAAGGGAGTCGTCGATATGTTGGATTCTCCATTGACTATTGCCTTCAATTTGTCAGCTTCATCGACCGTCTGTCCCCAAACACTCCGTGCATGATGTCGTTGCCATGCCAATACCGAACACAAAATAGCCGCACTCTTTCCTGTTCCAGTAGGACTTTCCAAGACGACGTGCCGTGAATTTTTGAGGGCCTTGATGAGGTGAATTGCCATTTGACGTTGAGGTTTGAGAATAGAAGGGTAAGGCCATCCGATCCGCACGCCTTCGACAAAAAAGGACGCATGAAGTCCCAATTGAGGAATATCTCCCTGCATTTGGCTTCGTTCAAATCGTTCTTTGCGTTGTAAATCTTGTGACGAAAATAGTTGGGAGGCCGTCTTGTTACTACCGCCAGTCGTCACTGTGTCATTGTTGTCTTTTGCTGCGATCGCAGCAGTTGCAACTGCTGCTGCTGCAGCTGCAGCAGCAGCAACAATTGCTGCTGCTGCTGATGTTGCTTTCGTCGATCTATTATTCAATTTTCGGTAGTTTTCGGACGACGCTTCTTCGGCCAAGACCAAGGCGTTCATCAAATTCTCGGCCAATACTTCGGTAATACGCATATCTTTGGGACTTCGTCCACGAGTTTGTTTGTTTCCATCGTTACTGTCTGTGTAAGCTTCGTTAAATGCCTTGGTATAATGATGATCGTGTGCTGTCTGTCCATGAAGTGTGGCGTAGGCTTTTTCCAACATGGTATATTCGTCGTCTTTTTCGCTACCATCATCATCGTCATCATCATCATCATCATTATCATGAACATGCTCAATACCCACTTCATTGTCGCAGCCGCCAACACCGCTGCTTTCATGGATTCGATTCTGCATCATAGCTGCTGTCGCTTGACGAGCATAATAGCTCTGAGCGGCAGTTGTATGCATAGAATGGTTATCATTAGGATGAAAATCATCCTCTTTTTTCTTCGGCGGAGAGTCCTGCAAATCGATTACTTCTGTTGGTTTGGATGTGGCAGTGCAATGAGATTCCCAATAACGGCAGTCCTTGGCTGGCTCATCACAAATAATACAATAGCACTTGTGACAGTACTTTGATTCGTTGTTTGCAAACTTGTGAACGGCACAATCCGGTTGTCTGTGCGGCAGATGCCTGTTGGGGTTGGTGAGATTGCTGTACAATTCCATTACACAATCATCCTTATCTTCAACATCAACATTTTCATTGTCGTCCTGTTGTTCGGCATCAAACAAAGCAGCGGCCACTCTGAATCGTGGAGGAGGCGTCAAGACTTGGACGTCGTCACTATTAGATCTTGCTTTCTTCGTCGGCATCGTCGCCTTCTTCTTCTTGGTACTGCTGCTGTAAGGATTGTGAATAGCAGCTGTTGCTACTCCTATTATGGATGAAGGACCGGGCGACTGAAATCCATAATGATTTTCCTTGCCCTCCAGTTGTCGTTTACTGGCTACTGTTTCTGTTTTATCTTCGTCGCGGTCCATGATCCTAGTGTTGTAATGAACAAAATTTTGTGTAGTAGTCTAGTCTCTAGCTAGCTAGTAGACTAGTCTAGTAGCTAGATAGCTACTCCTCTCGTTGTTTCGTACTCCGTACCTTTGATTACCGAAATAAAAAATACGAGTAATAATCCAATGACATAAAAAGAATAACTGTGCGATAAAGTAAAATTAAAATATTTACCTTTAACTCTAAACAAAAATAAAAACTTAAAAAAAAAATTATTTGACAAAGAACGGGCGGTTGAAAGTTGAAATCAAATTTTTGGGATCATCATTGTTTTGTCGAAGATTGTAGCGGAGAAAACAAACAACAGCACCCGCGCACCCGCGCTGTTGGTTCCTCATCATCAAAACCAATGGACATCTAAAAGAAAATGAATTAGATGCAGATTCACAAACTCAATACTCGAGCACACACGTATACAGTATACAGCACAATAGGAGAAACATAAAATGGGACGAAAGACGAAAGGATCGACCATTTTTCGGTCTGCGCACAATCAACTTGTTACGCGCAAAGCATTACATGCCCATCATGTGGGTCAAGAACAACAACAACAAGAATATTTGGAAATGAAAATCCGAAATCGTAGAAAACCCATTATGGTACGCAGTGTTGTCTTGCTGGCGGACAGACGGGGGGAAGGGAACTCAAGCATTGCTTGTGTGTGGGACCTTGACGTTTTTGTTTCGCCATTTTCTCATTCATCACAATCCCTCTCCTTCCCCCTCTCCCCCAGGTGGGCATCCAAATACAAAGTGGAAGACTGATAAATATCGATGTTTCACCCGATGACACACTGGATCATATCAAAGAAAAAATATGCATGAGAGAAGGGATTAGTCCTGATCAACAAGTATTATTCTGGAATGGAAAGAAGCTCTTAGACGGGACAGTCGATGAGCTAGGGATTTTGGCATCAGCAACTGTGTTTTTGACGCTCCGAAATTGGGGTGGTTAGCTAAAAACTACTGTAGTAGAATTTTGTGTGAATAATGGTCACGTGCATCACAGAACAAGTGTAGACGCTACTGAAGTAATGTATAACAGGTAGGAGGACTCTTGCAAGCTATCACCCATCCATCAAACCATCGAACCATCCATCCATCCATCCTATCCTTCCGAACGTAGACGATGAACAGCATCACCACAATGCTAGACTGCATGTGCGCTTTAAAAATACTCAATGAGAAGAACATAAATTTAATGATTCTTTTGTAGTTACAGTATACGTTTTTAAGAGTCGCGCAGATACATCTATGAAATAACTTCCGAAAAAAACACCATACAATACACGGCACGAAAGTATCTGTCGACCACACCGTCAAGGTCTGGTCGCTGTGATTGTCGGAAGGCCCTTTGTCACTGCTCGATGAGGTCACACATTGCACGAACGGACTTGTTTTTTTGCTTAAGCGGGTGTGGTTGCGGGTGTAGTTGCGGCTGTAGTTGCTGGTGTAGTTGCGGGTGTAGTTGCTGGTGTAGTTGCGGGTGTAGTTGCGGCTGTAGTTGCGGGTGTAGGTCCAGTCGTAGTTCTTGCAGTGGGTCCAGTCGTAGTTCTTGCAGTGGGTCCTGTCGAGCCTGGAGCAGTTGGAGCATTCGTACTCGGAGTAAGCGGAGTATCAGGACACGGGGGGAAAGCGCAGTTCAGTAGCGGATCTCGAACAAGAACCGTTCCATCGGGACATGTAAGGACATCAAAAGGACAACCAATGGGTACAAAAGTGGGGAAGCGAGTATTGTCAATGGGGTTTCGCATTCGCATGCGACGACGACGTCCACCTCTATTGTTGCCTCTGCCCTTGCTGCCTTTGCTGCCTTTGCTTCTACCACCTTTGCCGTAATAAGAGGAGTCACCGCGGTAGTCAATGCGAGCATTCATGCGACGACGTCCATTCATGCGTCTTCTGCGTCTGTTAACGTTATTCCCGCGTTGCTGCTGCAAGAGACGGTGAATGGGGTGGGTTTTCATTGAATCGGTAGCTTCTTCAGTGATCTCTTTAAGGAAAGAGATTCCTTTTTCTTGCTGCTGCCGAGCTTGTTGGGCGGAGACCAATGCGAAAAGCATGGCCAAGAGGGAAAGAACGAATCCAAGCTTCATTTTTCCTTTTTCCTTTTTGTCTTTTTCGGGATTTTTTTTTGCTGCAAAGGATATCCGGTTTAAAAAATAAATAATTGTGGACTATTCAATATTTAATGCGAATCCGCCCGAAACAGCAATCTTAGTAGTTATTAGAAGTGCTCTCGTTCGAATCATGTAAAGCCTACAAGACCAAGTTGTCGAGACATCCTCGAAAAAATCGTGAAATTTAGCGACTCCTTCATGTCCTTTGCTTTAAGCGAACCACTCATCTCTGATCTGAAAATTTCAATATCAGGTGATTTTTTGTCGCAAAATAATTGTTTTCCAGAATGAAATTTGCAGACCACAAAAATTTGACTCAAAACGCTGCCCTGGTATCTTTTCAAGTCCCTTTCGTGATTGAACCTCCAGTAAATCTAAAACTCGAGGTCGTCGGAACCGACTCGGCTGTACACTGTGCTTTGCTAGATACTGGTAGAGCTACTTCTACTTCTCCTCTACATCAGCAACGACGGAAATGGTGTTTTGACTTTTTAGTAGTCTACTTGATGTTGATTGTTGATCTCTCTCCTTCACAGTACCGAAAACAACATCTGCAGCCTTCGTCGTGACGCTGCAATTGAAATACCCAGCTTCGAAGCCTTCTGGAACGTTGGAACCAGTCGACGAAATAATATGAGACCTATCGAACTGAGGCTCTTCCTAGTTATCTTTCACATTGTCTGCTTGTCCGTGTACATGATCCCTATCTTAACACACACCTTCACAACGCAACAAAAACACAAACATGAGATGAATCGGGTAGCAGTATTGGATGAATCGCACATTATGTCAGAAAATAATCATGATATTAATGGAGATGCATCTCTAGAAACTATCTTTACCAACGACTATTGGGGCCGACCAATGAACAGTCCGAGCAGTCACAAAAGTTGGCGTCCTTTGACTGTGCTGTCCTTTCGATGGTCAACGTCTTCCTCAAACTCCCCGGCGCACCAACTATTCATTCATCGACTTTTCAATATTGTGACACATGCGGCCATTGCCGAATTGGTTGGATCCTTGAGTGTCGAATTGGTGAAAGGGTTCCTACCTTTAACAGCCATGGATGCAGCATCGGCAGAGGCGTTCACAACCCTGTTATACGTAATATCCAAGGGATTGTTTGCACTGCATCCGACTCATGTTGAAGTTACCGCTAATGCGGCAAATCGACCGCATTTGCTGGGGGCTCTCTTTGCTGTGGTTCTGTCCTCGCCGAATATTTCCTGGGGTCTTTTTCTGGCGGCTTTGGCGGGTGGATATTTGTCCAGTGAATCCTTCCTCTTCACTATTCCATCTATTACTGTGACATTAATTCTGATTGTGGTGTCACAACTGCTGTACCAACGAAAACGAAAGGAGATTGAAAACCGAAAACAATCCACTAATGACAAAAACTTGGAGATTGAACAAGAAAACAATTTCTTTAGCGATGTGATGGTGGCAGTTCTTCCACGCACCTTTTTACTTGTCTTATCTGGTTTCGTTTACTTTGGAGGACGATATGCGATGGACTGGTTAAATATTCCAGAAGGGTTGATTCGACCAGCCGAAAATCCATTTTATCGACTGGAAGGCGCTACCCGCTTTCGGAGTTACGTTTATGTTTTAGGCATTCACATGGCCAAATCGTGGAGCCTGGATTTTATTGGCTTTAGCCATGAATACGGTCATGCATGTATCTTACCGATTACAACATGGGGCGATGTTCGCTTCATAACCACCGTTATTGGTTTGGCAACGTTAGCATTCAGCCTGTTGATCGCAATGTACAAAACATACAATACACGACCTTTGGTGACGGCCCTCATCCTTTTACAATTAGGCTGGTGGGTAACACTTTTTCCCATTTCTGGCATTATTAAAGTCGGTACTTTTATCTCCGATCGAATCGTGGTGGCATCGACCGTCTCCACTTGCATTGTTCTTGGCATACTGTTTACATCCTCGATCCTCCCGATCAACCAAGGACCTTTCTACTCCGCCACCACGCTCCCAAAGCAACAACGATCGAGGTCACCAATGTCTTCCAAGGTTACCATATTTTTGGTGTTAATAGTGTGTTATCAATGGCGAGTTGTGCACATGCGTACAATGGACTGGATGGGATGGATTCCTCTTCTGAATAGTGCACTCAAGACATGTCCTCGATTTGCCAAGGCACATTTAGAACTTTCCAAAATTAGCAATGGATTGTACAAAGAGGAGTTCAATCTCACAGAGTCGCGTCGGCATGTTGAAATGGCGGAAGAATTTGATCCTAATTTTTGTGACGTCCATCAACAATACGCCCAAATAGCAATTCAAGAGAACAAGTATTTAGAGTTCGAAGAACGCTTGAGTAAGGCCGTGACGTGCACCTTTACCAGTGGTGGCGCTGCTGAATTGTGGCAACGATACTGGAAAATAACACTGGATCCCCAACAAAATTCGAATCAACAGCAATTGCAAGCTGCCCAGCAACGATACCAAAGATACATGACGGAAATCCAAAAGGCTATTGATGCTGAAGCCAAGCGAGCAGAAGAGGAAGAAAGGTTACAAATTCAAAAGAAGAAATCCCCATTCTTTTGGGATCAGAAGTCATTGTAGCTCGGTAATATGCTATGGTATAAATAAACAATCGTCGCTTCTCTGAATACTGTACTATTTTGGAGTATCTCATGGGAGTATTCGTAGCTGCTACTACTCGATTACGAGCAGCAGTAAATATTATAAACAAAAGCAGTATACCTACTGTACCTTGATTTCAATGCCGTACTTTTTTAGTGCTCCTCGGGTAGTACGTAGATTACAGTAGTGAGCGATAGTTCAATTTTCTTTTACGGGTTTTGATGTTTGCGAGTACCAGGCAGTGTATGCATGCTGCCAACAATGCTGTAGACTCCTGTCGTATCACACTACACACTCCACCACTTTCATCACAAAATTTTTATTAATATTATTTTCTTTGACCTTTGACAAACCTTGCACAGCACAGTTCATCATAATATTACAAACCTTTTATTCGATGAACAACCAACAGCACTTGGGATCGTCAGCTAGAGAATTACTTCTTGAACTGAAACGAGGAAGCGGTGGCGATGCTACTGCAGCGGATAGCAAGAACTATGTTTTACCTGCCTACAATGACGTTTTGGTGCGAACTTGCATTGATGACATGAACGGTCATATGAATGTCATGGCAGATATTGCAGCCCAAACCAAGATAGAAAAGGAGCAACGCAATAGAGATGGTCGATCTTCCTTGGCCAGCAAGCCTGCGGATCTGAGACCTTCTTTGTTTCTCCATGAAGCTGCTTTTTATCGTCACAAGAGATGCTTGTTGACCTACCACCAAGTTCGTTTGAACAGCATTCAGGATATGTACTGGCAACAAGGCGGACAGCAAGGCAACGTTAACGAAAATTTATCTCCGATGGAACAAGAATTTCAACAGAATTATCACAAATTAATCCAAACCTACTGCGATGGCGTCGACCTGGACTTGCATGCTCTGTCAGCTCCTCCCTTGCCCCAAGATCGCGTGCAGGTGCGGGTTCTTCGAGACGATGTTTTTGGAAAGGATAGAACGATTGCCCTGGACAGTGGAACCTTTGTCACTTTTTCTAAGGGAAGTACGCATTTCCTCCTGTTTTCAGATGTGGAAGAGTATTTGCATCAGGGATATTTGGAGCTCCTCGAGGGAGAAGAGCAGGGCATGTAGTGTGAAGGAGAACGAGGTAGGGTAGATGAAGATTACACCAACCTACTTACAGCCCAATGAACTTCGTTTCATGTCATATTCTGCATCTTTTAGCATTGTTGCATTATCGACTCGTTGTCATCTAGGTAGACACTGGATGATCAGCAACGTCCTCGTCTGGGATACACCTTTCCTCTCCGGATATTCGTCCTTCAGCCGTCAGGACCCAAACCGTCTCGACTCCTGCATCGTCCTTGACAACTTCCAAGACTTCAGGATACGTTGCATTCATACCTCGACTCATTCCCACATCAATCCTCCACGCCTTCCCGTTGAGAGCACTATTGATACGAGATTGAGGCGTATGTCCCATCACCATCCGACTTGCTTTCAGTCTTTCAAGTACTTCGTCTGTTGTACATACGAGTATAAGAGAGTGGAGTAAGTAAAAAAAAGAATCATAAATGATGACGAAATCTACCAAAGATTACATTTACTGCTGTGATAATCGTACCTAGCATTTGACTCGCTTCCTCGTTGTGAGGCACATCATCTGGCGGGTCACTGTAACATCTCATCCAGATGGGAGAATAAGCGTTGTCATCTCCCTCCAAAAAGAAATCAGGCATGGATGAAATATAAGTCCGCAACCGGCCGTCTGGGTCGTTGGGGGGCACGAAAAGACTCCGTCTCCCTACTCTGGGCGCCTTTTTTAAGATCCATTCTTGTGTCTTCTCATTCATCCCCGCAATTCCACCAAAGCGATCCAAATGTTCCGGTGCCATTCCTGCGTGAACCAGAATAGTCTTGCCCACTTGTACGGCAATTTTAAAGGTGGATAAAAAATCTTTCGAAAGCAAGCCACCAGGTTCCATGGCAGCCCAGCGAGCAGCAACCTTTCTCGGATGCAGCAAAACCCCACTTGTAACCAAATCGTTCAATAGTCGTGCTTGCCTCCAATCGCCTTCTGTTTTTTGGAAATATTCATCCAAGTACTGTCCAAAGGCAGTTTCAAAATGATCATCTATTCCATCATCATAGTCCAAATTCTCAAAATATCGCTCTTGGTCTAATTGGAAAAAGCCAACACTGGTCCACAGCTCGTGGTTGCCGTGAAGCAATATGACTCTGCCTCCGACAGTTTCAGCCTGGCGTGATAATTCCGCCAAGAGATGCCAGCACGACAATTCGTTGGGACCCCGATCCAAGACATCTCCAATTTGAACCAAAATGGCATTTCCACCGGTCCACACAAAGGATCTTCCACAGTCATTTTCTCCTTCTCCGCGTTCCTTAGTGTCGCAGTGTTCTTCTACTAAACCTGCCAATAGCAATGCGTTAAGCATTTGTTGAAAATCTCCGTGTACATCTCCCAGTGCCACCAAACGCTGTCCGGGTTCCAAGTCAATTTTATCTGGATGCGTAGGTATTCCAGTGTAGGGATACAGACAAGCAGGGATTTCTGTTTGTGCCACTGCTGTTGGATCACTGCTCTCTTTTGATAGATCATTTCCAGTTGAATAACGCCGTGGTGCAGATTGCTGCCAAGGACGAAGCCACTTATTGTTGACATTGGTTTGGCATGATATTATTAACGCACGGGACGATTGATTGATGTTTGCCGAAGCATAATAGTGCCGTCGAGACAACTGCCTTTTGTCGAATGAAATTCCATCATGCTGCAACGTAGCAGATGACCCTGTTATACCTATCAAGTAGTGTCTTCGGAGCAAAGCATTTTCGGAGAGACTTCGGCGGCATATAGTTCCAGCGTGAGAGGCCAGCCAAAACGAGAATGTCATGCTCAGCGAATACTGATCTGCTATCTGCTTGTATGTGGATGAAGGATGAAGTACAGGGTACAGGGTACGCAGTAATATCAAAGGACAGGATTTCGTCCACAATGTTTTACCGTTGGACACAACTATCGTTGTATTGTCTCTGGAATCTTTTGCGATTTTAAACGCGAGGAAAAGAACACGAGCAATACGCGAGAAATAAATAATAATAGTGAACAATGAATGACACCACTGTCACTGGCTGTCGTCTTCTACTAATTCTTGTTGTTGGAGAATTTTTTGGGGGCAAGCACACAATTCTGAAAACTCATTAGCGTCAGTATTAATATAAGGTTAACACATTGTAAAGGGTTATTGATGTTTTTTCCCTCTTGGCCACGCATGCACCTAATTTTTAATTACAGCAGTCTAGCGTAGTACTAGTAGTAGTAGTCTACTAGCTACCACGACTATTAGTTTACTACTGGTACCAGGGTACCTGGTACAGTAATTAAAAAACCCAGCATCGATCAAGCGCTCCAAAAGCTCTGATGCACAACAATACATTGCAGTATTATTTTTATTTCGTCACACAACCTCCGACTATTTTTTGAGCAGTTTTCATTCCTACCACTCTGAAAACCAATATAAGGTCAAGTTCAGCAGTTAACTTACAGTTTCATGGATTTATGGCCGATTGACTTCAAACCGGATTCATCTTAAAGCCCTTTTAAAGAGCTATTCATTGCTGTATAGAAAGTATGGGAAGCATTGGCTTGAACGTCTTATTTGAAGCCTCACATTTTAACCT
>Ga0100391_1000712_pt1 | contig 38082 bp, 40 predicted proteins | sample CryGeymeta201515_FD_81541 | JGI IMG/M metagenome (GOLD analysis project Ga0100391, IMG submission 81541) | Groundwater microbial communities from Crystal Geyser aquifers in Utah, USA - Crystal Geyser metaG 2015-15 | ecosystem: Environmental > Aquatic > Deep subsurface > Groundwater | place: USA... | reverse complement strand
TCAGTTCGACGAGGAAGCCGAAGGTGACCATGAAATCATCGCCGAAGAGCTACAGCCAGGTTACAAGGTTGACGGCGTCGTCATGCGTCCGAGCATGGTCAAGGTGACGCGTCAGTAAGCACTTTCGTGCTATGCTACGTATAACAACCTAATGAGGAGACGTAAGTGTCACTCGCAGATTCTATCGTCGTCAGTAAGCTGAAGAAGTCTTACGGCAAGACCGTTGTGCTTCGCGGCATAGACCTTACTGTCAAGCGGGGGAGCATGGTAGCTCTACTCGGCCCGAACGGGGCTGGCAAAACGACGACCGTACGTATATTAAGCACGTTGCTGAAATTCGATGCCGGATCGGTCACGGTCAATGGGCATGATGTGGCAAAAGACCCTGATGGCGTCCGGCAGGTCATTGGCCTGACCGGTCAATCCGCCGCTGTTGATGAACTGTTGACCGGTCGTGAAAACCTGGTAATGATGGGACGACTGTACCGCTTGACGAAGGCAAGCGCTAAGGAACGCGCCGAAGAGTTGCTTCGCCAATTCGATTTGGTCGATGCGGCAGACCGACCACTCAAGACATATTCCGGGGGCATGCGTCGCCGTCTCGACCTGGCCGTCAGCCTGATTGCGACGCCGCCTGTCATCTTTCTTGATGAGCCGACCACAGGGCTGGATCCCCGTTCTCGCTTAGCCATGTGGGATATCATCCGACAGCTCAAGAACGACGGTGCTACCATTCTGCTGACGACGCAATACCTAGAAGAAGCCGATCAGTTAGCGGATCGGATTGTGGTGATCGATGAGGGTAGGGTAATCGCTGAAGGCACCGCGAGGGAGCTAAAAGCGAAGATAGGCAACGATCGGTTGGAGCTGACATTCACAAACAAGAAAGCCTTTGAAGCCGCTAAGCGTGAGCTGCATACAACCATCATCGCGACGGATGAAGAAGAGTTGACGGTCGTGACCCTGCTGAAGAACACAGACAACGATGTTCGGGCGGTGCTCGACAGGCTTCATGCGGCCAAGTTAAAGATAGAATCGATGGCAGTGACCAAACCGACGCTTGATGACGTGTTCATGTCACTGACCGATAAGAAGCAGGAAGGTAAGTAGGATGGCGGCAAAATTGGAGTTCACGAACCGACCCCGTATCGTACAGGTGTTCAGCGATTCACTTGTCATGATACGTCGGAGCTCGACGCATATTCTACGCAACACCGATCAGCTGCTTGGCACCTTCTTCCAGCCGATCATGTTCTTGGTGTTGTTTACTGCTGTTTACAGCGGCGCGATCAAGACGTCGGGTGGAGTTGACTACACCAATTATCTGATGGCCGGACTTATCGTGCAAACACTAGCGTTCGGTTCCACGACGACGGCACTGGCGGTCGCCAACGATATGCAGAAAGGTATCATCGATCGTTTTCGCAGCCTTCCGATGAATAACCTTGCCGTGTTGAACGGCCATGTAATATCCGATCTGCTACGGAATGGCCTTTCGGCCATCGTGTTGATACTAGCAGGCCTCGTCATCGGATTCCGCCCGGATGCGAACTTTCTCGACTGGTTACTACTCGTCGGACTGACGATACTGTTGACTCTGGCGTTCTCATGGCTATCGGCCATACTTGGGTTGATAGCGAAAAGTGTCGAGGGAGTACAGTGGCTGACCTTCGTGTTCGTCTTTCCTTTAACGTTCGCCTCAAGCGCCTTCGTCGACCCTACTACTATGACCTCTTGGCTGCGTGGCTTCGCCGAGAATCAACCAATTACTCATATCGTTGATGCGTATCGCTCTCTTCTCATCGGTACACCGATGGGGGACTCGGCGCTACTCGCGGTCATCTGGTTGACCGTCATTATCGTTGTCTCTATCCCCGTCGCCTCCTGGCTGTTCGCACGCCGCACCACTTGAACCAAGGAATATTTCGAATACAGTTAGCACTCTTGACACGTGAGTGCTAACTTTTTTATACTAAAGGTAGATTGGCACTATCCAGCGAGGAGTGCTGAAGCAGACCGCAAATTCAGCCTATTCAAATTACGAAAGGAGACAGTAAGATGGGTAAAATTATTGGAATCGACCTTGGTACTACCAACAGCGCCTTCGCGTACATGGTAGCCGGCAAGCCGGAGGTCATTACCAACGCCGAGGGTAATCGTACGACACCAAGTGTGGTGGCGATTAACAAAAAGGGTGAGCGCCTGGTTGGGCAAGTAGCTCAGCGCCAGCGCGTGACGAATGCCGAGAACACCATCTACGGCGTCAAGCGTCTGATCGGCCGTAAATTCTCTGATGCCGAGGTTCAGAAAGACCACGACATCATGCCCTACAAGATCGTCAAAAAAGGCGATGGCGTGGCCGTGACCATGGGTGATAAAGACTATACCCCAGAAGAAGTCTCGGCCATGATTCTCTCCAAGATTAAAGCCGATGCTGAAGCGTTCCTGGGCGAAAAGGTCACCGAAGCCGTCATCACCGTGCCGGCCTACTTCGACGATTCCCAGCGTCAGGCTACCAAAGACGCCGGAAAAATTGCCGGTCTCGAAGTCAAGCGTATCATCAATGAACCGACCGCTGCCGCGCTGGCCTACGGTCTTGATTCAAAGAAGGATGAGAAAATCGCCGTCTTCGACCTCGGCGGCGGTACGTTCGACGTCTCAATCCTGGAACTTGGCGACGGAGTATTCGAAGTCCGTTCTACTCATGGTGACACCCACCTTGGTGGTGAAGACTTCGACAACCGCATCGTGAATCATTTCCTCGAAGTGTTCAAGAACGACGAAGGGGTCGACCTCAAGAGCGACAAGGCCGCTATGCAACGGCTGAAAGACGAAGCCGAAAAAGCTAAGAAGGAGCTTTCAAGCACCAGTGAGTATGAGGTCAATCTCCCCTTCATTACCGCTGACGCCGATGGCCCGAAGCACTTTGAATACAAGCTGACCAAAAGCAAGCTTGAAGAGCTGGTAAAGGATCTGATTGAGCGTCTGGCCGGACCAGTTGAGAAGGCGCTTAAGGATGCCGGGGTCAAGGCGAGAGAAATTGATGAAGTCGTGTTGGTCGGTGGTATGACGCGCATGCCAGCAGTCGTCGAGAAAGTAAAGGGTATCTTCGGCAAGGACCCGCTTAAAGGGGTGAACCCAGATGAGGTCGTCGCTATCGGGGCTGCTATCCAGGGTGGTGTGCTGCAGGGCGACGTCAAAGACGTGTTGCTGCTCGACGTCACTCCGCTTTCCTTGGGTATCGAGACCATGGGCGGTGTGACCACGAAGCTGATTGAACGTAACACCACCGTTCCTACCAGTAAGTCAGAAACCTTTTCGACAGCCGCTGATAACCAGCCGCAGGTAGAGATTCATGTGCTACAAGGTGAACGTGAAATGGCCACCGACAACAAAAGCCTGGGCCGCTTTATCCTGGATGGTATTGCACCTGCCCCTCGCGGTGTGCCCCAGATTGAAGTCACCTTCAACCTCGATGCTAACGGTATTTTGCATGTGACCGCTAAGGACAAGGGCACTGGTAAGGAGCAATCTATTACCATCCAGGACAGCGGTAACATGAGCAAGGAAGATATCGAGAAAGCTCAGAAAGAAGCAGAGGCCCACGCCGACGAAGACAAGAAGAAACGCGAAGCCGTCGAAGCCCGTAACCTGCTTGAAAACGCCATCTATCAGGCAGAGAAGATGCCGGAAGAGCACAAGGATAAGATTTCCGACGACGATAAAAAGGTCATCACTGAAGCGGTAGAAAAAGCGAAGAAGGTTCAGAGCGATGACGCCGCCGACAAAGAGGCGCTTGAAGCTGCCAGCAAGGAGCTGACCGACGCCATCATGCCGATTGGCGCCAAGCTGTACGAAGCCGCAAACAAGGATGAGGCACCTGCATCCGAAGGCGAAGACAAGAAGTCAGACAAGGACGAGCCGGTCGAAGGCGAAGTGGTCGACGACAAGGATGCAAAATAAATTGAGCTAAGCGTAAAGTAGCCGGCCCTGCCTATTGCGCGCGGGACGGCTACTTTTAATGAAAACCATAAGACAATATAATTGGTCTAGCAGTGGAATACACCCTTCTTGTCATTCAGGTGATCGTGCTCGTTGGTCTTTCGGCGGTCTTTTCTGGTCTGAACATTTCCCTTATGTCACTGGACGTCGAAGATTTACGCCGACGCAAGCGGCTGGGGAATCCAGAAGCGGCCAAGGTACTACCGTTCCGCGAAAAGACACATCTGAGCCTGGCGAGTATCTTGTTCGGCAATATCGCTGTCGTGTCGGCGGTATCGCTCATCCTTGAACCGTATTTCCAGGGACTGATTGCCGGCCTCATCAGCACCATCCTCATCGTCATCTTCGGCGAGGTGCTACCTCAAGCTTACTTTTCCCGCTTCGCCCTGAAGTTCTGTGCCCTGTTTGCACCGTTCCTGAAAGTGACGGTCCTGGTGACGTACGTCATATCCAAGCCGCTCCAGCTGATGCTCGACCGTCTGATATCCGAGGAGCAGCAACGGCTTCATTCCCGACATGAATTAGGGATGATTATCGGTGAACACCGCGCCTCCGGCAGCGAGCTAGACGAAGATGAGGTAGAGATTATCCAGAGCGCGTTACAGATGAGCGAGAAAAGCGTCGGCAGCATCATGCAGCCGATCGATGAAGTGTATTGGCTGGCGGAAGACGCCGTCCTGGACGCCGCGACCGTCGACGAGATCAAGGAGCGGGGGTATAGCCGTATCCCAGTCTTTGATCACGAGTTGACCCATTGTTTTGGCGTGCTGCTAATGAAAGACATGGTGGATATTGACTTTGATGAGTCACCGCGACCGATTCGCTCGTTCAAATTACATAAGACCAAACTGATCGGCAGCCGTACGGCGCTTGATACCATGCTGCGTAAATTCTTCGGGCTACGCACGCATCTGGTACCGATTGAACGTGACGATATGATCGTGGGGATATTGACGGTCGAAGACTTGATCGAGGAGATCATCGGCCACGAAATCGCCGATGAGACCGATCATCAACTAGCCCGCGAATAACCTGAACGTATCAGGTATCAGCCGGGTGCGGCAGTGTCGCGAGATCGATATACATGGCGGCCCATACCATGCCGGGATCACTGCGGTATACCGGCGCGTAGTACCAACTGCCGTCGAGGTTCAACATTTCCGGGAACATGCCATGTCGTTCTATCATGCCACGCGCAAAGCGTTCACGCTGCGCCTCGAACTCCGGTTTGCCGAATCGTCTGAGCGTATGGAGGTAGAACATGCCATGCCAGCTCCACAGCGTATTGCCTTCGTATTCCGGCATGAACGGTGCCGTCATCCACCAATGGTACTTGAAAGCATTTGAATGCTTCGTGTATACCAATGGGAACGGGTCATCATAGTTCTTGTCAGTGATATAACGCAGAGTGGCATCGGCCATCTCTTTGTCTTTGATGACACCGAGGAAGAATGGAAACAGGGCGCACTCGGCGCTGAAAGCATCGGTCGCGCGATCGGCATTGAAATAGCGACCGTTCCAGTAGCGGGTAATCAGTTCTGCTTGGTAGCGTTGGAGCGTGTAGGGAAAGCCATCGAGTCCGAGCTGTTCGACGCACCAGGCCATCCGACCGACCAGGCTGATAGCATACGCGCTACGATCATAAATAACTGCGTCACGCATTTCCGCGAACTTGATGGGCCGCACATGGCCTGTCGTATCCAGGTACTTGCGGCGGTATTTCCGTAGCTCGTGCATCAGGAATTCACGTTCAGATTTGTTCAGGTCGTAGTTACTAACCACCAAGCAATGGAGCAGCCAGGGAAGCGTGTCGACGGCGTGCATCGGGGCGTTGAAGCAGTTACCTCGCTTATCGATGCAGGTCGTAATCGTTGCAGAGCGGCGATAGTTAAGGAGCGCCCACTTCAATGTATGGAGGACGTGTTTCTTGTGGCCTGTCCTGACGAGTGATTCACATGTGGTGCCGAAGTCGCGCATCCAGAAAAAATCGAAGTGACCCAGGGAAGTACGGAAGAAATCCCCTTCCCACAAGCGTTCGACGATTTGTTCACACACCTGTTGGGCGTTGCCTTCCAGCCGTTCCAGTTTGCCAAAATACCGGTTGTATAGCTGTCGCCATTCGGCCCGGAGCGTCCCGATTATCCGCCCGGTATTTCGATTGATGCGTTGTGACAGCGTGGCCATGATGAGTAAAGTATACCTCATCTCACTTGTGCTTACATGAGGCGCACGCTAGGATAAGACTAATGGACGACATATACAAACAGCTACGAGATGTATTTAAGGGTGAACTTGAAACTGATGAGCAGACGCGTGAATTCTATTCGCATGATGCCAGTCTGTTCGAACTCGTGCCGCAAGTAGTCGGATTTCCGAAAGACGGTGACGACCTGAAGGCAGTGGTAAAGTTCGTGAATGAACATAAGAAAGCGTACCCTGAACTCAGCATCACCCCTCGCTCGCGCGGGACCGACATGTCGGGTGGTGCCATCGGCGAATCGATCGTGCTCGACGTATCCAAGCACATGACGGAACTGGTGGCGGTAGATTCAACCGCTGCGTCGGTCCAACCGGGCATGCTGTACAAGGATTTCGAGGTTGAAACATTCAAGCACGGCGCGTTGTTACCAAGTTATCCGGCCAGTCGCGACATGGCATCGGTGGGCGGTATGATGAGCAATAACTCAGGCGGCGAAAAGTCACTTGAGTACGGTAAGACCGATAATTTCGTCACCGAGCTAAAGATGGTACTGAGTGACGGCAACGAGTACGTCGTGAAGCCACTCACTAAGGCCGAATTGGTACGCAAGATGGCGCAGGGTGATTTTGAAGGCAATCTGTATAAGCAGACCTTCGAACTACTCGAGGCCCACTATGACGAGATTCAGGCAGCGAAGCCGAACGTCAGCAAGGATTCGACCGGCTATCATTTGTGGAACGTGTGGAACCGTGAGACTGGTATTTTTGATCTAACCAAACTGTTCGTCGGTGCGCAGGGCACGCTCGGCTTGATATCTGAAGGAACAGTTAAACTGGTGCCGCATCGGGAGCACTCCGGCCTGTTGGTGCTGTTCCTGCGCGATATCAACAAACTTGGTGAACTGATCCCAGCGGTACTCAAACATAATCCAGCTACCTTCGAAAGCTTCGACGACAAGACCTTATGGCTTTCCATCCGCTTCATGCCGAGCTTCTTGAAGCTGCTCGGACCGAAGCGCTTCATCCAGCTTTTAATCAACCTTATTCCGGATGGCTTGCAGTTGCTGCGGGGTGTGCCGAAACTGGTACTGATGGTCGAGTTCAACGGCGAGTCAGAGGCTGAAGTCCGCGAAAAGGTACGGGCGCTGCATAAAGACCTGGCTAAGTATCGGGCTCGGTATGAGATTAACGGTTTCGAGGAAACGCCGACAGAGGCGAAGAGTGAGAAATTCTGGGTTATGCGCCGCTATAGTTTCCAGCTGCTTCGTAGCAAGGTGAAGGACAAGCACACGGCGCCATTCATCGACGATTTCGTGGTGCCGCCGAAACATCTGGCAGAATTTCTGCCGCAGCTTCGCGTTATCATCAAAAAGTACAAGCTGTTCGCGACGATCGCCGGTCATATGGGCGATGGCAACTTCCATGTCATTCCGCTGATGAAGATCGAAGATCCGGCCGAGAGGGCCAAGCTGGAGCCGGCCATGAAAGAAGTGAACGACCTAGTCATCAAATATGGAGGCAGCGTCAGTGGTGAGCATAACGACGGGCTTGTACGAGGTCCGTGGCTCGAGGCAATGTACGGTCCGGCCGTGCTTGGCTACATGAAAGAAATCAAGCGTATCTACGACCCGGACAATATTTTCAATCCGCATAAGAAGACTGACGCGAGCTGGGATTTCAGCTTCTCGCATATCCGGGCAAAGTTTTGATAAGATAGAGGCATTGAAGGGTGGAATCAATGAACCAGAAAAACCGTACCGGCTTCACTATCGTCGAACTGCTGATCGTCATCGTGGTCATCGCCATCTTGGCGACGATTACCATCATGGCTTACAACGGTATGCTGCAGCGTTCCAACGACACCCAGCGAAAAAATGACCTGGCCGCTATCGCCAAGGCCCTGACTGATTACCAAAGTAACAACGGGACGTACGCCGGAGCCGGGAGCGGGTGTGGGTCGGGCGGGAACGGCAACGGATGGTATGACTACACCTATAGCCCATACCTCAGCACGCAGGACTGCCTGACGAATCCTAGGTATATCGACAGTAGTATCAACGACCCTCTGCGGGCAAAAGGCTGCACAGCGGTTTCCGGTGGGCAGGAATGCTTCCGCTATATGAAGTACGAGTGCGGCGGCGGCACCTGGCTCTATGCGAATCTTGAGTCGATGCCCTATTCTACCACCGACCTTGATGGGGCATGTAACACGACCCTCGACAGCCTGTATGGCATGAACTACGCGCTGAGAGTCGACTAGCACTCTTGAATTTCGAGTGCTAAATTCCTATACTAATAACAGATGTCAAAACGTGATTATTATGAAGTTCTAGGAGTAAGCAAAGACGCCAGCGCTGACGAGATCAAGAAGGCGTTCCGTAAGCTTGCCGTGAAATACCATCCCGATAAGGATGGTGGTGACGAGGCGAAGTTCAAAGAAGCCGGTGAGGCCTACGAGGTTCTGAAGGACGCCCAGAAACGTCAACGATACGACCAGTTCGGCCATGCCGGCGTGGGTGGTTCGAACGGCGGCGGGTATAGCGGCGGTAATCCGTTCGAAGGTTTCGCCGGGGGTCAAGGTTTTGAATTTAATTTCGGTGATGGCGGCCTGGGTGACATTTTCGGCCAGTTCTTTGGCGGTGGCGCTGGTCGCCATGAACCTCGGCGTGGACGTGACGTCGAGACCAGTATCCAGCTATCCTTCGAAGAAGCGGTGTTCGGTTTAGAGCGTGATATCGTACTCGAACTTGAAGATGAGTGCGCACACTGCAAGGGCAGTACGGTTGAGCCGGGTCACGAGCTAAAGACCTGTCCGACCTGCCACGGTGCCGGTCAACAGACGCGAGTAATGAACACCATGTTCGGTGCCATTCAGCAGGCGGTACCCTGCGAAACCTGTCGTGGCCGTGGCAAGGTACCAGAGAAAATCTGTTCCGTATGCCGCGGAAGCGGTACCGAACGGCGCAAGCAGACCATCCGCCTGAAAGTGCCAGCCGGTATCGACGACGGTGCCACCATCCGCCTGAAAGAACGCGGAGAGGCGATGGCCGGCGGTCCGAAGGGTGACTTATACGTTCATATCAGGGTCAAGGCGCACAAGAAGTTCACCCGGGAAGGCTACCTGATACTCAGCGAAGAGCACGTCAACATGATTGATGCCACGCTCGGAACCGAAATCGATGTTGAGACGGTCGATGGCAAGGTGCGTATGAAGATTCCAGCCGGTACGCAGAGCGGTACCGATTTCAAGTTAAGTGGTCACGGTGTACCGCATCTGCGCGGAGAGCGGCGCGGTGCCCATATCGTCTCGATTATCGTTGATACGCCGACCAAGCTGACTAAGAAACAGAAGGAGCTGCTGGAGCAGTTACGCGCGACGACTGGTAAGAAATCGCTGTTTGGCCTATAGTGGGCACACAAAGTGAGGCATATGCAACTACGACCAAAGACAACCATCGGAAGGACATCGACTGCCAGCTTTCCATTTGACGGTGCGAGCGACGTGCCGGTCAAGATTGATACCGGTGCTGACACGTCCTCTATCTGGGCAAGTGACCTGCAGATGGAAGCGGATAATGCCTTAAGTTTCGTGCTGTTTGCTCCCGCTTCGAAGCATTATTCCGGCAAGCGCCACCGCACGAAATCTTACACCGCTCGTTACGTGCGTAGTTCCAACGGCCAGGGCGAGGTGCGTTACAGCGTGAAGCTGACCATCGTGCTGTCCGGACGCAAGATTAAGGGCTCGTTCACCTTGGCCGATCGCTCGCGCAATACCTACCCTGCATTGATAGGCTGCCGCCTGCTGAGCGGCAAGTTCATCGTCGATGTTTCCAAAGGTAAGACCAAACCCGATGAGCAGAAATTACGTTCCAAAGCCCTGGAAAACGAACTGAAGCAGGACCCACAAGCCTTCTTCAAAAAACACCGTTCGAAGCAATAGCATATTGACTTTCTATAGATTTTAATGTATAATTATTATATTGACCCCCGTGTCAGTTGTGTACGGTCTGGCTGCTCTGTCAGCAGATAATCCTGTGAAACGATAACCTCATGAATAGAACGATAGCCGTTACCGGTACCAAAGGAAAGACGACCGTTGTGCGGTTACTCGACTTCGTATTCCGTCAGCTGGGTGATGATGTACTGCGCGTTGATACGTCGGGCGCCTACCTGAACGACGAGCGGAAAGTGAGTGACGAGGAAAGCCGCCGCCTATGGGGGTTCGCATCTACCAATGCCCCGGGGCGCTTCCTCTATCTGCTCAATAGCGACAAGTCGAGCACGGCCATCCTGGAATGTACCCTATTCTGCGCGAATGAAGGCGTCGGGTTGGGCTATAAGCACCACAACGTAGGAATCTTCACCAACGTGTTCGACGATCATCTTGGTAGCAAAGACGATTTGCGCACTAGAGACGATATCGCCCGTAAGAAAAGCCTTATCTTCAAGCAAATCGCACCGGGCGGAACGGCTCTTTATAACGTCGATGACCCCTATGTCACCGAGCAGCTATCCGTCGTGCCTGAAGGGATCGATATCACCACCATCGGCATCACGCTGAGCGAGGCGCCCGCCAAAGGAGTCTACTGTCGCGTCAGTCATGAGGATATAGCAATCGTTCAAAACGGCGTGGTCATTACCAGCCACGTACTCTCCGCGTTCTCATGGCTGGCGGTCGGACACGAACCCTCCCGTTATTCGCTCGGCTTCGTGTACGCCGCGCTTTTTGCCAGTCTCAGTGAGACCGATTTCCAAAAAGCGGTAGAAGCACTGAAGACGTATCACTATGATCAGGACGGTGGCCGCATGGTCGAGATCGTAACCAAGGGACCGAAAATCATTCTCGACTTCGCTCATGAAAAATACTCACTCAAAGCACTGGCGGAGTACGCCAAGTCATTAACAGAGGACAGCGGTCGAGTTATCGGAGTGGTCCGCTTGGCACCGAGCCGAACCGACGAGTTGATTGACGACACGGCCGAGTTTATCGCCACAGCCTTTGACAGCTTCGTGGTCTACGACAAAGTGGACGGCCATTGGCGCAAGCCAGGGTTAGTGAAAGGATATGTCGACCGGTATGAAGAGGTCGGGCGGATCGCTAACCGCTTCGCTGCCGCCCTGCACGGCGCTGGTGTCAATGCGGTGGTTCGTATCCGTGAAGATGAGGCGATTAAAGAAGCGATAGCGACCGCGACGCCAGCAGATGTTATTGTGTATATAGTAAATGACGACAGCAAACGATCGAGGCAGTTCCTTGATGATGCGTTACGACAGAAAGGATGGTCATAGTATGAAGATCGCGATTTTATCGAATGGACCGGGCAACTATACGACCAAGCGGCTGAAAGAAGAAGCGGTCAAGCGTGGTCATGATGTGAAGGTGATTAAATACAAGGATGCCTACACGGCCGTCGAGAAGAACAATTCGGTCGTGCGCTATAAGGGCGAGAGCTTGGAGAAGTTCGATGCCATCGTTCCTCGTATCGCACAGAGCTACACCAAATATGGGACGGCCATCGTGCGACAGTTCGAATCCCAGGGTACCTACACTACCGCCAGCAGTCTGGCAATCAACCGCTCACGCGACAAATTGCGCGCCTACCAGGTACTAGCCAAGGCCGGCGTGGGCATTCCGAAGACTGTCTTCGCGCGCGAATCGGCTAGTTTCGATGACATCGTTGACCTAGCCGGCGGCACGCCGCTCATCATCAAGGTCGCACGTGGAACGCACGGCAACGGCGTGGTGCTTGCCGAGACCCCGAAAGCAGCCAAGGCCGTGATGCAAGCCTTCTACGTTGAAGGGGTGAACTTCCTGGTGCAGGAATTCATTAAGGAATCAGCCGGTACCGACATCCGGGCGTTGGTCGTCGGCGGCCGGGTAGTTGCCAGCGTCAAGCGACAGAGTCTGGACGGCGACTTCCGCTCCAACACCCATCAGGGCGGGGAAGGTGTGCCGGTCAAATTGACCGAAGAGGAACGCAAGACCGCCTTGAAAGCGGCCAAGGCAATGGGGTTGCCTATCTGCGGTGTCGACATGATGCGCTCGGCGAACGGCCCGTTAGTGCTGGAGGTTAACTCATCTGCCAGCATCAAGACACCTGAAACGATTACCGGCCGCAACGTGGCTGAGAAAATTATCGAATACATTGAAATGAACGCCAAACGGCGTCCGAAAAAAGACAAGATCGGCGCCTAGCTCGCTGTAGTTGCCTTTCTCGGTAACCTGTAGCACTATAAGGACATGAACGTCGCTATCGTCTTTGTCGTCGTGCTGCTACTGCTGTTCGGCCTGGCGTATGCCACTAAGCGGCGCTTCGGCGTGCTTGGGCTGGCGCTCGCGGCTGGGTCGATGTTAAGTGAACTATGGGCCGCCGAGCTGACACCACTAGTAGCTGAGGCCGGCGTACTCGTAGAACGGCCACCACTTATCACCGTGGTATCCGTTACGCTTGTGCTGTTACCCGCTTTACTGCTGTTGTTCAGTGGACCGACCTATCGTGAAACGCCGATGCGTCTGCTGGGTGCCTTCCTGTTTGCGGTGTTAGCCTGCGCCTTACTGGTCGAACCGCTCGGCTCGGCCATGGTGCTACAAGGCGAGGGCAGATTGGTGTATGAGTTCGTCAACGAGAACCGTGTTTATATCGTCACGAGCGGGTTAATCCTGGCGTTACTTGACCTGCTCGGCGTCCACACCGCCCGTCGTTCGCGCGCAGGCAAACATTGACAATCCACCTCTGGTACGGTACATTTTTATGAGTGTGGGCCCATAGCTCAGCCGGTTAGAGCACCTGCCTTTTAAGCAGGGTGTCCTGAGTTCAAGTCTCAGTGGGCCCTCCATACAATATCGCTCACCTAAACGGTGGGCTATTTTGTTTGTCTGCTTGGTTGCCATATTAGTTAGTGGTATGATGAAAGCATTATGAATATGTGGGCATCTCAAAAGAAACACACGAGTAAACAGGCTGGTTTTACAATCGTCGAACTGCTGATCGTCATCGTGGTCATTGCCATCCTGGCAGCGATTTCTATCGTTGCCTATAATGGCATCCAAGCTCGAGGCAAGAATTCGGCCGCACAGTCTTCTGCGGTGACAGTCGTAAAGAAAGCAGAGATTTATAACACTGAGATAGGCTACTACCCCCTGGGTATGTCAGCCCTTACAGGTGCGGCATCTACAACGAGTTACAATCTCACGGGTATCGTATACGTAGGAACTCAAACGAATACGACGCCGACGAATGCGGTCGTCTTTTACGTCTGCGGTAGCGGCAGTCCAGCCAGCGCAGCGGATATTACAGCCAGCAACGTCACCGGCGGCAGGATTTATTACCGCGACTACCAAAACTCAACGAACAGAAACGAACCGTACGGTGTAGTGAGCGGTACGGGCATAGCCTGCTACGGTAGAAATTAATTTTCATACCTCCACGAAAAAACCGCCTTGTAAGGCGGTTTTTTCGTGAAGAAACACCGCTATGTTAGAATGCGAGCGTGAAGAGAAGCATAAACGGTTTCACCATTGTTGAGCTGCTGATCGTCATCGTGGTCATCGCCATTCTGGCTTCTATTTCACTCGTTGCCTATAACGGCATCCAAACGCGCGCCCAGAACACCCGCACTATCACCGCTGCCAAGGAATGGGTCAAGCTATTGAATAGTTATGCGGTCGCGAAAACTGACTACTTAAACCTTGGTCCGGGTAACCTCGCGTGTCTAGGTGGGCTTGCCGACTACCCTGCGTCTTCAGAGTTCGCAGCCGGTGACTGCGTTGATAGTTGGGGCAAGATCGATACGCTTACCAACGATGAGCTCATGTCGTTTGCCCGAATCTCCGCATCACCATGGACATATAGCCTGGATGAACAATGGTACTGGGGTGGTCGAATAAGGGGAATCCAGTATTCAAGCAATGGCATCTACCCTACCGGTAACAGTCAATGGGTGGTGTATTCACTAAAAGGCGATGTCGGCTGTAGTATCTCGAATGCGACGAAAGAAGCCTTTAACGCTGGCGTAACGACATGTACCGTTCCGGTCAACCTGCTTATCCGTTAGACGGGCATAAGGTAGTGAATGCCAGCGTGAGTTGAGCAGCAACGGTGTACATAGGCATAAACTGACGAATAGAGCGGTTTATACATTGACTTATCATTTATCGCGCAAACTACACGCGTCATGGGTGTGGCGCTCAACACGTCTTGAGATGCGCCAAACCAGCCTGGTGGAATAGATGCTCCGTATCTGTTATACTAACGGTAATTCTTATAGCAACCGTACCATGGAGGTCGCATGGCTGGTCATAATAAATGGTCAAAAATCAAACGTGACAAAGGCGTCAACGACGCGAAGCGTGGAGCTGTCTTTACGAAAATCGGTAACCAGATTGCTATCGCCGCGCGCAGTGGCACCGATCCTGACATGAACCCGGCGCTCGCCATGGCGATTGAGAAGGCTCGTCAGGCGAACATGCCCAAAGACAACATTCAGCGTTCCATCGACCGCGTCGCCGACAAAGCCGCCGCCGCATTGGAAGAAATTACCTATGAGGGCTACGGCCCGGGCGGCGTCGGTATCATCATTGAAACCGCGACCGACAACCGTAACCGCACTTTGCCAGAAGTAAAGACGGCCTTGGTGAAGAACGGCGGCCGTATCGCGGATGCTGGCAGTGTGCTTTTTCAGTTTACTCGCAAGGGTGTTATTCGTGTGGCTGCTAGCGGCGAGGACGCACTACTGACTGTACTTGATGCCGGAGCCGAGGATGCGAGCGAAGAAGACGGCGAACTAATCGTCTACACCGACCAAAAAGACCTTATGAAGGTCCGAGGTGCAATTATTGATGCGGGTCTGTCGATTGAAGAAGCGGAGTTGCAGTATGTTGCGAACACGCCGATTGAAGTGAGCGATCAAGAGACCGCCGATAAGGTGATGAAAGTGCTTGACGCGCTGGATGATCTGGATGACGTGGTGAACGTGCACACGAACGCAGAACTAAATCTATAAGTCTTTTCCTGAAACATATTCACTGACCCCACCCATAAAGAATAAGTGGCTTAGTCTACGGCAATCGAGAGGCTATAGGAGAGTCAAGTTGAATATGGTTTAATAGCAACACCATGGCAGGTGTGACAAAACAGAAAAATGCGTTCAAGACTACGTGGTCTACATTTAACCTGCTCGATAAAATATTTTTCTGGTTTGTGCTCCTCGCAGGTTTACTTTTCTTCGTAGCAACAATCGGGTACGGCAATCTATTCTATAGCCTCGCACTTGCTGCAGCTATGGCAGCACCGCTCGTCTTCCTCTGGGGTCTATTCAAAGTAAAGAAGAGTAAATACCACATGCGTCGCATGCTAGTTGGTTCACTTCTCATGTTCTTTGTTGGTATCCCCATCGCAATGGCAATTGAACCGGAAGCGTCGAAACAAGAGACTCAGGCCCGACTTGCTGCTGAAGCCAAACTCGCCGAAGAAACAACTAAGCAGCAAACAGAAAAGCTTACTGAACAATCTGAGCCGGCGACCGTAGATTTCAAAGAGACGACGCCAATCGAAGAGACTCAGAAGCAAGAAGAAGTTGCCCAGGATCTCACGACCGATGCGGAGCAGCCGGCAAGTAGTGAAACGTCCCAGGTGCAAGTTAGCCCAGTTGACGAGCCATCTTCAAGTACGAGCAGTGAACAGACCGCTAGTCTTGGCAGGACAGCAGTTACTGAAAAGGATACCGTAACAAAAGTTGTCGACGGGGACACGATCTACACCAGTAAGTACAAGATTCGTATCATTGGACTCGATACACCCGAAACCAAAGACCCGCGCAAGTCTGTACAGTGTTTTGGAGCAGAAGCCTCGAAGAGGATGCAGGAACTTGTTGGCGGCAAGACAGTACTACTCGAAATCGACGACTCACAGGATACGATTGATAAATACGGCCGAGCTCTTAGGAATGTCTATCTAGAAGATGGCACGAACGTTGCTTACTCCATGATCCGAGATGGTTACGGTCATGAATACACCTACAACGACCCATATCAATGGCGGACCGAATACAAAGCAGCAGAGAAGTACGCCATCGAGAATAATAAAGGTTTGTGGGCAGAAGCAACTTGCAGCGGTATGACTTCGACGGCAACTACTGAACCCACAGCGGAGACCACCGAGCCCGACATTGATGAAGCGACACCTTCGTCACCGCAACTCACAAGCCTGAAGAAAATCGGTAATATCATTAAGCTGGTTGGCTACGGCCCAAATAGCAGTACGGTTTCTCTACGTCTTGCTAATGATGATCGCTATGATGTGGCAACAGCAGAAGATGGTAAGTTTAGCCTCGAGCTACCTGAAGACGCCGCACCATTTGGCACTATCGACATGGAATCAGTCAGTGGATTCTGGATCTTCAAATCATATGAATCACTTCACGATACGTACTATTACTCAACGTTTGATAAAGAAAAGACATTCAAAACTTCGGCGTATGCTCCTGTCATCACCGCTGTACGAGATGGTTCTGATGGAGACGAAGTCCGTGGATATTATCTGCCTAACTCAAAGCTCCTTATAAAATCAGGCGACACTGTTCTTGCTACTGACGCTACTGACGATCGCGGCGTCTTCTCGTTTACGGATGTAAAGACCGACACGGCATATGCAAACATTGAAATCAAAAGCTACACATCAGCTTGGTTAATGTTCGGCATTAAAGAGGGTAACTCACTCCTCAGAGCTTACTTGAACACGAAAGAGAATAAAGCATTCGCTGAGCTACCGATAACCACTAAGACTGTTACAAAAACAGAATCGATAGCATTTAAGAAAGTCTCACAGAACGACAGCACGCTCGAAAAAGGTAAGACTAAAGTCACTCAAACTGGTAAAGCAGGAGAGCGCACAATTACGCATAAAGTTACGTACCGCGGTGACAAAAAAATCAAGACAGAAGAGGTAAGCAATAAAGTAACCACCGAGCCCGTTACGCAAATTACTAACGTCGGCACATATGTGAAACCTGCCGCACCTGCACCGAGAGCCTCGAGCCCCGCGCCGACTTCAAGCGCAACCGGTGTAGTTAAGATGAGCCGCAGCGGAATATGCCACGATACAAGCTCACGTTACTACAGCCGCACTATATATTACACCGCGTATAACACCTTATCTGCATGCTTGGCTGCAGGCGGAAGAGTACCTGAGCAGTAGAAAACATGACATCTCACAAGAAAACAGTATCGATTAAAAAACTTATTTAGTTTGTAGGCCACATCTTTGGTGCAAGCCTTCCAGAAGAGAGACATACATACATACATACATATGTCTCTCTTCGCTTATTAGGTATGAATGATTTGCCTGGAATACAGCCACTGACCCCAGGCAATTTGTTGCAGACCGTTGTGGGGACTATACTTAAAGTTAGATGAAACTTTATCTTTCCTCGGATGGTTTTGGTAGTCACCTAAAACGCTTACAACAGATGGTCGGCGACGATCGGCGGGTGTTATTCATAGACAACGCCAAAGACTACATGGCCGAACGCGAACGCAGTAAACATGTGGTCGAGAAGCAGGCCGAATTCGAAGCGGCCGGCTTCGATTTCTTCGAGCTAGATTTGCGGCGGTACTTCCGATCTCCCGACTCGCTGAAGCCGATTGTCGAGGCGGCACCCTTCGTGTGGGTGGCCGGTGGCAACACGTTTTTACTGCGCCGTGCTTTTGCCTATAGTGGTTTCGACACGCTACTGAAACAGGTGCTGAAACATGGGCATATGACCTATGGCGGTTCGAGTGCGGGCTCAATCATCATGACCAAGACGCTGCGCGGAACCGAACATGGTGACGATCCGTATGACGTGCCGGCCGAGTATCACGAGGAAATCATATGGGACGGACTAGGTTTGGTGTACCCGCAGCTGGTACCACATTACGGCTCCGACTGGTTCGGCACCGAAGCTCAGGCCATGGCCGATTATTTTGAGCAGCAGGGCATGACCTACACGACGCTAGCCGACGGCGAAGTATATGTGGTAGATGGCAAGTATGAGGAAAAGCTGACATGAGAGTGATAGGCATCGATCCAGGTACGGGTATCTTAGGTTTCGGCGTTGTCGACGTGGTGGGCCATAAGTCAGTACTGGTAACGGCTGGAGTCATCCGTACGCCGGCCCATACTCCGCTCGATGAACGACTGGAAGAGATCTTTGACGGGCTGACGGAAATCATTGCTGAAACGAAGCCCGATGTGATGTCGATTGAGAAGCTGTTCTTTGCCCGGAACGTGACGACCGCCATGAGCGTGTCGCATGCCCGAGGCGTGGCAATGCTGGCCGGCCGCAAGGCGCGGCTGCCGATTGCCGAGTATACACCGATGCAGATAAAGCAAAGCATGACGGGGTATGGGAAGGCCGACAAGAAACAGATGCAAGAAATGGTCCGACTACATCTTAACCTGAAAGAAATTCCAAAGCCTGATGACGCCGCCGATGCGCTCGCGACCGCAATTACGCACCAGATGATGAGCCGTTAAGCGAACCATCCAGAAGCTCAGCGTTTTATCAGCATCAGCCGCTATAGTGGCTCTTTGTGTGGCGCTCGAAAACGAACACCATACGTCTATAAATAAACTAAAACAAAGGAGGAAATTATGCGAAAACTCACTACAGCGATGATTGCCGGAGTCGGCATCGCGACAATCGGCGGAGCCGGACTTGGGCTAGCGAACGTCTCGGCAATGAACGGAGGCGTAGGCATATCTCACGGTTGGAACGCGTTCGTGGGCGACGAGCGTGATGCGAAGTTTGATGCCCAGGTGGCGGCAACATTGGCCGCACAGTACGACATCGACGAAGCCGAAGTCGCCAACATTATCGAACAAGTACGTGATGATCAGTTTAATCTACTCAGTGATGAACGCCTCGAGCAACTCGAGCAGGCGGTAAATGATGAAAAACTGACACAAGATGAGCACGACTATATCGTGAATAAGTTAGAAGATGTCGACCGGATGATTGATCGGGTTGATGATACGACCGATGACGAGCGACGGAACCTCGCCCGTGAGATTCGGAGTGAGCTAAAGCAGCTGGCTCATTGGATGAAACAGCGCGATATCTCGTTCCAGCTACTCACGGGAGTGGAGCTTGGAAGCAGTCACTATACCCGTCGTTGATACGGTAAAAACATACAAATCCAGATAGCTTCTCTCGCATGTTCCAGTACCGCGCCTACCCCAGGGCGCGGTACTACTGGTATCAGGGGCAATTTGATATACTGTTGAGGTATGTATCGTCAAGGCAAATATACCAAGCAAGTGGGTGCCATCGCCGCAGGAAAGCGCTTCGCAAAGCGCCGCTGGCAATGGTTCAAGGGGCTCAGCAGAAAACAAAAGGCATTACTGATCGCTGGACCAATTGCGGCGTTCCTTATTATTACGCCTATCGCGACGTATCTTTACTATTACAACGACATTGGTAATCAGGAACGGCTGTTGAACCGCAACAATACCGGTGTCGTGCTCCTTGATAAAGATGGTGAAGCCTTCTTCTCGACCGGCCGGGCCGAACCTCGTGATCAGGTTCCATTAAAAGGCATCGCTGACGTAACCGAGGATGCGCTCATCGCGGCTGAAGATAAGGATTTCTACGAGCATTCCGGATTTAACGTGTTCAGTATCCTGCGGGCGCTCTACACCAATGTGGTGGCTCGTGATATTGAAGGCGGCGGTTCAACTATTACCCAGCAACTCGCCAAAAACACTCTCCTGACCGAGCGTCAGACCATTCTGCGTAAGTATCAGGAACTTACCATCGCGATGGCTATCGAACAGCGGTACTCGAAAGAAGAGATTCTGACCATGTACTTAAACTCGGTCTACTACGGCGAGAACGCGTTCGGTATCGAGCAGGCGGCTGAGAACTACTTTGATAAGAAGCCAAGTGAGCTCAACCTGGCAGAAAGCGCTATGCTGATAGGTATCCTGCCGGCGCCAAGTGCTTACTCACCAATCAGTGGTGATGCCGAGCTGGCCAAGCAGCGACAAACGACCGTGCTTTCACGGATGGTTCGTAACGGGTACATTACGGAGGCAGAGAAGTCGGCAGCGCTCGCACAGGAGCTAACCTACGGCGAGGGGGCTGGCAGCGTACAGAACGATGCGCCACACTTCACTGAGATGATTTTGAGTGAGCTGTATGAAGAGTACGGTGAGGAGCAGGTGACCCGATCTGGGTATCGCGTGACGACGACACTCGATCTCAAGCTGCAGAAGAAAGCCAATGAAAGCGTGGAAGGCAACATGGCCTTCGTGCAAGCCAACGGAGGTTCGAACGCGAGCTTGGTCGCAATCGATCCGAAGACCGGCGGTATCTTGGCACTGGTCGGCAGCGCTGATTACGATAATGAGAAGTTCGGCAAGGTAAATATGGCTACCTCAGCACGTCAGCCGGGTTCCAGTTTCAAGCCGCTCTACTATGCAGATGCTCTGGCCCAGGGAAAGATCACGCCAGTGACCGTGCTCGATGACAAACCGACCGATTTCGGTGGGGGCTATAAACCGCTGAACGCCGATCGAACGTTCCGCGGCAAAGTGACTGTCCGCCAGGCGCTTAATTGGTCGTTGAACATTCCGGCCGTAAAGGTGATGGAGAAAGAAGGTGTCAGTAATGCGGTCGAGATGGCAAAAAAGCTTGGTATCAGTACCATCGAGGAGAATAACGACTACGGCTTATCTCTGGCGCTCGGCTCTGCCGAGGCACCATTGACCGAGATGACGAATGCCTACGCGACGTTCGCTAACCAAGGCGAGCGTCATGATATCTCCAGCGTGCAGTCGATTAAGAATAAATACGACAAGACGATATTTACCCAAGACCGTGCCAGTGAAGAGGCGATAAGCGCCGAAGGAGCATATCTGATATCAAACATCTTGTCCGATAATCAGACCCGTTCAAGTGTGTTCGGCAGTTCACTGAACGTCGTCGGCACCGATGGTCGAGTCAAGACGGCGGCGGTAAAGACCGGTACGACCGATGACTCTCGTGATGCCTGGACGATCGGCTATACTCCCGATGTCGCCGTCGGCGTGTGGGTTGGTAATAACGACAATGCCATGATGAATAACGGTGGGGCCGGTATGGCTGGTCCGATCTGGCGGCAAATGATGGGCGAGGCGGTTGGAACCAAGGATCCTTCGTTCAAACAGCCAAGCGGCGTTGTGAAAGCGACGGTCTGTACCGATATCGGTGTCCGTAGTGACGTTTTCCTTGCTTCGAAGGTACCAAAGCAATGCGAGGTTCCGCAGGAAAAGAAAGAAGAGCCAAAAAAAGAGCAGAAAAAACAAACAAAGCCAAAATGCCAGGTCGCGGGCAAGGAAAACCTGGACGCGGACGATGAGGATTGCGTGGTTGACCAATGTGAGTTCGAGGGCAAGGAAGAGCTCGCGGCTAATGATCCGAACTGTAATAACAAACCGCTAGATGATGATGGCGATGGGGTAGCGAATAAGGATGACCAGTGTCCGGGCACGCCATCTGGTACAGACGTCGATCCTGAGACCGGATGCCCAGTGACCGAGGAAGAAAATCAGGGGGGTCCTGCCAGCGCCGCCCTACTGAGACGTACAGGATAAGTCGTGATAGCGCATATTATCGGAACGGTTGCAGAAAAATTCACCAACTCCGTCATTATCGACGTACAAGGAGTAGGCTATGAGATCCAAGTTCCGTTAGGTGACTACGAAACGGCCGTTCTCGGTGAAAGCGGCAAGTTCTATACGTACCATCATGTCCGCGAACAATCTCAGGAATTGTTTGGATTTTCTAGCTTAGCTGCAAAGAAGCTATTCGAACTACTGATTAGTGTCCAGGGTGTTGGTCCGAAAGCCGCCCTGGCTATTCTTAGCCTTGGTCCAGTAGAAGCCGTACGTAGCGCCATAGCGGCCGGAGATGGAACGTTCATCGCAAAAGCCAGCGGCGTCGGCAAGAAGACGGCCGACCGGGTGGTAGTCGACCTCTCCGACAAGGTTGGCTTACCTACCGCCTACACTTCACCAGTTAGCGGTGTGCAAATGAATCTGGCGAATAACGATGAAGCGCTTGAGGCGTTAATGGCACTCGGCTATAACCTGGCAGATGCGTCGCGTGCTCTTGAAGGAATTGATACCACGTTGTCCACGAGTGATCGGGTAAGAGAGGCGCTGAAAGCATAATGGCAATAGAGCGAATCATCGACACAGTAGTCCACGCCGACGATAGCGATGAGCAAATCATTGAAGTGACATTACGCCCCCAGACGTTTGCTGACTATGTTGGCCAAGAACGGTTGAAGAAGAACCTTCAGCTTGCCATTACTGCCGCCAAACAGCGCGGCGAGCCGATTGACCATGTGCTACTGTACGGCCCGCCCGGATTGGGAAAGACGACGATGGCTAGCGTCATCGCCAATGAAATGGGTGTCGGTTTACGGGTAACTGCCGGACCAGCTATCGAACGTGCCGGTGACCTGGCAAGCATACTGACCAACCTGGCAGATGGCGACATCCTGTTCATCGATGAGATACATCGTCTCAGCCGGACTGTCGAAGAAGTGCTGTACTCCGCCATGGAAGATTTCAAGCTCGACATCGTTATCGGTAAGGGGCCGGCGGCCCGTAGCGTCCGACTCGACCTACCGAAGTTCACTGTCATCGGTGCAACGACGCGGACCGGCAGCCTGGCGGCACCGTTACGCGATCGGTTCGGACACCTGTACCGGTTGGAGTTCTATACCCACGAGGAAATCGCCCGTATCATAACTCGGGCTGCGGATATTCTCAAGGCACGAATCGAATCATCATCAGCCAAGCTGCTCTCAACGCGCGCCCGTCTCACGCCGCGTATCGCTAACCGGCTTCTCAAACGAGTGCGGGATTATGCCGATGTCAATGGTGATGGCATTATCGATACGCAAGTCACGACGCAGGCTCTTGCTATGATGGAGGTCGATGAACAGGGGCTCGATCCTGCCGACCGCGCAATGCTCATCAGTATCATCGACAACTACGGCGATAAACCAGTGGGTCTGACAACCATAGCGGCCCTGACAGGTGATGAGGCTAGCACGATTGAAGACTTTTATGAGCCGTACCTCATGCAGATTGGTTTTATCGAGCGGACCCCTAGGGGACGGCGCGTAACGCCTAAGGCTCGTAGTCACGTCGGACGCTAATCAACCGTCTGCGTCCGGATATTGCTATACTGGTACTATGAACCACCCACGACCTGACACCCGCAAAGCAGTGTCGCCACAGGTTTCGTCACACGTGACCTCCGCACCAGAAGCTGCTCATGGCCACGGATTTGATCCAAAACTACGCACCCAATATGCGAATGAACCGAAGGTCGTGCATGCCGATCGGTCGGTCGAGCCAGATAAGCTGACTATAAGTGATCGGAACCGGCTTCGACATGAACGCTCAAAATCAACGTACCCACATTTGAATCTGACTGACGGCGAGTTCGTCATTCTTGATATCAAGCGTCACCCGATTGGGCTGCTGTTACCAGTTATGTCAGCCGGGCTGGTCATTTTGATTCTCATGGCTCTGCTAATTATGTACCCAGCTAGCACGGACACGTCCGCAGGCCTGCCGATACCCAGTTTCGAAGCGGTGCTTTGGCCGGTGATGTTGGTTATGGTATTGGTAGCCTTCGGTGGGCTCACGGCTGTGTGGGTGTACCTTCAGAATCAATTTTATATGACCAATGAGAGCGTCATCCAGGAAATTCAACACAGTCTCTTTTCGCGGCATGAGCAGACGGTTAGCTTGGGGAGCATCGAGGATGCCAGTTTCAAACAGCACGGAATACTGCAGACAATGCTAAACTACGGGACTATCCGGCTTAGTACGGAGGGAGAAGAGACGACCTACCGCTTTTCGTACGTAGCTAACCCCCGCGACCAAGTTGCCACGCTTAACAACGCTATCGAGGCTTTCAAGAATGGCCGGCCAGTTGATCCGTATGAGAATTAGACACTAATTACGACTGTTTTTTACGTAATCGGCTTCATTCTCAAGCAGGGCACGAAGTGAGTATCCGGCGCAGCGACTCTCTACACATTGTTTTCCTTCGTAGCGATAGTCTGAATCCGACTTTCCGATCGCGATACCGTTTGGGTCTTCGAACAGCTTTTCGTCAACCGATGGCAGGGTTGAGGAGCTGATAGTTTTCGGATAATGCTTGTTGGCGGGATAGTATACCTCTTCCAGCGCGTAATACATGGCGTTAACCGATATCTTGCGTCTATCATCGCGGTTCGCAACTTCGATATTGTTTTTCTGTGTCCAAAAAACGACGCCAATGACGAGGAGCAAGATGGTCAGTGCCATGAGTTCGATTACAGTGAAGCCGCGTTGTTTCATCTAGGGCCATTATAGCAAATTACCGGTCGCGAACGTATAATAGACAGAAGAAGCACTAACGGAGGGACAGACGTAATGGCGAAAAAGGCAGAGAAACCCGCTGTATCGACCGATAAACCGGACAAAGATGGAAAAATGAAGGCCCTTGGCCTGGCGATGGATCAGATTACGAAGCAGTTCGGTGATGGTTCAATCATGAAACTGGGCGAAGCAAAGCGGGTTGATGTTGAACTGCTGCCGAGTGGCGCGTTATCGCTCGACATCGCGTTAGGTGGTGGGTATCCAAAAGGCCGCATCATTGAGATTTATGGCCCGGAAAGTTCCGGTAAGACGACCTTGACGTTGCACGCCATCGCTGAGATTCAGAAGCAAGGTGGAACGGCAGCTTTTATCGATGCCGAGCACGCGCTCGACCCGGCTTATGCCAAGAAACTGGGCGTCGATACCGACAATCTTCTCGTGAGTCAGCCGGATAACGGTGAGCAGGCGCTTGAGATTGCCGAGACGTTGGTGCGCTCCAACGCTGTTGACTTGATTGTGGTTGACTCGGTGGCGGCATTAGTGCCGCAGGCTGAGATTGACGGTGATATGGGCGATAGCCACATGGGACTGCAGGCCCGACTGATGAGCCAGGCGCTGAGGAAGCTCACCGGCATCATCAACAAGAGCAAGGCGACTGTTATCTTTATCAACCAGATTCGGATGAAGATTGGTGTCATGTTTGGCAACCCCGAAACGACTACCGGTGGTAATGCGTTGAAGTTTTATGCCAGCGTTCGCCTCGATATCCGCCGAATTGGTCAGTTGAAGATGGGCGAGGATATCATCGGTAACCGGACGAAGGTGAAAATCGTTAAGAATAAGATTGCACCGCCGTTTAGGATTGCCGAATTCGACATCATGTACAACGAAGGCATCTCACGAAGCGGCGATGTTCTGGACCTTGCTGTTCAGCATGGCGTAGTAGGCAAGTCTGGAGCATGGTTCGACTACAAGGAAGGTAAGCTAGGTCAAGGACGAGAAGCCGTAAAGGTGTACCTGAAAGAACACCCAGAGGTAGCGACTGAGATTGAAGCTACCGTTCGCGAAAAGGTCGCCGAACAGGAGGCATAGCGACGCAGAGCGAAACCTGCTATGCGTATTACCAGTATCTCGGCTCAGACGAAGAATCCCGACCGTGTCAACGTAGCGGTCGATGGCAAATATAGCTTCTCTCTCGATATCTATCAAGTCGTTGAGCTTGGATTGAAAGTGGGGAATACCTACACCGAGGACGAACTAAAGGAATTCGAGCAAGAGAGTCAGTTTGGTAAGCTCTACGCTCGCGCCTTGGAATACTGCTTCATGCGGCCACATAGCGCCCGTGAAGTGCGCGATTATCTATGGCGCAAAACGCGCCCCAGTCGCGTTCAAAAACGCGATGGCAGCGGCTTTATTGATAAACCCGGTGTCGGTCCTGAAGTGACGGAGCGGGTCTTTGCGCGGCTGGAATCGAAAGGCTATATTGATGACGAGAAGTTTACTCGTTTCTGGGTTGATAACCGCCACTTACGCAAGGGCATAAGTGAGCGCAAGCTTACGCAGGAGCTTCGTGCGAAAGGCGTCGATCAAGCGGTGATTGCAGAGATTCTTCAGGAATCAAGCCGCAGCGATGACGATGAGCTAGCCAAGATAATCAAGAAAAAGGCTAATCGGTATGCAGACCGCCAAAAATTAACGCAGTACTTGTTGCGTCAGGGGTTCTCGTACGACGACGTGCGTACGGCGCTTGATGATTACTTTCAAGAGTAAGGAGAATCGACAGACTCAGGCTGAGCAGATGATCGGAACGGATTAGCGTACTCACGGATTGTTTGCCGTAGTGGTCCACGAGTTGCGGTCGAGCGCACTAGGATACGTTCGTCGGTAACTTCGATGATTTGAGAGCGATGGATAAGCAATTCGGTTTCACTAAAACTTTTAAACAGCGGCCTCCGTACGACTAGCTGCTCCAGTGCGAAGCTCCCAGAATCAAGGTTATAAGTCTGTACTTTCCCAAGGCGGTGCTTCTTATCATCGACTACCTCCAGCCCAATGACGTCGAACTGGAACTCGTATACCTGTTGAATCTTTATTACGTCACCCAGACCGACGAACTCATCGCTACTGTCAACGATCAAGCCGAGGTTGCTGAGCTCACGAACATCTGATGGTCGAAGGAATGACGGATGATCCACCAGCGTATGACCCTCAAGTTCATACGCGGCGACAGTGAGGTCACGTGGATCGACTAACACGCGGTGGATGCGTGCGAGCTCCGCACCCGTCTGCAAGCTCATAACAGGCGTATTCAGTAGGCGTTCAAGCGGCAGTAACATGGCCATAGTATACGTCTTCCACGGGCATTACTCAACGAAAGGGCTGGCCCGGTCACCGGGCTGACTGGCGCTGCGTCCGCCTAGCATACGCACCCGATCGATGGTGTCCTGGTCAAAGCTATCCGTTACTTGATTCGTATCGCCGGCAGCGCTGGTCGCGGATAGGTTGATGATGGATACCAGCACCAGAAGAGCGCTCAGCAAGCCTACGCTAACGACGAGGAAAAATATGATTATATGGTACCGGTGGAAGAACATGGCAGCCGAATCTTTGATGGTCGCAAATGTAATTGTCGTTTTCATTATCGTACGTATACCTCAATCGTGAACGCCTGCGACGACACGTTATTGCCTGTATCCTTAGCCAGCGAGATAGCCGCAATCTGCATTTTCATGGGATTAAGTTCAATCGCTTTGATGAAATTCATCAGGTTATCATACGGCAGGGGGCTTTTGATGGTCACGTTGACGGTCTGAGACTTGAGGCTGCTTGTTGGCACGGCAGGGACGGGAGAGGTGGTCTCGGTGTCAGATGGTGGCGCTGCAGGTGCGGCTTCCCCTCCGCCGACGGCGGACGTAGTGCTCGCGAAGTCAAACTGTGTGATGACTACTCCGTTGTCACCGGCGATCCGGCTAAGGTCTTGGACGATTTGATCTTGGTACAAGTATTGCTGACTCTGCGCAACGATAGATCGGGCTTTGGTCATGGTCTCGCGTTCATCTTCCAGCCGCTTCTGTAGGTTCTGCAGGGTCTGCAAGTTGTCGTTGCCATTCTGTGCCGTCGCGTTTAACTGACTGATAGTAACGGCGTATTCTTTCAGCTTGGACTGGGCGAAGTAAAAACTGACGGATGCTGACACGAGGGCTAAGAGCATCATGATACTAAGGATAAGACGTAGCTTACTTGCTGTCATTTCGCCTTTTGTCATATCAGAGTGCCTCCTTACGGATGACAACGCTCAGGTTCACCTTGATCGGGTATTCACCCCCGCCATCGGTATAGTCAAGGGTGTCGAAGCTAACGTCGGAGAAGAGTTGCTCATCCTCGATGAAGGCGTTCTTTAAGGCGACCGCGTCAGTATACGACCGGGCGCTGGCATTCATAGTCGCACTCGACCCGAGCTTCTCGGAATCGAGCTCAAGGCTTTCAAGAACGACGTTGGCGGGTACGGCGTCGGCAATCTTGTAAATCAACTTCGAGTAGGTAACCTCGTTATCCATGATCGCCTTGGCAGTCGCCAAATCGGATCGGAACTGCTCGGAGTCATCCCGCACCTGCTGGTAGTCGTCGACCTGCTTCTCATTATCGTCAACTTTCGCCTGTGCGGCGCTACGACTGGTGTTAAGGACGGCGTATGAGCCTACGACAAGCCCTGATAGCAAGATAATGGCCACGGCCAGCATAGCGAAATAACGTACGAGTAACACGTTGGTGCGGCCCGCACGGATTTGCTTCTTGTGTTCATCAGGTAGCAGGTTGATCATGTCCATATCCTCTCTGCCGGAACTGTCGCAAGCCCTGCGACAGTGATGTAACGTGGCCGGAAGTGCTTGGCTGGTTGAGGCAGCTTACCAAAGTCAAGTTGCTGCCACGGGCTGGCTACTCGAGCCGGCATGACAAGCTCGTTCGTGAAATATTCGCCAATTCCAGGCACGTTCGCACCACCACCGACGATCAGGACTTGTTCAAGCTTACGGTGGTTGACGATACGCTCGTCATAGTAGCGGATGACCCGTTGTGTTTCAGCGACGATACGCTCAAGACTGGGTTTCAGCGCGGCATTAATCTTTTGCTGGCGACTGCCGGCACTTAAGCCATTAAGCACTTTTAACTGGTGGGCGTTTTCGAGGGGAACCTTTAACTTTTTGGCGATATCAAGAGTGAAGGTATTTCCGCCGATGCTGAGCGATCCAGCGATACGGATAGAGCCGTCTAGGATAGCGATGTCGGTGCTGGCAGGGCCGATATCGACGATGACGGTTGGCAGATGTCCTTCCTCTGTGGTTTCGAGTAGGCGGGCAACCGCACTCACGCTTGACTCTACCATGGCGACTCGTAAGCCGGCATTCTCGGCAATACTGATACAGGAGTCAACCACTGTCCGCGGTACAGCGCACATAAGCACCGTCAATTCTTCCTTGCTGCGTTCAATCACCTCGTAGTCTACGTAGAGGGTGGACATAGGAATGGGTATATACTGTTCGACCTCAAGTTCGACCGCTTCTTTAAGGTTCTTCTCGGTGTTGGCCGGGATGGTGAAGGTGCGGGTAAACGTGCGGCCAGCCGGTACTCCTAGGATGGCGTGGTTGCTCGCAAGCGATCCGACCAAGTTCTTATTCAGTAGTGAAGCGATGTTCTTCGTCAGATAATCATCACCTTCGTCAAGCGACTGCTGTACTTTAGCTGGATCGAGGTCGATTGATCCATATCCGGTCACAAGCCATTTTTTCGGGTCGACAGACATGACCTTCATACCAGTTTGGCTGATGTCGAGTCCGATGATTGGTTTGTCTTTATAAAATAGTTTTGCCACCTCTGATATGCCCACGTTTCAACGTTAGTTATAAGTATACATGAGCGGTATGGGAAAAGCTATGTCGAAAAACCACCGCCCAAAGGTGTTATTCAATGTTCTGCGACAGACTAGCTATCGGCATCATGACACTGGCCGCGATGACACCGACCATACCGCCCATGAAGACGATCATGACCGGTTCTATGATTGAGCTGAGGCCATCGATGGCAACATCAACCTCTTCCTCGTAGAAGTCGGCCACCTTAACCAACACGGTGTCGGTTTGGCCGGTTTCCTCACCAACGGATAGCATTTGGGGGACGATGGCGGGAAACAATTTGTTCTTCTCAATGACAGAGGACAGTGTGTCGCCGTTTTCGACCGCCTTGGCAGCATCTACCAGCGCTTTTTCGTAGACCACGTTGCCCACGGCATGGGCCGTTACATCGAGCGCCTCAAGCACAGGAACGCCCGCGCCAATCAGCGCCGAGAAAGTACGAGCGAATCGGGCGACAGCAACTTTCATGACGATGGACTTCAGCCCTGGCACACGTAGGACGAAATTGTGTAGCACAATCTTTCCTGCCGGTGTGCGAAGCCAGCGGAGCAATACGAAGATACCCGCGCCAAGCAACGGGAATATGATGAACCAGAAATTTAACATAGCTTGGCTAATGCCGAGCATCACCTGGGTGAGTACAGGAAGCTGCGCATCCTCGCCCCCTAAGTCAGTCAATATCTTGCCTATCTGAGGGATGACGAACAGCATGAGTCCGAAGAAAGCCAGCACGGTTATGCCCACTAATACCATCGGGTACGTCATGGCGCTCTTGATTTTCTTCCTGATGGTCGCGTTCTTCTCTTGCTGGGCGGCGAGTCGCTTCAGGATATCATCAAGGATACCGGCTGTCTCACCGGCACGAACCATGTTGACGTATACGTCGCTGAAAGTATTTGGGTATTTCGCGAGCGCGTCAGCTAACGGCGCCCCACCTTCGACGTCCCGTATGATGCCGCTTAATATGCTTTTTAATGCCGCGCTTTCGGCGTGTTCATGTAGCGAGGTGAGTGCTCTTAGTAGCGGCACGCCAGCGCCGACCATGGCGCTGAGCTCTCGTGTGAAGATAACGAGCGCGTCACTTTTTACTTTGCCGCCACCCAGAAGATTCGACAGGGAAAGCGAGCTTTTCGCCGCCGCCTCCTTGACACTGATAGGCTTCAGACCTTTGTCGTTTAGGCTTTTTATGACGACGTTACGGTCAGTCGCCTCTAGCGTACCGCTGACGTGCTCTCCGCTGGAAGTCTGGGCGTCGTAGTTAAACGTAGGCATGTCGTGACTACTCCTTTGTCACCCGAAGGACTTCTTCGATGGTAGTCTGCCCGCGCAGGGCCTTGATAAGACCGTCGGTCTGCATAGTGGTCATGCCTTCGGTAATGGCCTGGGTCTGGATCTGGTTGCTGGTGCCATTCGAGATGATGAGCTTCTGGATGTCCAGAGAGTTACCAAGCACCTCGTAAATACCGATTCGCCCTTTATACCCCGTGTGGTTACACTCGTCACACCCTTCCGGATTTGCCCGCCAGATAGTAGTGATAGAGTTTGCTGAGCTACTTGCTTCCACGTCACCGCCCACGCCCTGTTCTTTCGCCTGAACTTCTAGCGCATGAAGGGTGGCAATTCCTTTTTCGTCGAGTCCGAAGGTCTGTTTGAGGCCGGCGACGTCTTCAGGTGTTGCCGGTGTGTTCTTACGACAGGTCATACATAGTCGCCGTACCAGCCGCTGACCGATGACAGCCCTGACTGTACTGGCGATCAGGAAGGGCTCGATACCCATATCGAGCAGACGCGGCAAGGTTGTGGCGGCGTTGTTGGTGTGCAGTGTCGAGAACACTAAGTGACCGGTCAAGGCTGCCTGGACGCCCAGGTTGGCAGTTTCGCCGTCACGGATCTCACCGACCATGATGATGTTCGGGTCCTGACGGAGGAGGGCCCGCAAACCGCTTGCGAATGTCATGCCCGCCTTCGGGTTGGTCTGCGTTTGGTTTACGCCGGAGATCTTGTATTCGACCGGATCTTCGATGGTCGAGATGTTGACGTCAGGGGTGTTGAGGATGCTGAGGATACTGAACAAGCTGGTCGACTTACCACTACCGGTTGGGCCGGTCACCAGGATGATGCCGTTAGGCTCGGACATCGCTTCGTTGACGACCTGCAGTGAGTGTCCCCAATAACCAAGGCTCTCAAGCGTGACCGCCTGGTTGCTTTCATCAAGAATACGCATGACGACCTTCTCACCATCGGCAATCGGCAGGGTGCTGACACGCAACGCGTATTGCTTACCACCAACTTTTATCTTAAACCGGCCATCCTGTGGAACGCGCCGTTCGTCAATCTTTAGGTTCGAGAGGATTTTAATACGACTGATGAGCGCACCTAATACGTTACGCGGGAGTCGGTTGACTTCTTTTAGCACGCCGTCGATTCGATAGCGGATCTGCACGAAGCCTTCACGTGGCTCGATATGGATGTCGCTGGCGCTGGAGCGAATGGCATACTCCAGTAACAGGTTGATAGTCTGGGCAACGGGTGAGTCTTCCGACACGTCATCTTCGGTAATGACCTGGTCGCTACCGTCATCTTCACGCTGTACGTCGATGACGTCATTTAGCTGTTCATTCACATCACCGCGGTAGTTCTCAAGACAGGCAAGAATGTTTTCGCGGGTAGCGATGTAGATGATGGTGTTCTCGCCAATTTCTTTCTGAATGAAGTCAATCGCCTGAACATCATCTGGGTCATCCATCGCCAGGTGCTGCATGCCATCCTCGTCGACTTTAAACAGCACCGCCATATACTGATTGGCGATACGATCAGGGATCCGGTTAAGGACTTCCGAAGGAATGTCACGCGGGTCGATCTCGACGAAGGGGATGTTGGCATGCTGAGCGAATAGCTTTGTCAACTCGAGCTCGGTGATGAGCTTGTTCTGAATCGCCAACGTCTGCAAAGGACGCCGAGAGCGCTCGGCCGTCTTTTTCATCTCTGCTATCTGGTCGGGCGTCGCTTTGCCCGCCTGCTGAAGCAATGTTTCTATGGTGACATCGGAAATGCGCATAATGCTTACGCTCTACTATACGCTAGCAGTTTTAAATTCACCAGCGCCTGAGCAAGTGCTATAGTTTTAAGAGATGAAACGTTGGATAGACAGTGCTGAAGACATGCACTCGTACGGTAGGCAGCTCGGACGTTGCCTAAAGGGCGGCGAGTTTATTGAATTGGTTGGTGATGTCGGGGCGGGTAAGACCACGCTCACGAAAGGTATCGCAGAGGGAATGGGCATCAGCGAGACCATCCAGAGCCCGACGTTCACCATTAGTCGCAACTACGAGTCGCCTGATGGTCGCCGTCTAGCCCACTATGATTTCTACCGTCTACCCGAGGCCGGCATTATGAACGACGAACTGGAGGAGGCATCGCGCGACCCGAAGACTGTCGTGGTAGTAGAATGGGCTGACGCGGTCCGTGGAGTAGTACCGGCCGATCATTTACGACTGAGCTTCGCTACGCCGTCAGAGACCACCCGCGACGTAAGCGTGACTGGAAGCGGCCAGACCAGCGAGCGCGTCATTGAGGAGCTACGGCGTGAAGCTGCTGCTTGATACGTCAACGCCAGTGTGTCGACTGACGCTGGTCGATGACGATGGAGTGCGTCGTGAATCTCACTGGCAGGCCGATCGTACGTTAGCCGACGGATTGCTCAGCTATATCGAAGACACTCTACAAATGAACGGTGCAAATCTACAGCACGTGACGGGGTTGGGCGCGTATCAAGGACCGGGTAGTTTTACCGGTCTGCGCATTGGACTAACCGTGCTTAACACTTTGGCTGACGGTCTAGGCGTACCTATCGTTGGAGCGCAAGGGAACGATTGGCAGGATACGGCGCTCGCTAAATTGGCAGCCGGTAACGATGAGCGCCTTGTGATGCCGGTATACGGCCGGGCAGCAAACATTACGACGCCACGAAAATAGCCTTTTTGCTTGCGGGGAAGTGGCTGGGAGGGCTACAATATAAATAGCTTTATGACATTTCATCAAGCTGTATGAAAACATTTGATTCCAGGCGCTTTTCTCCCAATAGTTCACCGAAAACGACGCGCGTTCAAGCCACCATCTGAAACCGTACTCATCTTTTCAACAGGGCAGGGAGCATACGCGAGCGCCGTGATAGAAAGGATACTACTATGATAGAAGCCATCATCGCGTTGGTCGTGGGGGCTTTGTTTGGTGTCGGCGGCGGGTACGCCTACGATCGCCATCGAACCACCAATGGCAAGAACAAACTCGAGAGAGATCTGGCGGCAGCCAAGACCAAAGCGAGCGACATCGTTCTTAAGGCGAAAGACGAAGCGATTGAGATTGAGAACCAGCGCCGCAAAGAGTGGAAAAAGACTGAAGACCGTCTGGCGGACCGAGAGAGTTCACTTGACCGCAAACTTGACGAGCTTGATAAGCGTGCCGAAAAACTTCGAAAGCATGAGGACGAGGTCGAGGAGTTGAAGGATGAGATCCGACAGATCCGTTCTCGACAACAGGAGAAGCTTGAAAAAATAGCCGGATTGAAGAAAAAAGAAGCCGCCGAGAAGTTGCTCCAGATGACCGAGCGGGATATCAAACACGATCTGGTCGGTCTGGTCGACAAACTCCAGAAGGACGCCATGCAGGACGCAGAAGAGCGGGCAGCCACTATATTGGTAACCGCGATGGAGCGTATGAGCTCAGAGGTAACTGCTGAGCGGACGGTCACCGCTATCAAGCTTACTGATGACGATATGAAAGGTCGTATCATCGGTAAGGAAGGGCGTAATATTCAAGCTTTGCAGCGTGCGACTGGCGTTGATATCTTGGTTGACGATACTCCCGGCATGATAGTCATGAGTAGCTTTGATCCCGTGCGGCGCCAGGTAGCACGCCTGACGCTTGAAATGCTCATGAAGGATGGTCGGATTCACCCTGGGCGCATCGAAGAGGTCGTGGCAAAGGCGACCAAGCAAATTGACAAGGAGATTGACCGCGCCGGTGAAGACGCGGCCCGTGAAGTCGGTGTCGTTGGTATTCCGAAGGAAATGTTACGACTACTGGGTGAGTTGAAATTCCGGACCAGCTATGGCCAGAACGTACTGCTGCACTCTACGGAAATGGCGCACATTGCCGGCATGATTGCGGAAGAGATAGGGGCAAACGTTCGCACCGTGAAGATTGCAACCCTGCTCCATGACGTCGGCAAGGCGGTGACGCATAAACTCGAAGGTAAACATCACCATATAGGAGCTGAGCTAGCGCGAAAATACGGCATGAGCGACGATATTGTCCATGCCATTGAAGCCCATCACGATGATATTGAAGCTACGACGCCTGAGGCCTTGGTGGTTCGGGTAGTGGACGCTGCCAGCGCAGCCCGCCCGGGAGCTCGTAGTGTGAGTGCTGAGAATTTCGCCGAACGTATGCGTGATCTTGAGAACGTAGCCACTAGTTTCGAAGGAATCGACAAGGCATATGCAATATCGGCAGGACGAGAAGTGCGCGTTATCGTGCGGCCCGAAAAAATCGATGACCTCTCCGGTATCAAGCTGGCGCGGGACATTGCTAACAAGATTGAGAGCACGATGCAATACCCGGGCACGATTAAGGTGAACGTTATCCGCGAGACACGCGCGATCGAATTCGCGAAATAGGCTTATCTATTGCAAAGGCCAACGCGAAGGCTGACATTCCGGCGCAGCTTGTAGCTGCGCCGATTGTTATGACAATCAACTGCGTGAGTTCACCGGGAGGTTGCAGCCACGGCACGATTAGTAATGGCATCACGCAGATGACCAGTTGAATAAGCAGGGCAAGTTTTCGACCTAGCCGCTGTTTATGTGCGACAGGCATCTTTTTATGATGAGTCACCACAGGCAGTATCGCGTCGGTAGCCAAGCCTATGGCCCTGTCACCCCTGTCTGTAACTGCTTTCGGCAGGCGCCACAAAGTTATGGCGGTGATAATTACCATGATGACGGTGAAGAGGAGAGCCAGGCCGCTGGCAAGAGGCGTAAGACCGGCTGAGGACGTCGTCGGTGGCGGCAACGGGGTGGTTGCGTGATTCGGGAGGAGGGGATCAAGGGAGCCGTTTTGGATAAGCGGAGGAACGACGATTACAGCTACCCATAACCAGGCTAATATCACCATAAGGTAGCCGAAGCTGCGTAGTAGGGTCGCAAGACCCCGTCGAACTGCAGGGACGTTCATGCATTCATCATAACAGAGCCACTAGAGCCGATTGACGACATGTACCGTACAAGACTCAGGTATCCTTCAGCTAATACACAGCGTCGCTCCGTATCATTGAAGTGTGAAAGGAGTATGCATATGTACGAGACCAGTCTCGAAGGAAAGAACATCGCGTTATTGGCGACAGATGGGTTCGAAGATTCAGAACTGACGCAACCGTTGGAGGCATTACGGGCAGCCGGAGCAACCGTGACGATTATTTCTGATGGAGGCGATGTCATCACGGGAGAAAATGACAGCTCAATAGATGTCGATGAAAATGTGTCTGACACTGTCGCGGCCGAGTACAACGGCCTGCTCTTACCTGGGGGTGTTAAGAACCCTGATACGTTACGCATGGATAAATCGGCGGTAGCATTTGTGCGCGGCTTTTTCGAGCTTCATAAGCCGGTTGCTGCTATCTGCCATGCGCCTTGGATGCTAGTAGAAGCCGACGTACTGCATGATCGGCGGCTCACCTCCTGGCCTAGTCTTCAGACTGACATCCGCAACGCCGGCGGTGACTGGGTAGATGAGGAGGTAGTAGTTGACCAGGGTCTGGTGACGAGCCGGAAGCCGGACGATTTGGACGCATTTTGCGCCACGATGATCGAGGAGTTCGCTGAAGACGCCCGCGAAGAGCACGCCGTTATGTAAAAGAAAAATCCACCCGGTGCACGTAGGTGGATGTGATGAATAACATTTTGGTCGGGGTGAAAGGACTCGAACCTTCGACCTCACGGTCCCAAACCGCGCGCGCTAGCCAACTGCGCCACACCCCGACGAGGGTGATACCTGCCCGATTATAGCGGAAGAAGGCGGATATTTCCAGTGGTACAATAGGGGTATGAGACAAGTCCCATACCCAGCGCCTGATTTTAGGTTGACGAGCTCCAATAACGAAATAGTTTCTCTTGATGATTTTCGGGGCAAATGGCTGGTACTGTACTTTTACCCGAAAGATGACACGCCTGGCTGTACGACTGAGGCCTGTAGTCTGCGTGATGCGCGCGACATGCTACAGGAAGCGGGTGCTGAAGTAGTGGGTATTAGCATGGACGAGCCATCTGCTCACGAGAAATTCAAAGCCAAGTATAAGCTGAACTTCACTCTCTTGTCCGACCCTGAGAAAGTCACCATTGAGGCGTATGGCGCGTGGGGTAAGAAAATGTTTGGCCGTGAAGGCATCCTGCGAAAGACCTTCTTGATTAATCCAGAAGGGAGCGTCGTGAAGGTATGGGGGCGCGTCACCCCGCTTGGTCACGGTGAGCAGGTGCTAAACGAACTAAAAGCTCATCAGCAAGCGAGCGGGGCTTAACGAGGACGTCCTGCCGCCACGGTGCGCGCGGCTTCGGCAAACCGGTCATCAATAACCGATGGAGAAAACTCACCATATTTCTTCATAGCGGCCTTCTCTATCAACCAGTCGGCGATGGCAGGATTCTTCGGCAAAAGTGAGCCGTGCAGATAGCTCCCAATGACATGACGGTAACGGGCGCCCTCGTAGTCATCTTGTCCGTTGTTGCCGGCGCCTCTGATGACTTTGCCGAGTGGTTTCACTCCTTCGCCGAGGAAGGTCTGCCCGCTATGATTTTCGTAGCCGATGATCTGACCGAATTCGTGACTGTCGGTTACCACATTGCCAATCAGGCGTTCGACGCCCCCATGCGTTTCAAGGTTAAATATGCCGATACCTTTTATTTCATGCCCATCTTTGGTTTTGAAAAAGTTGCCGAACAGCTGGTACAGGCCGCAGATGACTAACATCGGCGTGTCATGATCGGCCAGCTCATGAAGTTTCGGCCCAATCTTTAATAAGTCATGTTGAATCACGTCCTGGCCAGCGTCCTGGCCACCGCCACCGATGACGATATCAACATCGGCTGAAAAGGCATCCCCCGGATTGTATTCCTGCAGGACAGGTTCGTATCCATGCCACTGCGCGCGGCGCATCACGGTCAGGACATTGCCCCAGTCCCCATAGATGTTCATGTCTCTAGGATAGAGCTGCAGAATGTTCAGCACCGGCTTCACGATATTACCTTCACTTCCGTGATCTTGCTAAGCTCGCGTCGCAGCGCCAGCATGGCGGTGTAGGTGCAGAATATACGCTTCGGTTGATTGCCGTTTTCGGCAATGAATCCGCGTAACGCTGTCGATAATTTTGGCTCAACCGTGCCGATTTCGATTTCGTCGTACTGCAACCTCAGAGCCATATCGTATGCCCTTACGCCGGTGACGTGTGATATCCTGGGCGCCAAACTTTCGAACGCAACGTCCCATAGCCAGCTCATGTCGCGACCGTCGGC
>Ga0100391_1000711_pt1 | contig 38117 bp, 23 predicted proteins | sample CryGeymeta201515_FD_81541 | JGI IMG/M metagenome (GOLD analysis project Ga0100391, IMG submission 81541) | Groundwater microbial communities from Crystal Geyser aquifers in Utah, USA - Crystal Geyser metaG 2015-15 | ecosystem: Environmental > Aquatic > Deep subsurface > Groundwater | place: USA... | reverse complement strand
CTGCTGAACCACTTTAATTTAATTCATCTAAATACAATGTAACATTAAACTATTCATTCCGAATATAAGCATAAAATACATCCCGTGATTTTTCAATATCCCTGAATTGGTGATCACTAAATCATCAAACAAGCCCGGGATATGGATATCCCGGAAAATTGGATACACAGCCCCGGGATTTTTCCATATCCCGGGAATGGTGATAACAATTCATTTTTTTTTCTTCTTCTCTGTTTTCCGTTTTCGTCAGTGTTCACCGTGCTTCCGTATAAAAAATTAAATAATTATTTCATATTAATTTATATTTTTCAGCAAAAAAAAAACCCACTTCCTACTTATCATTACTTTTACTAGACTAATTTTAGCACAATCTTTTGAATACATACTCGTAGAAGCAAAAAAAAAAACAATAATGGACCGAAAAAACTACAAATGTCCCTGCTGCAACAATCCTTGGAGTGCCGCCACGGGTGAATTCTTTGCCAAGCTCTGTCAGGAGTGTGAGGAGCCTGCCAAGAACGACCCAAATAATAATGACACGTTCAAGGCGATCGATCGTGAGAATATGGACCCCAATACACTTCCCAGTGATAATTTTTATCAGTACAGCAACGGAAGATGGCTCGAGAAGAATCCGATTCCATCGGGTTATCCCAACTGGAATTCCTTTTTGATTCTACATACCAAATCACAAGAGGATCTCAAAAATCTGCTCGAAGAATTGAAACTAAAATCCGAAACGAATAACTGCACCGAAGAGGAAGCCAAAGTAGCCAATTTCTTTGCAGCTGCCATGGACGAGGATACTATTGAAACGGCCGGAATCGAACCTATGAAACCTGTCATGGAGCTCATTGCCGAAGTGGTCGAGGCACACCAGCCCTCCTCATCATCATCATCCAACAACAACAACAAGACGAAAGTGGCAACACTCCTGGGAACCATGGCATTGGAATATGGCATATCTGCCTTTTTCAATATTGGTGTCAGCCCTGATAATAAGAATTCCGATCATTCGTTGTTGCAGGTATCTCAGGGAGGTCTGGGTTTGCCAGATCGCGATTACTATTTTGACCAAGACAAGGAAGAACAGCGCAAGGCTTACAAAACTACGGTTGCCTTGATGCTCACGCTTCTTGATGATCCAAGTGCCGAGGAAGCCAGTCCAGAGATGGTAGATGCGGCTACCAAAATTTACGATCTGGAATCGTCCATGGCCGAGAAACACATGACCAAGACCGAGAATCGTGATCCGTACGATACGTACAACAAAATGAGCATTGCCGATTTTGTCGCATCCAGTGGCAATGGAAATTTTGATTTTGGTTCCTACTTCGAAGCCGCTACGACCAAGAAGGTAACTGATTTGGGAGATATTAATATTCGTAACGTGGAAGCCATGAAACGAGTGGCCGAAGTTATTTCCAAGGTGGATCCAGAAACGCTCAATTTTTACTTGCGCTGGCATGCCGTCAAGTCGTGTGCTTCCTATCTGCCAAAAGCTTTCGTCATGGCGAGTTTCAATTTTTACGAAAAAACTCTCATGGGAACGGACGAAATTAAACCACGATGGAAACGAGCCATGCAGTTCACAGAGAGTGCTCTAGGAGAGGCCCTGGGAAAACTGTACTGCGCCAAGTACTTTGATGAAGCCAGCAAGGAGCAAGCCTTGAAGATTGTGGAACAAGTTCGTCAAGCCTTAGAAGAACGTTTAAAGGAAGTCGACTGGATGAAAGCCGACTCGACACGAAACGAGGCTCTCAAAAAGATGGGACGTTTTGGCGTCAAAATTGGTTACCCCGACAAATGGACGGATTATTCGAGTCTCAAGGTTTCTTCGGATATTCCCTTTTTACACATGGTCTTTGGCGCGAGAAAGTTCGACAATCTCCAAGATGTCAAAGAAATGAATGCTCCTACAGACAAGGTGAAATGGTTTATGACCCCGCAAACCATCAATGCCTACTACCACCCTAGTTTGAATGAAATTGTCTTTCCCGCTGCCATTTTGCAAAGCCCTTTCTTCAACAAAGACGTTGATGATGCTGTGAACTTTGGCGCCATGGGAGCTGTAATAGGGCATGAAATGACACATGGATTTGATGATAAGGTAGGCACGATGTAGTAGTTTGTAGCAGTATTTCCCATTTGCTGTTTACCGGATTGATTCGTCATCTGACCAATTGTCTTTTGGCCGCTCGCTTTCGAAACAACAACAGGGCCGGAAATTCAATTTTGAAGGGACCATGACCGACTGGTGGACAGAAGAGGACGCCAAAGAGTACGAGAAGCGAGTCGATGTGATGGTGGAGCAAGCTAATAAGTATGAAGTTCATGGACAGTTTGTTCAAGGCAAGCTCACGTCCGGTGAGAATATCGCTGATCTTGGAGGGCTGAGATTGGCTTTGCGAGCTCTTAAGGCTTCCAAGGGCTATGACGCCAACAAATTGATCGATGGCCTGAATCCGGTGCAGCGCTTTTTCTTGAGCTGGTCGTCTTGTTGGCGCCAGAACATTACCAAGGAGCGCTCCCTGCAGTTGTTGACACTTGATCCACACGGTCCTAACGAAATGAGATGCAATGGTCCTCTCTCCAACATGCCAGAGTTTCACGAAGCTTTCAGTGTCAAGGAAGGAGATGCAATGTTCCTTCCTGAGGAGAATCGGGTTGACATTTGGTAGACGGTCTTTATTGATAACAGGCACGCGCCAACGCGCAGTAGAAAAACTAACCTACTCTATAGCATTTAGGTTTGGAGGCGGGACGAAGGATCTACTCTACTCTTCGTTTACTAATAGTATTGACTGTTGACGACCTGCAGTACATAACTTAATGCACAAACATCATGTCTCGGGTGGCACCAATATTATAAACCTGCAGGAGTAAGCTGGAACGACGAGCACATACACTCTACACACTCTAATCAGGCTCAGGCAGCACTAGATCAACCAGCTGGTATTGAGCGACGGTGAGGCAGCATTTGGATTTGGGTGCAAACCGAAAGCTATTAGGTCCTTTTTTGTCTTTGGTGTAGTTGGGCGAAAGAAATCGGAGTCTACTCCGTATCTATTACATCGCGTTATCAAACGACAACGTTCGATCGCTGTAAGACGAAATCGTTGGAGTGGGCAAACGATAGATCGCTGATGCAGGAGTCAGGCCATAGCCCCTCCCGAAGCCCTTCTGCTCTGAGTATTTTAACTACTTAATTCAATTCGTACCAACGCATGACCTCCTCTTGACTAAACCACCTTTGATTCCCACAGAGTGCAACGGAGTTCTGTTGTTCTGTTTTGTGAGGTTTTTCTTTCCACTCCGACGAATTTTGTCCAAGGGGTGGACAACTCCGATTCCAGCAGAAAATAAACGAACTTTTTCAAAATAATTTGGCCACCGAACTTCATTTTACGCCCCATATTGCACATCGTCGAAGTGACATTGAGTCACAGAATAACTAATCCACAATACATAATGGACTGTATAAATGATCCAGCAAAACCGATCCTGAAATTGTAAATTTAGAATACGGTAGTTTCAATTAATACTACCACTCGTGGCACCTGATACTACTACTGGTACTACAGTAGCTGGTACCTACCAGTACCAGGTACCATAGTACGGGTTGTAGAGAGCAAAAGGAAAAGGAAACACGACTTGTGCCATTTCATAATAGCTAATGCTGGTACCTGGTATGTCAAACTAGTTATGAAAGGCATTTTGGTACTGGTAGTTTTTATTGGTAATATTCGATATCGCCTACTAGGTCTGTAGTACGGTACTGGTACCTGGTACTACTACTTGTATGGGTGTTGATAGTTGCGTGAGTCGTACTAGCTACTAGTAGTAGCACTTCATTCGTACCTGGTATTCAAAACAAGTGCACCTACAGCTGTCTGAAGTCGTTAAAGGCTTGTTTTCGCTCGTGCTATATCTGTGTTCACCTTTTACAGCGTTTGCTCTCCGCACGCTCTCACATGAATAAAATACCACGTATGATCCCTCTTGGCCTGATGCTGTGCAATCGACGCAAGAGTAAACTTTCGTTCGATGGCGCGAGGTGCAGGAGGACAACGATCGCGGGAGTGGCGAGATGGTAGTCGGCAACAGCATCAGACGGCCAAGCCGGGAGGCTGGTGGTTGGGATCACCATGCACTAAGATGATGAGCGCGCTACAGCACCATCTTAATAATTGCAGCACATACACACACTAACACAAAAATCACACAAGATTGCAACCCAGTAAATGCGCGGTCGTTGTTGTGCAAGATCAATGGAAAGGTTGTAAAAATAGGTTACCAGGTATTCACCTAATATTACCTGTTCGATAGTACCTACCTGGTAGTACCACTCGTGTTAAGTGTGACTGGCTGGCTTTAAGTGCCATGGCGTTGTCACCGCAAAATGAATGACTTTGCCTTGATGACCGTTCAAACATCAAGAAGCCGAAAGGTGAACCCTCCACGACGAAATTAACTGCTGATACTCCGAGGCTTGAAAATTCGACAAAGGTCTCAACTAATAGATTTAATACTGAATTTTGGCATTCAGTCGAGCCAGACTTGCTAGCGGGCTGCACACAGTAGTCTCACATTTCTTCTGTCGCACAGCGATATCAAGCTTATATTCAAATCGATTGACGAGATCTTCAGCATAAAATCTAACCAACATTTGGCTGTGCTGCTGTCCCTGGCAAGGATGAATCATACCTTATCATACGCTGTCACTAACCATTCTAACTCCTTCGAGCAGTGTCGCAGTCCATTAGCTTCGGATCGCTTTGTAGAATTAAGCAAAATGAATCGCGATCGCACCTCTCCCGAAATGGATGATGTGTCCACTGGCAAGTCTGACAAGGATAAGACTATGGTTCCACTGCATGATGACTTTACGCCGGGAGATAACGATGTTATCTGTGGGCGTGGCAAGAAGTAAGTTGTGCACTTGCTTTTTGTGCGTGAGATGTCTTGAATTGGTACTAGTATGGTGACCCTCCTTTGCTGCACCTGCACAAGGTCACCTTCTAGCAGTGCTCGTAGTAACAACATCAGGCATGTCTGCTATAACTCTTTGATTCCTCACAGCTTTTTACTGTATTTTTTTATCATCTTTTTTGTGTTCACTGCAGGTGCTATGCTCACGTAGGGTACGTACCATCGATTGATTTAGGCGAGAGGTTAGCTAACCATTCAGCTAGCAGCAAAACAGTGAATTATTAAAGTGTATGTTTCTAACAGTATCCTCACGCCCTCTCTATACTACTCTCCAACAGAAACGAACGGTTTCGTCGTATCGTAGCGGCCAAGTTAGCCAGGTACTCTGCCGCAAGCTCCCGACCAGAAAAGTCCGAAATCTTATCGTCGATCGTTACGGAAGTCCGCCTCAGTAGTCCGAATGGCGGATTTGTGAAACAGGATACTAAGACTGGGAAGTGGTTCGAAGTGGGCGACTTTTTAGCTCGCGAGAAAACGAGTCAGGCTTTCCGCGATGCCCTGCATGAAGACTATCGATCGTCGAAGAAAAGCAAGCACGAGAAGCGTCGCCAACGAAGCAAAGCCAAAGCCATGATGGACAAACGCTCCCAGTCAGCGAGTCCAGGAGCATCCTCGATTGGTTACGATGAGCCGATGCTATACGCACCAGCTTTGAATTCCAGTCCTCTTGTCAGTCGACAGCATCTGACAGTTCTTCGCGAAGAGCATCCTCCCCAGCACCTTCCTGGATCGCACTCATATGCGGGACCTGTCCGAGAGCCCCTGGGACGCTCTTCAAGAGCCATGTCTCTAGGCCGTGGAAGAGATAATATTACGCTCGACGATAGAGGTTCATACAGCTTCGCGGAAAGCCCTTATCTAAACAGGCCCGCCTACCACCACGATCACGAACGTTCCATCTCGGGAGAAGAGCTGGCTGCGTACCACCACGAGGAACGTCTGAACCCAAGACACGAGTCTTGGCATGGACCATTCCCAGGTGAACGCGTCGAAATGTTCAATGCTCCTCCTTCCTTTCACGCATCTGCTCCCCAGTTCCATACAACGGGGGCTGGCCACATTGCGGCTCATAGGACTTATCCCATCCAGTCTTCTGGTGTTGCCATGGTGGATGAAATGGGCGCTCCCTTCGGAGAACCTCAGTGGTCCTACTCGGATCGAGATTCGGGCATGCCACCAATTCACCCTAGTAACTCGCGCAGAGGCTCAAGCTTCCGCGGATATGAGGCACCCGTACCTGCATACTCGGAAGAAGCTCCTCGCCACCGTCGCAACGACTCAACTGATGTTGGTGTTCACCGGCGCAACGACTCTACCATGTCCGCTACTGGAATAATGGCTCATCTGACTTCTGCTATTCCCGCAGATTCACTCAAGCCCGATGATTCTAATCCGTTCGAGCCCCTTCCAATCGGAGGAAGACCAAGAAAATAAACTACGAGTACAGCCAAGGGGAGTCCAGAGGATAATTGGTGAGTGGAGAGAAGTTTTTGATCTTTGCAGGCCGGCTGATATCGGAGCTACAATAGGTGATTTGAATGCCGCAATAGCTTTGCGACATGCGCTGGGTAACCGTTGATTTTGTATTCTTAATGTATAAACAATTAATTTTGTACGCCATATTTATTAATTGTTTTCGTTGTGAAGAACTATACCTTTCAATCAGAGAAGACGTACTATGTACACCGTACATCTACAAGAAACATTAGGACATGTCGACCTCGGTACCAATTCCCAGTTCTCTGGCTCGTTGAACGACTAGATCGGCCGTCATTACATCTTGAATGGCAGTCCCTACTCCTTTGTAGAAAGTGCAATCGATATTTTCACTGCCGGCAATGTTGGTCCCCCAAGGCGAATCACTGGTCGTATCGGCAAGCATATCCCCCAGAAGCGCCATAGGATGACCGCGCACGTCCTGTAGGTGCTTCAAGTCCCCGACAGTCTTAGCATCGTGCGTATCAATAATAATCCGACTTCGATTGACGGTGTTGATGTCGATTTCTTGCATTTCGGGTGTGTACGATCCAATTCCGTTCACATGACAGCCCGGAGGCAGCACACTTCCATCGAATAAAGGGGTCATTGCATTGGTTGTGGCAGCTACTACATCTGCTGTCGATAGCGCCTTTTCAACTCCAGCTTTATCTTCCAATAGCACAATGTCACAAGACTCACCGAACGATAATAATCGTATCTTTTCCTTCAATTGTTCTGCTCTTGGTCGTGATCGGTTGCAAATGGTAATTTTGGGTATGGTTCGTCCAATGGCAGTCTTAATGGCATCAATGTGACATTCTGCTTGCAATCCAGCTCCAAACACTACCAAATGCGTTAGATCTGGACGCATCAACTGTGTGGCCAATCCACTGGACGCTGCTGTTCTCATTCCTGTCAAGTACGTTCCATTCAGAATGGCTTGGACAATTCCTGATTCAGTATTCAAGACTGCAATCGTTGCCGTTACCAAGGGCAGTCCTCGATCTGGATTTTGTGATCGAATGGAGACAATTTTCATGCCCATTAAGCTCTCGTTCGTGGTCGTGGTGGCGCTTGTTGTTGCTGCTGCTGTTGTATTGGGTGGTTGATTATCACTGTTACTACTGTGATGATAAAAGGCTGCCGGCTTGAAGAGGGTCCAATCATCTGCCGTACCGGTGGAAGTATTGGAAATTGACGCAGTAACAGGTCCTGGCAAGCCTATTCTCAAAGGCACTTGTCCTTTACCACCCACTTGAGCGGCAGCCGAATCGGAAGCAACCGACAGTAAGGCCTGTCGATTGATTTCGAGGCAACTTTTCATGGAAAGACATTTTCGGACATCCGCTTCGCTTAGTACTAACATCTTTGATCCAACACGTTTGGCCAATGTTGACATTTCCTGTACACAATGAAACTTTTTTGTATGATTTGTTTGCTCTGTGTTCTTGTTGATAATATTATTATTATGTAATGATGGATCAGGGTTGGAAGAATCAACAATTTCAATTACATTTTTTCGATTCAGGATATTCCAAGAAGAGTACCAGTAGTCTACTAGTAGTAGTAGTATGCACGGCCGGTAGTCCCGTACCTGGTAGTAGAGAGTGCTCGTACTGCTTCCTGTAGTGCTCTACTGCTTACTGTAATACTGATCATGTTCTGATGCTCAATAAGCGTTAGTGAAAAATATGGTCGGATAGAGGACAGACGAAAATAACCATGAGTACATCCAACCTCCAACCTGCCTCCAACTTCTACCTACTACTAGTAGTAGCTACTAGTAGAACTACGACCTACTACCAGCTAATACTAGAGTGGTAGTGCCTCTTATTATTAATAAACAAACAAACAAACAAGCAACTCTCCTCATCTTCACACTACTTGTAACTAAAAAAAGTCGACAAAGTAGCAGCAATATAAACACTCCTACCAAAAAAAAAGAAACAATGTCAGCTTTTACGAGTGGCGATAATCTGAATGCTATTGTTGGAGATATTGGACAGTATGCTACCAAGCTAGGATATGCGGGTGAGGATTATCCTAGATCTTACTTCCGATCGGTACGTCTGTCAGTTTCGTTTTTCGTTGTTTTGGCAAATGAAAACAACATGACAAACATACTACTGTAGTGAACTGAAGAACTGGCAGGCGAATGTGTGGAAATAATGTCACATCTATAAGTTCAATCATTTTCGTTCAATTTGATTATTCGATCCTTTTAATTGTTGTTCTGATTCTCTTCTTCTTCTTCTTCTTTTTCTGACCCTACACATCAAACAAACAAACATTCGACAACAGAACGTTGCAGTTTTGCGCGAAGATGAATCCAGCAGCACCTCTACTAGCAACAAGAAGGATGCCAAGAATGATGACGACAAGCAAGATACTCGTCGCTCCATTAAGGATATCAAATACGACTTTTTCTCGCGACCCATTCACAGCAAAAGTGAGAACCCAGACGACTGGAACGATGGAGCCTGGGAAACCAACAATCCGGTCGACTCTACCACAGGTCTGTGGTTCGATCCACGAGATTCCGGTCCAGGCAGTCGCGGTGCCGATTGGTACGAAATGATTCCCAAAATGATTCGCCACGGTTTTGATTCCGCCTTGGGCACTGATCCGGAGAATCACCCATTTTTGTTGGCCGAACGATCCTACAATCCACCTCCACTGCGACAACAAATCATCGAATGCCTGTTTGAAGAAATGAGAATGCCGGCAGTGTTCCTGGCACGCGATGCCACCCTCGCGTGTTATGCTTGTGGACGAACAACAGCAACGGTCATGGATATCGGGTACGGAGGAACAACGGTCACGCCTGTGTACGAAGGGTACGTAGAACAAAAGGGAATTCGACGCAGTCCCATTGGAACATTGGAGATGGACCTGCGCATCGTCAAAACGTTGGATCATTTTAACAAAAAGCCATTCATGCCGCTCTATCAGCTTCGTCGACCCAGTCATGCCAAACGGGCCGATCCCTTTCATCAGTTGGCGAGATTGCACGTGGCTCAACAATGCCGAGAAGAGGGTGCTGGAGCAGCGGTGGATACAACTTCGACGGCGGTTGCCTTTGCCGCGCCCAATGCTGCTTTTCATCTGCCAGACGGACAAAAGGTCAATATTCCTTCTCCGCATCGCTTTGCAGTGGCCAATCTACTGCTGGGACAAGATGACGAGAGCACAAAGTATCGAGAAGAGATTGCCACGGCGCGCAAGAACAAGGCGTCCGAATTCGTTACTGCGGCATTGCAATTCGAAGAGGATGAAGATGACGAAGATGCACCACAATTCACAGATGCCACAGCAGTGGGAATCTCGCCTCCTATAAGACGAGGTCGTCCTTCTAAAAAGAAAAAGGCATCCAATGCGTCTGCCGCAGCATCGGCCAAAGCAGCCGAAGAGGAACAGGTGAAACGACAAGCGTTCAAACATCGGCACTTACTGAGGGCATGCGCTCCCTATTTGCAGACACAACTTGATCAATTTACTTCTGCACCTTTGGCAAACATGGTCTGCGATTCTGCCTTTCGTTGTGACCGAGATCAGCAAGCCCAGCTGTTGGGCAATTTGATTTTGGCGGGTGGAGGAGCCTGTCTCGGTCCTATGGAGGATTCCGTTCCCGATTATGTGCGAACCGGTGTAGAGAGCATTATTCATCAGCATACACCTGGCTGGAGAGTCAAGGTGTTGACGCCAGGGATACAGGAACGATCTGTTTGCAGTTGGCTCGGGGGCAGCATTCTTGGAAGCTTGGGGACCTTTCACGATATGTGGATTACAAAGGCTGAATACGAAGAACATGGCACGGCCATTGTCAACCGCAAGTGTCCGTAAACTACAATAATGATGAAATAATAGAGGTAGTTGCGAAAGCATTACTAGCTACTAGCTACTAGTACAAGTTAGAGGTGGCACCACTCTGTGGAGCACTCGAGGAGCCGTAGTACCTGGTACCTGGTACTCCCTTAAAGAAACTTGCAAATGAGTGAAATGACGTCTCTTGGAACGTACGGTAGTTAGGGTAGTAGCACACTGACAAGTTTACAAGATACGGTGGTCAGGATAGTAGTAGTAGTAGTAGTAGCACACTAAAAAGTTTACAAGCGGATGCATGCGGTAATTGAATGAAGAGTTTTTACCCCAGTTTTGCAAGAGTGCCAGCAATTGAGCAATTGTCTTGCTCGTATCGTGCTATCGAGACAAAAGCAAACACGAGTCGGATGCCCAAGACCCTGAAATGCCAGATGAAAATCCGGGAAAATAGAAAATAATAACCGGGTGTCTATAAAAGCTGAAATTTCTGAGAGCATCGAAGGAATCGAGCGATGCTCGAATTTATTGAAAAAAAATGGGAATAGTAGCCTTAACAGAGTAATATCTTAGTACTAGTATTCCTTGCTACTGTAGCTACTAGTACATCAGAGCGAGAAAACGACGGTCTAGGAAAAGATGCACGTTCTCCTCTATGTTTCCGTGAAGAGCACCACCACGAACATGAGTAGTAGTCGTCACTAATTTAGTGGTAATAAGTGAAGAGCTGACTTTGAGTTCCATACTATGGATGTGCCTCGCTTTTAGATCCACATCTCCCTAGACTTACCCCCCCCTTTCGTCTTTTTACTTTGTCTGGGTGGAAATCCTAAATGCCGAGAGGAACGGTTGTTTCGCAGTAAACACACCTAGAAAAAGGGGAGGGGGTCTTAGCTAGTCGAATAGTAATTTTCGCTCGACTTGGCTACCTGATTCCCGTGGCAATATGAAAATTGCATAGAAAAGAGGGTCACCTTACTCGAGTAGTACCAGGGTAGAGTCTAGAGAGTCTACCTCAAGCAATCATAGATGGTACCATAGTATTATTTAAGATTTTTTCGTTGTGAGGGAAATAATACTGCCAGTTCGGTCATTCGGGGGCAAAAATTGGGGATACCCTCAGCACGAACTTGAAAACCAACACCTCCGCGATATATTATTATTAATACGTAACCTACCACCGTGAATCTCTGCAAAAACCACATGACGGCAAGAACAGTGTGTTTGTTTTTCAGGAACCATAATATTGCGCTCTTTTTCTCACAAATAAAGCACACATAAAGGAGCGTGTGCACTAAGGCAGAGAGAGAGAGGATAGCTCCAGCGCCGTCGTACCAATAACAGCAACAACATATTATTATTTGTTTTGCTGTTTCCATCCAGCTGTTTCCATCCAACAGTATTCAGTATTCAGTATTCGGCACCAAAACGTTGCCATCACAACACGAGGATTGCGTGTTCTGTTGAAGCTTGGTCAAACTTTATTTCTCTCACTTCTTCCTTCATCCAGCAGACCAGATCAAGTCCAAGCCAAGGAAGGGCATTAACCTGGTAGGCAAATCAGCAACGGTCTCATACATCAACAAAAATCCACACCCCCCACACAGACCAATCCATCACACAACACAACACACAAAGCACAAAACACGGCTACCATGGAGCAACTTGGAATAGATTTCAATGCGACAGGGTCGGTGATGAGCAAAAGCGAGCTGGAAGAACTTCGTCGGAAGCGGGGAGAATGTATCACCTGCGGTCGCAAATGCTTCCAGAAAAAACTGTTCAAAATGATCCCCATTACAGATCACGGACGCGTTTTGAACGGACGGTGCCTCAATTGCAAGCCTTTGGATGCGGGAGAGAACGAAGGAGGACTGATTCCTGCCGTTTCGCGTCCAGCTACCAAGGAGGACTTGGCTCGCTTCAACAGGAGTCAGTCGAATCTCGGCATTACTACGGGGCCGGTAGTGCGTTCGCCCGGACGTTCAAACAGTACCGGTAGACAACCGTCGGGTCGGACCTTTAGTGACGGCAATGCTGCTGCTGCTGCTGCTGGTAGTGGTGGTGGCAGCGGAAGCAGCACTCGCAACCTGGCACCTGGCTCTGCTCACGCTCGAGTGCCTGGTCGGAGTCAGAGTGGATCAGCATCTGCATTGGCATCTACCGTGGCAAGTCCAGCTGATTCAACTTGGTCACGAAACAGAATCACTGGAGCCGATCTTGATACTTCCTCCTCAAGAATAGATTCCAGTAATAGAGCTAGATCGACTACTCCGTCCTCTCGGCACTTGGAAAGCAGTGGTTCGAATTCTCGGCGACGAAATTTCGATTCTAGTCACGATGATGGAGGACACGAATTTCACGATGATTACGAAACCCAGAATGACTACAGTGCAGGACGAAGAGCTGTGAACGAGGAACTCAGTCACGAGATTGCAGTAATGGCCAACGAGCGCAGTCAACGGTTGGACGCTCGTCGGTCGTCTCATTCATCGCGTGCGGGAGTAGCGAGGCACCACTCCAGTGATAACGCTATTGGAAGAGATCGCGGACCACGACAAGGAACCCTCGATCGTGGTGGTGAGATTGCCTTTCGCAACAACCATTCGCAACGAAGTGCTGCCACCAGCAACAGCATGCCCACGACGAATAACAGCAACCATTCCCCTCTACACAGTAGCTCCAACGGTGGTACCGGCGTTGGCATGCTGGTGGATAGTGCCAGAGGTAATGCGTCTATCACACCAATGGGCAGCAGCAATCGATCGCTAAGCTCCACAAGGTCTGCTCTTGACGACGAACTATTGAATGGATTTGCGGCTGGATATGCTTGTAGTAGCTACGAACGAGGCGAACAAATTGAGAGTAATACGATGCGCTCACGAGCGGACAGTTCGCACTCGCGCCATGGGATCGGTCAGGCGGAGGAACATGCCATCGACAGAATACATGATGCGAATGGCGATTGTGCCGAAATTATGGCCATTATGAGAGATTGGATCCATTCACCGGTGGTAGAAAGCTTTGCATTGAAGGAGCTATCCTGTCTCCATCTTGGTATTGAAGAGCAAGATCAACTGGCGCATCTGGGGGCCATGGACATTATTTCAGAAGCCATGCACAGTTACGCAGATGATATTGAACTGCAGATTCACGGTTGTCGGGCCATTTGGAATGCCAGTGGTACGACCGAGAATCAGCTGGCGTTCGTAAACGCTGGCGCCCTAGAGATTATCTTGTCAAGCATGGACCGATTCATTGACAGTGCCGAAGTACAAGAGTGTGCTTTGGGAACTCTGTCTAACTTGGCAGCGGCTGAACCCAACTTATTGCACATGGTAGGAAAGGGAACTGTAGGTCGAGTCGTGGAATCGATGAACAAACACTCGGATAACAATCTGGTGCAATCGAAAGGTTGTTCTGCCATTACAAATATGGCGTCGCACTTGTCACCTCTCAAGAAGGACATTATGGACTTGGGTGGCGGGGGTGCCGTAGTGATTTGTATGGTCATGCATCCTGATGATTTCGATCTGCAAGAGAAAGCTCTTCGAGCGCTCAAGAATCTCTCATCTAACAACGACGAAAACAAGATTGAGCTCGCCAATATCGGTGGCATCGATGCAGTGATTACGGCTATGCAGGTTCATCGAGATCAGCCTGGAGTACAAGAAGCTGGAGCGTGGACCTTGTCCAATCTTGCTTCCAACAACGAAAATAAGGCTGTGATTGGCGATTGTGGTGGCATTGATGTAGTGATTCGTGCCATGTGGGTACACTCGGACGTCACCAGGGTGCAGGAATGGTGCTGTCGTGCTCTCTACACACTGACGCTTGATCGCCACAACGCTGGCATGGTTTTGCAAGTTGGTGGAATATCGGCCATTGTGAATGCCATGCAAGGTCACGTTGATTCTTGTCCAGTACAGGAAATGGGCTGTGCTGTGCTTTGTAATTTGGCCTTTGACGAAAGCAGCAAAATGAGGATTGTCGATGAGGAGGCTTTAGATGCCATTGTATTGGCGATGGTACTTTACACAGACGATGGGAAGGTTCAGGAAAGTGCTTGCGAAGTGCTTCTGGCGCTGGCTATCGTCGAGAATTTCAAGTCGATGCAAGCCTCTAACATCGGTGAGCTTGCTCGTGCGGCTGCAACCAAGTTCCCAGAAAATTGCCAGGAACCTGCAAGTAAATTGGTTCAAGTTTTGGAGGGATTTTGCGAGCAGTACTAGTCCCACTTCTGTGCGATAACGTTGCTATAGAAACATCTTTTGATTATACATTGTGGTTTTTTACACTTTCGAGACTTCTCGTCTGCTGACTAAGCTGATGTGCGCTTTTACTAAAAGTGCTGACATACTATTTGCAGACCCTTCCGCAATCATGCTGTCATTTTTGCTAGAGCCCAGAGTAGAAATAATATTGATTTTTGATTGTTACTAATCTATGAGTGCTGTTACAGATCCAGAGGCAAATATGCCGTACACAAAAATACGAAATGCTTTGTGAACCTAATTTCACTTCTTGCGCTTTCCAGCAATCTCGTCATTTTCAAATCCAAAATCACGCTTGAATTCTTGTCCCAACACTTGTTCTTCTTGTCCAAGTTCTTGCTCGACAGCTGCACGTTCTTCGTCCTTCTCCATTTTGTGAGCACGTCGCAGAGCTTTCGATTTGCGTCCCTGTACCTTGTCAATATCTTGCTTTTCCACGTGCAATTTACCAATAGTCTCTCCAAAAATGTTGGTCGATTGATTCTTGGTCTTCTTTTTGCGCGTAGCCATGGGTTGCTTGTTGGCCGCTCTCCACAAGTCTTGCGATGCAAATTGTTCTCGTCGCACAACCATGTCAAGATCTGGTCCACAGGGAGTCAAGAATGGCATGGGCGTATTGTTGTTGGCATCTCCGTTGGGGGTTTTCTTGAGTTTGCAAAAATAAGTTCGCTGGTGAATCGTTTTGGTAGTGTCACCAGAACTGTTGGTAGCGTCTGTGTTTTCGGTCAAAGTAAAGACCATAATGTGATCCACTCCCTGGACGACCAATTTATCCACGACATCTCCTCGATAAAAGTCGACCAAAAAGCTTTGCATACGTTTGGTCTGCGACGAGGTTTCCCACAAATCTCCCAAGAACAGCAGCAATGGCTTGGATCCAATCCGTTTCTTGGGCACACTGCCGCCATAATCACCAATGCTCTTGAATCGAAGTACGCCCAGTTCCATCATGTCTAAAACTTGGCGGTCAAACGTTCTACCGAGCACCAAATTGTTGGGTCGCTTCTTGTTGTGACCTTTTGTATGGAATATTTTTTTTTGCGAGTGCAGAGAGAAAGAGATAGAGACGCAGAGAGAAAGAGATAGAGACGTGAGTTCCAGAAGGAAAAAAGTCAAGCAAGGAACGGCTTTTCTAGAGCTCAATTAGTGCTGTACTGGGTATATTATTTTACTTACTGGCAAGGGCAAACAAGGCACAATCATTCTTGGTCGTCAAAAATTCCAACGACATTTGTCCTTCGGTATCAAAAGCAAAAATAGCATTCTTTTTCGTCAACAGCTTGGCATTGGGTGCTTGCATGGCCCGTAGGTCACGCAAGACGTGTCCCATGGCCTGCGAACATTTGGTACCCTTTAACAAGAGCGTCGATTTGCCACCTTCTTTGAGCTGAGCATCGGTAGATTTGAGATACCGTTGAATGCGAGCTTTGGGAGCTTTGCCTCCCGATAGGACCTTGGCTTTGGCAGATTTGATCTGCTGGCTAGTTGGGGCCATGGTGGTAACGAATTCTTCTGTTTTTCTTCTCTGTCTACTTGGATGGTTACGATAGTCTAGTAGTAGACTTAGTAGATCGGTCTATTTTGAGGACGCTTTTTCTGCGGATTGTTTCTGGGAAAAGCGAAAAAGAAAACCATCATGAATTTGAAGTGAAGAAGTTGTTGGTTGCAGAAATAGGTTTTGAGCCTTTTTAGCAGTTTAGCCTTTTTCTTACTGTAGCAAGCAAATTCGTCGAAAACTGCCGATTCGAATCCTCGATCACTATTATTAAATCAATCGAATCCACACATACGACACGTAAAAAAAAGTCCAACAAAAGTGCATAACTGCAGGTACCGACGGTAACATGGAAGCTGCAGCAGCCCAATCCAAGAAGGGAGGAAGAGGTCGTGGTGGTAGAGGAAGTCGTGGTGGACGCGGTGATAAAGCTAAGCAAGAAGCAAAGAAAAACGAGGAAGCATCTGATTTCAACGACAACCAGGAAAAAACGACTACTCCGAGTACTAGTAGCAACGGCAATGGCAATGGCAACGGCAAAACGCAGCCAAACAACAAAAGATTGAACAACTCAGCCAACCGACAAGAAAAGAAAGAAGAAGATCAGAAGCATGATCAACAACAACAACAGCCAAAGAAGCGAAACGGAAATGGACGAGGCAAACAAAAGTCCAGTAGTAACAACAATCAGAAGATGCAATCCAAATATCCTTCTCATTGGAGCTATGAAAAATGCATGAAACTATACGTATCCAAAGATCCTACCATTGTTCGAGGAAAACTTCGCGTGTTGCCAGCCAAGGATGGCATGGCCTTTGTTGCTTGCGATCGAGGATCTGTAGAACGAGATGTGATTTTGGAAACGGCCGTGGGACGCAATCGAGGTTTGAATGGTGATATTGTCTTTGTCGAACTACTGTCGCCTACGGAAGAAGAAGTAGAACATCGAGATGCAGTTGATGCCATTCAAGATGGTTTGGATTTGTTGAAACTAGACAAGCCACAGCGAGACGCGACAGAAAATCCCGATGATGGCTCTACCGAGACGGAAGAATTATGGCAAGACGACGAAGTGCAAATGAAATTGTGGAATCCAGCGGTTAATATTCGCAGAATCAAACAGTTGGCAACAGATGGTGACAACAACGACAAGCAAGACTTGGCCCTCCAACGGCGAGGGCGCGTGGTTCATGTCTGTGCTCCTTCCATTCCGAGCGATTCCCCCAAAGACACGATGCCAACCAAAATCATGGTTGGAACCTTGCGGTCGCTACAAAGCGGCACATGTCTCTTTACGCCCAACGATCGCGTCTTTCCGCAGTTCAAATGTAGTCGAAATTTCCTCGAAGACCACAACAAAGCAGAAGGAGGAGGAGGAGGACGACAGGAGAACGGAAAAAAGGGGAAGGATAATCTGCGGGAATCTAGTGATCTTTACCGAGCCGAATATATCTATCATTCCTGGAAAGAGTTCCATTCATGGCCTCCGTGTGTCAACGTTAAGCGTTTGGGAGATGCTTGTTCCATCGAAGATCAAATTCAAGGTTTGCTCATGGAAAATCGAGTCGATCATGGCGAATTTGCTCCGGATGTTTTAAAAGACGTGGAAGATGCCGTGAAATCAGGTGTGTACTTGATGGATGGATCAAAAAGTCAAAACTCTTCATCCAGCGAAAGTAAGAAGAGAAATGGAGCTGAATTGGGCTGGAAACCAACTCCAGAAATGCTGAAGGGGCGACGTGATTTCCGCTCGGAACGGATCTTTACGATTGATCCGACCACTGCAAAGGATTTAGACGATGCCTTGCACATTAAACAGTTACCCGACGGTCGCGTGGAGATTGGCGTACATATTGCGGATGTCTCGGCATTTGTCACACCTGGATCAGCTGTCGATAAGGAAGCCTTACGCCGAGCCACTACGGTATATCTGGTAGATCGAACGGTGCCCATGCTTCCTCGACCCCTTTGCGAAGTGGCTTGCAGTTTAAATGAGAATGTGGAACGTTTAGCCTTTTCTTGTGTTTGGCGCATGTCTGAAAAGGGCGAGACCCCTGCTGATGTCTGGTATGGGCGGACCGTGATTAAATCGTGCGCTCGGTTGGATTATTCTACAGCCCAAAACATTATCGAAAAAAAGGTTGCCAAAGGCGAGCCAGCGGAAGACATACCCGACGAACTATGGCCTCAAAGTCGGCGTCCAACAGGAGGGCACACAATTGAACAAGTAGCTGCAGATGTGAGGCTCATGCATCAAGTGGCCATGGCGAGGAGGCGCCAACGGTTTTCCCATGGAGCTCTTGCTCTGCATGGCGTCAAACTGACATTTCAAGGATTAGATGACGATGGCGAGACACCCCTTAAGGTTGCCCCATATCCTATCAAAGACTCGAATCGCCTTGTGGAGGAGTATATGCTGCTCGCTAATTATTTGGTAGCCCAACGGCTCATCACACATGCCGGGGACAGAGCCGTTCTCCGTCGGCATCCTGATCCCCTCCCTCAAGGACTGGAAAAAGTGGTGGACGTCGCCAATGCCATGTTTGACTTTCGCGTGGATGCGACCTCTTCGGCTGCCCTTCATGCATCATTGGTTCGATTTGAACGCACGTGCCAGGACGAAACAGTCCAAAAGTGCATGACGCAAATGCTGACAACACCTATGCAAAACGCTGACTACTTTGCAGCAGGTTCTTTTAAAAAAGAGTTCTGGCGCCATTTTGCTCTGAACATTCCTTACTACACTCATTTTACATCTCCTATCCGCCGATACGCCGATGTAATGGTGCATCGCCTGCTACAGGCCACCATTCACGGTCAGGAAGCTGTCGACAAGTTTCCTTTGTCGCCGGTATCTCTCAACGACAGATGCGAACACTGCAACGAAAAGCGGCTCGCCGCAAAAATGGCCCAGGAACGCTGCGACGTTATTTTCTTGGCGTTGTATCTCCGCAAGCATCCCATGAAATATGAACTAGGTGTAGTCATGTCCATGGGTACAAAGGCTATCACTGTCTTTATTCCTAAGCTGGGAGTGAATGCCATGCTGTATATGGAAGAGCACAAGGAATGGTTGGAATACGAAAGCCAAGGAGATGAAAACGATCGACGTCTCGTTTTGACTCGCAAGGAAGGGCAACAGAAGGGAGGTACTGGAAGTTGGAAGCGTTTGGACGTAAAAATGTTTACCAAACTATCAGTGTCCTGTCTGTACAAAGACAAACCCAGGGTTGACGTCAGGTTGCTTTTAGAGGGTCCAGCTACCTAGCAACGGTGGCTGCAAATTTCTGACTGGGAAAATACCTTTGCCAAAAAACTTAAAACGTCACGAGAGTAGCTTTAATTCTTGCAGTGCCCTTCTAGTATGCTGACTTTTGCCTGTATCAGGTGCTCCGCTGAAGGTGCTGCTATTCAATAAAACATCGCCGTTAGCTTGATTGCTGCCCTCAAGTTGATTCTTTGATTGTAGTCGTTGACACAAAGCTTTGAGATCGTCAGGTTCATCAATATCGTTCATCATGCGGCCCAGACGGACGGGTACTCCACAGTCCGTGAGAGCTTTAAGTTGTCCCAGAGCCGTGAGAGGATCAGACCAACGTATCCCGGTAAAGACGCGGTCGGTTGGAGCTTGGGACGGCACGGCCAACATGCCGTAGCCTCCATCGTTTGCTGGACACAACACAGCCTCCGAAACTGACAGGGTTGTCGTTTGCGATGATAATGATGATGAACAGCATTCACGATCGATGCAAGATTGTTCGTCATTTATTATTTCAAGACTCGCGACGATTTCTTCCAACGGCAGCTCTGGTGAGTCCATGCCTACAAAAACAATTTTTCCCTGTTTGCCATCGTCCACAGAAGACGACAACGACTTCGATAGCAATTGTCGTGTTCGTTGCAATATGTCCCTTAGAATATCACTCAGATCGGATGCCTCTAGATTTGTGGATAGCATAGGCATCAACATCCAGCCCTCTTGTTCTGAAAACGTTTTAGCAGTGGTCTCTGCATCCAACTCGACAAGATTTAGTTCTTGCAATACTTGACTCATAATGGACCGTCCCAGATTATCGGCAGGTGCATAGAACAGAATTTTATGAACTTTATGACAGCTCGAATTGTTGTCAAGGGACTGGCAAAGTAGTGAAAGCGATGCTAGGACATCGGACAACATTGCCTTGGCCAGTCGAGCCGATCCCTCCTCACCCAACATAGGTATCAATCTTGTCTTGCTCTTTCCAGGAATAGGACACTTGGCTACCACGACAATAGCATGATGGTATATGGTTTGCGTGAAGTTTTTGCTGGCATGATGCATTTCCTGTTCTTGTTCTTGTGTCTACTGTGCCTTACTGTTTACTGTGCATCTTTTTGAGAATCTTATTGCTTTTTTTGCTGTTATGATTTTTTACAAATAATTTACTCGAGTATTTAGTTTACTCCGAGTATTTATTATTCGGGTGATTTTATTATTACGGGTTACAAAACGAGCTACTGAATACTCTAAATTACAGTATTATTGTTATTATTATTATTTTTCAACATGATTTACGTTAGTTATGAGTACGTAATAATAATAGTAAAGTTGGCTACTACTACCAGGTACAGTAGTAGCTAGTCTAGTAGTAGTAGTAGTAGTCTAACATTACAAAAATAAGTAGTCTACTACCAGGTACTAGACTACCAGGTAGTTATAATTAAATACCGTGGTACCGGTAGTTTTCGCCTCTCCAGGACGAATGCCAACATTTTTCTTGCAGATCTGAGAACGCTTATTTTGTTCACGTCTCCAGCAAAAAAAGAAATGTATGTAATACAGTAGACTAGTTCTACCTCTCAGCATCAAGGACTACGGTTGCAGCAGTTGGCACCAAATTATCATGACGTATGGTACTGGTATGTTTCATCAGCACATTTTCTTTTACTACAATTGAGCACTCTACTCTAGCTACTACCTAGATAGTAGTCTAGTAGTGCTCGAAAAGGGGACCTTTGTGGATCTTTTATCTTCAACCGACCTTCCGATCTTGTTCCAAATTGCGAATGTTGTCATCATGAACGAACGTACCAGTAGTATTGCCTCGACACTTTCCTCCGCTTTCGACTTGCTGCTCCATTTTTATTGTTCTTTACATTTTTGATGAGTTGGAAGTTGATTTTAGGGATGAGGTGAAGAAAGCCAACTTGAAGCAGACGTATCTCTGAGCTGGTTTTCCCACAACATCAGAAGAAATGTGAGTCCAGCTGCCACCTCTTTGAGCTTTGTACCAGTTATGAGAATCGGATGATTCATTCTTGCCTCGTCCTTCATCAGCAAACTTCATCATCAACTACGATTACTGCAAAGTGGAAAGTTCCGGACGAGAATAATAGCCTTTCTGATGAGCAAGTAGACTAGTAGAAGGTCTCTAGCAGTAGTCAACTAGTTTAAGAAACTTTAAAGTAGTACTCTAGTAGCCGTGGTCACAATCTAATTCAGCATAACTAGTCTACTGCCTAGGCACTAAATACCGAATCACATTCTATAGTTCCGCCAACTACACTCCTTTGAAGTAAAAAAGAACTCTACAACATCTCTTTCATTATGATATCTCGAACCTATTTCTTGCTCCTACTGGCGGCAATGTCCCACCAGCGGAGCACGACTCATGCCTACATCACATCTCATGCAGCGGTTCCAATGAATCGGCAACAACAGTGGTTGAGGGAAATGACCAGCGATATTGTAAAATCTCCACCAGGAATGTTGACAGAGGATATGCTCCGACGAACACCGCAAATCATGAATGCCTGGTCGAGTTCGAGAAGAGGAGGGACAGAAAGTGCCATGGCGGTGGAATCGCTAATTCTGCGAATCCTCGAGGAGCGACGATCAGGGAACGATCAGGCGTACGCGACAACCGAAGATTACAACTGTCTCTTGGAGGGCTGGGCCAAATCAAATGCAGGCATGGCTGGGGCCGAACGATGCGAGCAAATTGTTGCAGAAATGGAAGAACGGTACTCTTCCTTGGGGGATCAGATGATTCAGCCAAACCTACAGTCCTTCAAGGCCGTCTTGATGGCTTGGAAAATGAGCGGTGCCGAATTTTCAGCAGTGCGGGCACAGCGAGTTTTGGAATGGATGATTCGCCTGGCATCTGATGGAGAGAATGTGGCCGTACTGCCAGATGCCGACTGTTTTGATATAGTCTTGCAGTTATGGTCTCGCAGTGGACTTCAGGATGCTCCAGAAAAAACGGAAAAACTGTTGATCGCAATGGAGAGATTATATCTTGCCACTCATCTGGAAAAACTTCGTCCGCGCACCACCAGCTTCAACGCAGCACTAGCAGCATGGTGCAAATCAGGTGACAAAGAAGCCATGACTCGTGCAACAGACATCCTGCATTTCATGGAAAGCAGACGAGCCAGCTACGCTGCACCAGATGAGGCTAGTTATACAACTGTTGTCAGCGCTTTGTTGAAAAGCCGAGCTCCAGGCATGGCACAAACCGCTGAGGCCCTGCTCAAGAATGCCGAAGCCAGTTGTAAGGAGGGTGAAGCACCAGATACTATCCTTTACAATACTGTCATTGGATGTTGGGCCCGATCCAACAGAAGTGGAGCCTACCGCAAAACACGTTCGATTCTGGATCGACAAATATCCAATTATGAAGATGGATGTTACAAATGCAAACCCGACGTCTACAGTTTCACGTCTGTTATCGCCAGCTGTGCCATGGAACCTGGAAACACCAAAGAAATGAGCAAGGCCTTTCACGTGGCACTGGCTGTTTTTCAACAAATGTCGCGATACGACTCTCCAAGTCATGTCACTTACGGAACCATACTGAAAGCTTGTGCTCGATTGCTTCCAGACAATCAGTACCTGAGACACAAGTGGGCCAAGAAACTCTTTCGTCAAAGCGTGCGAGACGGGCAAGTAAGTGACATGGTAATTAGCCGCTTGCGAAATGCCGTTTCACCTCCCATTTTCCGAGATTTAATGGAAGGCCACAATACGGATCAGCTGCCAGAAGCCTGGACTGCTAATGTGGTCGAGAAATCTGACTTTCGAAAACAGTCAAACAAAAAGAAAGGCAAGGCGAAGCGCAAGGCGGAAGTGTAGCAAGGAGCGGGTAGTTTTTGAAGGAAAGGCATAGAGAGACCATAGAGACAATCGTACATTATTTTTTATGAATAAATTTTGAGTCATGACATTCAGTAGTAAGCTTTCGACTTCTTGTACTGTCGCTTGTCTTGGTTCAGGTGCTAAATAGCTTCCCGTAGGCCTACTGCAGCTGTTTCCCCTGAGCAAGACTTGTAACGATATAGAGAAATTGCCAGCCGAGCCAATCGTAAACATGAACCTCTTCATGCAATCAAAGAATAAATTGATCACAGAAACAGAGACTAAACATATCAACGCATACATCATGGACATGGAAAATTAAAGTCGCAGACTTCACTGCCTAAATCCTTCTTGTCGTTATTCACTAATACGCATACCAGGTACCTGGTAGCGAATAAAAATGTGTGAGAAAGAGCGCAATGATAATCACAATGAGTGCACTGTTATAGGTTATAGGTACCGTAGTCATGACAAACATACTCGTCCTAAGTTGGCCAGCAGATTCAAAAGCGTTTTTTTACTGTAATAATAATGTAGAAAACGCTCACCCTATAAACAGAAATGCAGTCGTTTAATGAGTTCGTGGATGAAACAGGAATCGAAAGATGAAAGGAAAGTTGTTGTGCAAAGTGCAAACAGTGCAAACCCCATGCAATCGTAATTACACAATTGTTCCTTTGAAGCAGGAGACTACGAAAGTTCTTAATAGTAACTGCGGCCCCCCTACCATCACTAAGAGCGGTAAAGGCGTTCCTGGTCGAGATCATCAGATTCTAGTATATTTTCTTTTCACTCTGAACAAGCTATTGCTAGGATGTTGATATTATCATCTATTCTCCTTCCCGTCTCTTTCCTCGTCCTGTTAATCTTGTGTCAATCATCGAACTGTTTGGCATGGAGTCCACAAGTACTGACCCGTCGGCAGGCGCTAGCAATTGGAGCGCTTCCTCCAGCATTCTTGCCGGGCAGAAGTCACGATGATTGGGCCTACGCAGCAAGTGCCACCAATCCGGCCGAAGCTATCAGGAGAGGTGCTGCCTCTATCCCAGGATACGGCCCGACTGATGTTTTTTATCCAAAACCTTTTTTAGGGAATTGGAAGGCCACACGAGAAATCTTGCCGACTGGTAACGCTGGTAGCGGAGCGAGCCTGACGTTGGAGTATCCCGTTCGGTTCATATCTTCCATTGAGGACGATGCTGTAGTAGCGGACAGAGGATATAACCAAGCCAATTTGGAAAAATCGATCAAGCAACTGTCCGCTAAATCAAGCGATCATGGCGATTCTTCCCTGCCTTCGTATACTTGGGTAGAAACAAATCCCAACGATTTGCGGATTTTTTTTGCCGATGGTTCTCGGAAGGACATCAAAGTCACAAAACGAGCTACCGAAAAGACAGACGAAACTGTCTTCAGCTCGGAATTTCAGAGGGTGTCCCAAGATGACACCAGGGGTATCCCAAGTAAGTTTAGGTGATAGCGATACCAAGAATATACTGCATATTACGCAAGCTTTTTCTAACTTACAATACAGTCATTTCAGCTCGTCGTGTCATGTCCAAATGGAAAGTGGTTGATGCATCAACGATTGAAGGTATCGAAGTGGTCTATGATGCTGGCGGTGGCGACCCTTTGGCCGGGCCCGCAAAGCTGACAGAGCAGAATAAGATAATATCCAAGTCTCGGCTACGTTTGCAACGCATGTAAGTGGATCTCAAGGGAATTTTAATACGATGTTACTAAACCTCGGCCGTCTGAGCGAAAAAGATGGAGCTTTTATCGTCCAACAGTCCAACAAGGTCTTCACTGATTCCAGGCACGAAACCATAACGAGTAAAAAAGCGATGATAAGGCATGGTCGCCTCTTCTTCGGGTCGATATTGATTGAAGAGTTCATCTCCAGCTTTGATATTCTTCCCAGCTCGAACCTCTACAGTTTTATCGTCTTTCCGCATGATGTGCTTAATATTTGGCTCGTCAGAATGCTGCAGCATGTCTAGCCAAGGGACCAATTTCTCCTCGTCCGCGTCCTCGTCGCCATCTTGAAATGCTCGGGTTAAGAGGCAAACAAATGCCCCTCTGACGGCTTCTGGGACTCCTTCAACCGTTCTTTTCAAGGGTTCTGGTTTAGGCTCCCACGGAAGTGAGAATCCCGACTTTGTGTCTGAGAGCTCTCCGCGTGTGATCAACACCGACTTTCCAATAATCGTATTAATTACCTTTATCGCCAGTTCTACCTCATCTCGCAGTGCTGTCACTTCTCGGTAACACATCGTTCCTTTCAATTTGGTTTTGATATCCTCGTCTGTCCAAAAGAGCATGTGCTCCTGGTTGTTAATTCCTCGTGCCCATGGCAACGTCTCAAAATACGGCCCCCACCTGCTAGCTTCGGGTCCTTTGGCTTCGATGAGTAGTCGCTCCTTAGCGATAATTCCCGCCAGAGCAATGGTATTACCTCCTGGTCCAGCTTCTCTCATTAACTGTTCGAAAATCTCGCCACTCTCATTGTCATTGCGCACATCGTCCAGCGTCACACAGACGTTCCGCGGAATGGACACGAGAATTTCGCCCTCGGCAACATCTTTGTTAACAAACGCCCCAAAGCCCCCGCCTCTCGAAGAGGCTCGAAAACATAGATCATTGTTTACAGTGGCACCATTAGACTTAAGCCAATCTAACAGACCGTCATATTTACTAGCAGGAGTCTCTACCGAGACCTCGGTGATTGGAGGGAGAGCCGACAATTGTGAAGCGGATCTCGTCACTCCATAAAGAGAACTACCCTGCTGCTTCGACAGCGCAAAACATGCTAGTGATGAAAGGCTGCAACCTTGGGGGAAATGCATGGTGTGTCTATATTATATTCAAAGCCTGCTCTATGAGTCTACTAGCCTCTCTAGTAGCAGTAGCAAGTGTTTTCTATCCACAAAAGCTGCCTTAAACCTTAAACGACCCTCTTTCTTGGCTTTAATTTTCGAGTTTAAGAAAAACGTCACTTTTACTTTACACCTGGGCATACATAACAAACACTTTTTCTACAAACTGTACTTCTTCGCTCGTATCCCGGAGCGCAACCTTTTCGGAGTAGACTACTACTACCATGGTAGTAGACTCACTCCAGTATTCTTTTCGCTATTAGCAGTGCAGGTTCACACGGCGAGTTGAACCAATGATTGCATTTTTTAGTCATCCGCTGCAACACGATGTTCTGTTACAGGCCCAAAGCACATCAGACAGCTGGTGAAGTCTGCTTCCTCAGAGCAAACTTTGCACAAGAATTTGTGTTGGCATGGAAGTGATATCATTTCTCGATCGCGCTGTCCACAGTGGAGACAAGACTTTAATTTATCAGGTTTGACACCAATGTAATTGCACGTCGCAGGAAGAATCTCCCGAGAGGAGCGACTAGCACCAGGACTCATACTCGCCCGCAACGACTGTCGAATGGATCCGTGGGGTGTGCTGGGGGAATTTCTAGTTGCACCGGAGCGCAGAATGGTAGCTTGAGACAGATGCATTGCTGACTCATTCACAGATTCATTAAACCGTGAGCTCCTCGAGCAGCTACCATCTTTCATCGTTTCCTTGCTTGCGGACTGACTGGCGGCGTCTGCTGTCCTCACATGGCTAGACTCGGATGGAAATTCCACGATCTGATCCATGCGGTTGACTTCGGAACGGTGTGATGCATCCAATCCAGATGATATGATTTCGGAATTTGGTTTGAGAGTAGATGCACTTATTTCCAATGTGCTCAAGTAGTCCATCTTCCCTTCGGGAAGACTCGCATTCAAAATAGAAAGGAAGTCCATGTCAGAGCTGCTATTACCTTGGCTGTCTCCACTTGAATTTCGACCTTGCTTGGCCATTCTAACGGGGCCACTGCCGCCTTGCCTTTGACAAGAACTGCGACGAAGACGGAACACTACAGCGTCACCGTCACGTTGCTCTTCTTCCAGTGGTTGTTGTTTTAAATTCAGGTTCGGGTGTTGCGGCGATTCATAATGTTGCTCCTTCTCTTGCGGTACGGCGTTAACGTCGTCAATCTCATTTTGAATACGATCGTCGCTCTTTATCGAATTCCATGAATTGCGCTCTTCGATAGGTACTCCACTACCGCTCCGCGTATTGGTTACTCTATCTGTTCTCGATATCTCTTTCTTCCAACCAGGATGTCGTTGCCTTCTCGCAGACAAATTGCCTCCAGCCACATGATTAGCTATGGGCTTCTCGGTTCCATTAGGAGCTCCTTTTGCACCGGGGGCGTCCTCGACGGATTGGATGCTTTCGCTTTCACTGAAAGACCTTTCTGCCGACTGAATGGTTTCGTCTCCCGAAATTGCCGCCCTATCACTATCGGTGCAGCTATACGAAGAAGATTCCATTTCTGAGATACCAGTGCTGTTGCCACTACCGCTATTGGTGTCGCTGTCGCTGTCGCTTTCACTGCCACTGTCGCTGTCACTTATGCTAGAACTTCCAAGTGATCCGTTTTGCAGAAGACTGTGTCGTCCAGAAGATATAGATTTTGAATTGATGCCATCTAAATAGCTGACGTCGTCTTCCTCCGTAGTGATCGGCTCCATTACAACAGTAGGCACATTTTCCTTTCTAGGCTCTCCGATGGCAATAGCAGCAGCAAGCACTTGTTGCCTCATCTTGTTCTTTTGTTCCGGACTCGAAGTTTGCGCAGTCGCTTTATTGGTAGATAATAAATTTTGACCCTCTGGAGCTCGATTTTCGTGCTGGTTTTCCGGTCTTTCGTGAAAGCTTATATCTTCGGACCAAATTTCACTGTCTTCAGAATAATCGTCGATGAGATCCGGGCTTTCTATATCCGAGGCATCGACCTCGACAGTTCTCTGCCGGCTTTGGCTGTGCTTGCTTCGCATATTCAAGTGACTACTTACGTTGGAGATAGCAGACATGATATCGATGGTCGAGAAAACGGATTTAGCGCCCAAACTTGCAGTGCTGGCATCACGGGATAAACGCGACAAACCAGATATATTACGGCGAAGAGACCTTCTTCGTGTGGCCTTTTCATGGTCAGAATTGATATCAGCGAAAGTCATCCCCGCTAGTTTGAGTTTTTCGGCTGCTTCAATGTTCCGACTGACCTCAATTTGACCAACTTCGTGTGAAAGAGAGAGGACGGTGGGTTTCAAACGCAAGAGTTCAAATGTTGAAGTGAAAACTCTCTTTTGATATTCGCTCTCTACTGTTCTAATTTCTCTAATCTTTCGACGAGCTGTCAACTGGTTCCAACCTTCAGCATGCCTGTTGCTGGCAAGCGTTTGAAAGCGCAGTCGTAAATCATGAGACGGTTTCTTCGACATAGTCATCAACTGAAAAGGATAGAGTCCCGTTATGGAATCTTTGGTGTTTACAAAGGACGGTCCCTGTTGAATTAGAGAGCCAACTTCACTGAGTGTCTTTCCCGCTAGAATAGCAATATGAAGAGGCCATTGATTATTGTGAGATTTTACATGAACAGCCTCGGGAAACGCATGAAGTACCAAATCCAAAGTTGATAGTTGGTTTGGTTTTTCAAAATACTGAGGGGTATAAGTTGTCGTTTTGCAAGCAAGATGCAACGGGTATGTCGTTTCCGTGTTTGGTACTGCGAGGGAAGCCGAATGTGGAAAAAGTCCTAAAAGCAGCTGAACCACGTCTGGAGGTGTCGTTGGAATCGAGACAGCAACGTGAAGCAGAAAATTATCATCGCGAGGAACATCAATTTTCTCGTCTGGAGACTGGGCATTGTAGCACTTCCAAAAGTATAATTTCAGCATACCCCACCAATTGACAAAGTCTTTGTCTTTTTGGCTCAAAACGCCGTGTTCTGTTGCTACATCAATGATTGCATGAAGAGTTTCCATGTTCTTGTCAACCATGTGCCATCTGTCACTGGCTTTTCTGTAGCACCAGGATAAGTAGTGAAAGGCAATCATCTCTGGTCCTGCTGCTGCTGGTACTGTTGCTCCTGCTTCTTCAATGTCTTTACTCCCATGCCCGGATACAGATTGCCTTCTCGTGATAGTGGCAGTGGCTTCGACAACAATATCGTCATGTTTGATAGTCTTTTGTGGCTTTGGCTTTGGAACTGCGCCCTGAATTGCCTGTGGAAATCGCGAAAGTAATTCAAAGATGGTAGTCAACCGCTTTAAAGACTCAAAATGCTGTATTCTTTGTATTGCTCTTTTCTTCTTCTTTTCAGAAAGCCCTTGCCAAACAATAGCAGAATATTGGTTTCGCGTGAGCTGGAGAATCCGAATCATTTCCTCTTCGTCGTCCATCTCCTCGATATACGCAGCTGCCAAAAGAGGTGCATAGAGTTTGGTGATGGGATCTGGAATTCTCAAAGATGATCGGTAGCTGGACAAAAGAGGATGCAAGGTATCCCACGTCCTTCCCGCGGCAATTGCATGATGGAGAGGCAATCGACTTTGATAAATATGGAATGCAGCACTTTCGTCCAGCGACAGGAGCATGTCCATGGCATTCAATCCGTGCATGTAGGGCGATTCATAATTACGTGGTACATAATCACGGTGCATGGCAAACAAATGCAATGGATGCGCCGAATGTTCATCAGATTGTCGCGCAGAGTTAGGGTAGAGAGCCAAAAGTAGACGAATGATATTGGGCGGGGTATCAGCATTTTCAAGGGCAGCATGCAGCAAGTAATCAACGGAAGTGTCCATCGGATTCTTGTCGGCGGCAAAGAAAATGAGGTATTTTAATTTGTCCCACCACTCCAAAAACGGCAGGTTGTCGCGAGGGAGAGCTCCCTCCATAATACACTGTTCTACCGTCACCATAAAATCTTCAGCTGCCACGTACTCCATTAATTTACTTTTTTCAAAACAACTTGTCACATAGTGTGCTGAAACTAGCCCCAATCCAGTTTCATCGCGAACCTCCCTTACGGCGTTGCTAAAAGAGAGGAGAGAACCCAACTGTTGTAAAATGGGGAGAGGATATTGTCGGAACACGGCCAAATAAAAGGCTGAACAACCTAATGAAATTGCAGACTCAGCATAGTCCTCATCGTCACTGCTGTCATATTCATCAATCGTCGAGGACTTGGATGATGCTGGAATCTGGAACAACGACTTTGATGCTTCCAGCAGGAGCGACACCACGGAAGGCGGCGCAGCATGAAGCATGGCTTGAATGAGATATGGTTGCGTATTGTTGGCACTATTTTCTTGAATCAGAAAGCTCTCCGGTGATTGTTCGTCCTCGGGCTTGACTTCGTAATCGTAATGTCTATGTATTTGTTGCCGAGGTAAATACGCAGCGGCATATTCCAAGCACCACCGAACCATTTCCCACTGCTCGATCTGAGAGGCCTGCCAGATTCCTTCCGGACTCTCAGGAGATACAGCTTTAGCCCAAAAATGTGGAGGTGCCTTGGATAAATCGGTCATCTGTTTGGCGACATCCAATGCATAGGCAACAGGAGTCTTTCCCTTGGCGTCCTTGTGATACATGCCTTCCGGATACAATTCAACCAAAGCCCGTACGGTCACCATTGGCCTTCGTCGGACAATGGCAAAATGTAATGGTAGTCGTCCTTTAGCATCAGCTCTTGTGACGGCTCTGGGTTGAGCTCTTAATATTTTGTGCAGTATGACATCCGGAATTTCAGGCGTGTTGAGGGCCACTTGCAGAGGCGTCCGGCCAGCTGAATTTGTAACCAATAAAGATTTCTTGTCCAAAGGAGGCAATATATCTGTAGGTTCTTGAGACAGAGGGCCGCCAAAGTTGTCGTAAATATTGTTGTTTTGATCAAATATGCTCGATCCATTATCCTCCACAGTGCTGTTATTCTTATCTTTCGGCTTTCCGCCCGTCTTTTTCTTGATCCAGTTTTTAAAAGAACGTCTGGGTTTCTTCTTTCCAGCCGGGCCCGGGCTAGTAAATTTGTGATTCTGCTGTGAATGGTGATCTTGGTGATGATTGGTGGCATTTTGTTGGCTGGTAGTGGCATGTTTATTCCTACTGTTGCTCGCATCGGACATCAGATGAGGTGACTGTGGTGAGGCCACTTGGCCCAAATACTTCTGCAGTAGCGTCCAGTCTTTCGACTCGATCGAAGTGTGCCAATGGTTGCCTGCTTCATTTCTTGCCATTTCTATAACTCTGTGCTCGCTGACAGAGCATTATCTTGCAATGCTTTGTTGTTGCTCGTGTTGTAGAAGTCGTCTCCTGGAAGAAGTGGCTCGTCAGGCAGTGCACTGACTTGTATTGAAAGAGACGGAGCGTTCCAAAGAGCCCGTTCCTTTTTGCTCCTCGCTCTCCTGCTAAAGATAATATCAAATAGATAGCAGCTCTCGTTTAGATGATCTAATTTAGCAGCCACAAACTGTCTTGCTTTGTAGCAGTATGGATTGTTAAGCAGTCGATGGTCGATGGTCGATGGTCTGGAAGGGAAATAATAAACAAAAAAATACAGACAGTGTAGTATAGTAGTATGGTAGCGTAGCTACTAGTAGCTAGTACTAGTAGTAGCAGTTCCTGGGAAGGTTTATGACCCAAGACGTTGGAACACGGCACTGGGACACCCGCTAATTTAATTAAAATATATTTCGGAATCTTCCAATACTAAGCCGTCTCTACTCTCTACTAGTAGGCTACTCGACTATTATTATTTATTGTTGCCAGCGCGGAATCTACCGTACTATCTTCCGAAGCCTACGGCGTTGTTGTTGCAGTATGCGCCCCAGTACAATAGCTCGCTTCCAAGCTTCCTACTATACATCACTGTGGCGACGAGAAAGTAATAGAATGGGTTGGGTTTTTTCTTTCCCCTTCAAAGTCCTAGGCGACGATGATGATGCAAAAAACTCCTCTGGCGAACTCAAGAGCGATACCTCGCAAAGACCTAGCTGTGTCAGTGTCCGCTTGGCTTGATTTCCAGAAACAGATATTTTGACGGCGCACTGGGCTGCATCGTTTTTTTGAAGATTTCGCATTTCTGACGGAGCGAGGACAAAGAATGGCTGCAAAACGTCGCTAGAGATAGCACAAGAGATACAATCATCATCCCCCGTACCAGTTGCACCAGTGAACAAAGCGTGCATGGCGTATTCATACTTTTTATTATAATGAGAAAAAACATAAACACAACATTGCGTGATGAGAGAGTAACAACAGAAAAAGATCACAGAGAAATCGACCCTAATTCGTGACTCACCTTTTTTTCTCCCTTTTTCTTTTCCTTTTTTCTAACCTTGTCAATATTAAAGTAATGATGATGAGCATATTGCCTCAAGTGAACAGCAAACACCTTGTTGTATTGTTGCCGGTACAAGGATTCGTTTGTAATGGCTCGCTGCAGCAGTTCCTTGAGATTGTCAAAGGACATAGTAATTATGGCCCCGCCACCACTGGCATCGGTGACTTGTAAATCGGCATTGATGACAGGAGGAACAGGACCTGTCGACATTGGAGTCGCTACTTGAGCTGTTCCCAAGACTTCAACTTCATTATGTTCTGACAAGTCTATTACGCCACTGCCGCAGTTGATTGCTGCTGCGTTCAAATTGCTGTTCGTTGATCGATTGTTGCGTTGTACCCTGCCATTCAACACCATTGCAGCCCCATAAATGCTGTTTTGACTTGTAGCAGCAGCAGTAGCAGTTGTGGTAGTAGTAGTTGTTGTAGTGGTAGAATTCGTTGAAACATTCAGATTTTGTGTAGCAGTACTATTTCGAGCATAGGGATTGTTTGGTAATGTTGGTTGTGGTCTTTGTGTAAAATTGGAAATCGTTGGTGTAACAGCTGATATTGGACGCCGTGCTGGTGATCGGTTTGGGTTCTCTGCTTGATATTGTTGTCGCAACAACTGATTGCTTGGTTGTGGTTGCGGTTGTGGTTGTGGTTGTTGTAATTGTAGTGGCGGTTGCCAATGATTTTGGTGTTGTTGCTGTTGGTTCGGCAGTTGACGATTGGACGCAACAGCAGTTTCGGCGACAGCAGCAGCAGCAGCAGTCGTTGAAATTGGTAATAACTCCGTTCTGGCGGGTGGTGCGACGACCACATCGGAACTTCCCTGTTCTCCTTCGTCTTCTTCTAACAGTTGTTGCAGAAGAATAGAAAATGATCGTGAGCATTGGCAATGGAAAACAAGGGGAACAAGAAATTACTATTTTGTTTTGTTTTTTGCAACAGCATTAAACATAGAAGAAAGAAGAAGAAAGAAAAAAACACTGGTAACACCATACCTTGATCTTCACCCGTATCTGGATTCCATATCAATGCTCGAACAGTCGGATCGACGCCAACACCTGCTTCCTTTCTGGCATCTACCAAGGCTTTGCGTTGGATGTCCACCAAAGAATCTACGCTTCCTCCTAGTACCAGTGTATTTCCCTCGTGTAACATGGCAACGCCGTACCGAATATCCAGTGGTCCATTCAGTACCAATTTCGAACCAGCCAATGATGACACGGAAAGATTTGGTATCGGAGAAACTTCCAATGCAAATAATAATAATAATGCTGTTGTTGCTGTTGTTGTTGTTGACTGTTGTTGCGAAGAATGAATTCCATTTGTAGTTGTAGTTATCCCTGGCGGATGAGAACTTCCCCCGTCGTAATATCCATCCGAAAGACACAATTTCAAGCATCGTTGTTGATTGCTGTTGTTATTATGAAAATTGTTGTTGTTGTTGTTGTTGTTGTTATTATTATTATCACTTGTGAATGATCCTCCGAGTCTCGTTTCAGCATTCCGAGAGACATCCACCACTTCCTCCAGTTGTACCATAAGTCGAAAGGATTCTGGAAGAGTCGTCTTGTGTGTCGTCGTATCATCATCATCATCATCATCATGTTCGTTGGATTGACCCGTATGATCGACAGCCTGGATTTGTTGTTGCGATTGCACAACTTGTCGCCATAAACATTGTGCCGGTAATAAATGACTATACGGATGGTCCGTCGAACGAGACAAGGACGAGGAGGAGGCCAACGGTTGACGAGGATCGACTTCTCGAACAACATTTCTCAAATCGTGGTGCAAAATTTGCTGCAGCATATCGTCCACTTCTGGAGGACTACCACTGGAAGGCTCTTGTTGTTGTTGTTGCTGCTGTTGCTGTCGCTGGTGATTGTATTGTCGGTAGCTACGTATCCAACGTTCGGATGGTTTTATACCAGCTCCTTGGCAGAGCAAGTTTTGAACTGTTTCGATACTATCATTGGTAGTGGTAGTGGCCATGATCTTGTATCATCACACGCAGCAACAGAGGAATCTCTCGTCTCGTCTCTCGCTCTCTCTCTCTGCTGTGATAAGAGCTACAGTACGTACTACCAGTTAGTACTACAAAAAAGGACACCACTTTCTATGCGCCACCAGATTACCACACCGCACACACACAACTTTATAGAAAAGTCAAAAAATAATATTACATTGTGGCTGATTGATTATTAATTTATTTTAGTCGATCGTATCGTATTATTTTAATTTATTGCATAGTTTTTTCATTCGGTTCCGGCGGGATTCGAGTTCGTGACTTGACTTTTCCTGCGTCCCGAGTCGAGTAGATAGATTCAGTAGTACGTACCTGGTACGCAGATGATACTCCAGCCAAGCAGAGGAGTGCCAAATACTCGAGTACTAGTCTATTACTCTTCGTACTACTGTACTAGCACCACTGTATTCTACTACAGTAGCTACTAGCTAGTATTGTAAAACTGGGAATAGATAAATCTGGATTGCTCCGAATTCGGGACGAATCCTATATCTTTTGGCTTTTCTTTTCCCGACTCGATTTACGTTTTACATAATATTATTATCATCTGTATTGCCGAACCCATACGATTGTGTCTCATTTCTTACCCTGTTTGATCTGTTTTAGGATATATCATCATCTAGCTAGCTAGCTAGTTAGTTTCTTTGTCGTTACATTACTCTATTTCATCAATACCAATATTATTATGACAACTCCCGCTGAAATCTTGGACTTTGACGAACGCCATGACAAAAACAAGGACGTGGTAGTGGTTGCTGATGCGACTCCGGTTCCAGATGCTGCACGCGATGACAATCACACGCAGCAGCAGGTGCAAGATGAACTGGAGCATTTGAAACGCGAAGTTGAGCGTCTCAAGCAATCGCAACAATCGCAATCTAGAACTAACAGGTATCCTCCTCACGGAACTGCTGCACCTGCGACTTTTCCTTCTGCCACTCCTTCTTCCGCGAACAGTCCAACAAACGAGAGACCACGGTACCGCCGTGGGCTCTATTCTTCACTAGGAGCGGTCGGATGTGTGGCCTTGGCGATAGTGGTCATTGTGGTATCGTCTGGTGGCGAGTCAAGTGAAGGTGGTGAGAAGAATCCTTACGACGAGGATAAACCTTCATATCCTACGACACCATCTTCTCCTATGACAATGACCAGCGAGTTGAATGCTCTTTTGTTAGTCGACGCGACGGGCTTTGCACCTGATACCAAACTGAAAGTGACGGTGACGGCTGGGACGCTGCCTGGAAGTGCCAATATTATAAATCAAGAAGACGAACCAATGAACAGCTATTTTGATTTCAATCAAGATATTCAAGAGACTATTACTATTGCCGAAGATGAGAACCAATCACCCGTATTCTTGGCAGTACCACCAGAAGTTATGAACGTCGATATAGCAGACAATGCCGGAGTTTTTTCTATGGAGGCCATCAACTGTACGTCGGGTAATTGTTCGACAGGTCCTTTGGCACGTACCATGGCAATCGATTTACGAGGTGTAAATAGAGTGCACGTCGGATTACAAACGAAGCATCGTTCGACTGTAAAGGAAATGCGCTACCAAGAAAGCAATTGGCAACTTTATACCGTCTTGCCTCTTACATACACAGTGTCCGTTCAATATGACTCATCGTCTTCTGTGACAAAATGGGTCGAAGACGTCGATTGTACTGACTTGATAAATTCTACGACAGCCATGCCTTCGTGCACAGTCCAAGATGTGGTGGCTCGTCTAACGATGAATTTGACAGGATTGCAGCAGGGCATCACAGTTTATATTTACAAGGGATACGAAGGATCCCAAATTCGTCGATCTACGTACCAAGGCAATGCGGTGCGAACCTTTCCCATCTTGGCCTTGTCAGACTACATGGTACGCATAGTAGAAGGGAACGAAGCCGTCAAAGATTATCCTTCTGTCGATTGTGAATCCTCCTTGAATTGCCGTTTGGAAAATGTCACGGCAACTATGACGTTGGCGACCCAAGACTTGGGTCCTAGGACGGAATTGTACATTCGTATTTACGACCAAGCTGCCCTAAAATTCTGGGAGATCCGTTCTTTTCGTTCTGGGGTTGCTGCTCTCGGCAGAACTCTATCTTTGAAGGTCCTCCGTTTGGAACAGAAATATTATATCGCGCTAATAGAAAGGAGCGCCGAAATGCATATTGAATTGGATTGCTTCACGACTGGAACTTGCGATGCGGGTACTGTCGCACGAATCATGACCATTGATTTGCGTGGTTTATCAGACGATGTCACGGTGGAGTTGTGGAGAATGGGAACGGACAGCAATGCATTTCGAACTCTCGATCGTACGGGTGGCCAGCTTGTCAACACGGGAGTTTTTGCTATTGACGACTATGCTATTGCCTTGAAGGAAGGAAATCATTGGACTTGGTTTGATGCCATTGATTGTTCTCTAAACGAAGGGGCCTTATGCACACCTGGCCCTGTCACAAGTGTACTCACCATTCAAGATTTGCCAGTACAAGAACGAGCTTCGTCAAGGTTCTGGCTTCAATACCCTGGAATTGATGTTGGATCTCCTCCTATTACCGGGCGGCGTATGGACACTGCAGACGGTGCGACGACGTATATTACCACGGTGGTGTGTAGGAATGATTACATCATTTTGTTCGATGCTACGCCCAACTCTGTGAGCGTATCGAATGTAGTCTGTCCATGTGGCGGGAATTGCACAATGAGTTACAATGATGCCCTGTAGCAATAAAGATACAGCTGTCAGTGTCCTTCCAGAATCCTCGGCTGGCTGCGTTCACATAAGCAAACCTCTATACTGTATATTGTTAGCATCTGGCCAAGAAAGCGCTGTAGTGTGGCTCGCTACAATCAATAATTACACACGGTAAATAAATGTATCATCTTTCAGCACCCTCGATCTATAGCATGTTAGGTATAGTGCTGGAATGTTTTCACCGCACTCTAGCAGAAGAGGTGTCATTCGTCTCATCAGCAGCCGGTCCGGAGTCTCACATTGATGTAGCTTTACTTCATGATTGTCTTGGGATAATTATTGAACAACAGTTTTTTGGTGACGATTCCCACAACGTTGTACACCAAATTATCTGTTTCGTTGTGGTTTTCACCATCTTCAGTTCTCATATCAGCTTCATTATCGTGCTTCTCCCCCCCATGTTTTTCAAAGACACAAAATGGTTGTTTGAGATGTTCTAGAGTCCCCCGAAGCTCATGACTGCCCAACACCATGATGGGCGTTTTGCCATCGTCATCGAAACGCAAGGATCCCAATTCTATTTGATCTGGACCGCATAACACTTCCTGGTTACCGGTTGTAGGCATTTCAGCGGGAAGAATTAATTCACCATTCAGTTCGATCGCCGTCCATTCGCATTGGCAGGAACTGGAATCTCCATGAATGGGAATGACAATTTGATGCCGTTGCTGCTGCTGGCCTAAAGATTCTAGTGTGTCTACAGCGCCTGTCATTGTCTCTTCGTTTTTAGATTGCGGTCTACTATTATTATTCATATCTCGATAGTTTTGTCATTTTTTGCGCCGAAAACAACGGCTGAATCGTCAGAGCCAGCCGAAGGGAACGTGAGACAAGGAGACCCGAATCCGACGTCACCGGAATGACCCGAAATGCCCCATCCCGTCTCCCACTCAGAAACAGGAACACATCGGGAGAAATCG